>Ga0265293_10006503_pt1 | contig 18653 bp, 20 predicted proteins | sample Munlanlewell138R_FD_192505 | JGI IMG/M metagenome (GOLD analysis project Ga0265293, IMG submission 192505) | Leachate microbial communities from a municipal landfill in Southern Ontario, Canada - Leachate well 138R | ecosystem: Engineered > Solid waste > Landfill > Unclassified | place: Canada... | reverse complement strand
CTCCAGCAGCGCCGCCAGACGCTCAATGCCGCGTGTGCCGCCAGGCGGGCAGCGGTTGATCCGTGCCTGCCCTTCAGCCAGCGCCTGCGCATAGGGGCGGCAACCGCCGAAGCCGCATTGCCCGCATTGGGTTTGTGGCAGCAGCTCATCGATGCGCTCCACCAGCGGCGCTTGCGGAGCCGATGGTGCCGGCGCCGGAAATCCGGCGCGTAGCAGCCAGGCCGCAGCGGCCAGCATGGCGCAGGCCAGTACGATGCTCACCATGGCGGCAGCATTCCGGCCAAGGTCAGCGCCAGCACGGCGCCGCCCAGCAGGCGCAGCGGAAAGCCGCGCATGTTCGCCGGCACATGGCCGCTTTCCAGTTGCCTGGAAAGCGCGGCCTGCGCCGGCAGCCCGATTGAAAACACCCATGCCAGCACGCAGCCGGACAGCAGCCAATGCAGTGGAGCGGAAACCGGCAACAGGCCGTAAAGCAGGGCTGCCGCCAGCGTCATCAGGCTGGCGCCGACCAGCGGCTGCAGCAGTGCGCGAAGACTGTGCGAGTGGCCGCCATGCCGCATCTGGAGCATGGCCGGCACCAGCGCCGTGGACAGGATCGCGGCAAGTGCGGTGGGCAGCGGATGCCAGTCAGGAAACAGCCACGACACGCCAGCTGCCAGCACCGCCTGCACCAGCAGCAAGGCGATGCCGAACCGTGCAATGGCGGCCGTATCGGGTGTGTTGTTCTGTGCCGCGCCGTCTTTTTTCCGGCCGCCCGCAGCCGCCAGCAGCGCCAGCACGATCATGATCGCCGCGATGCCGGGCAGCGGTGTCATCGGATCATTTCACCGGCATGCCGGCCTGTACGCCGGCATCCACGTCCAGCAGGAACAGCTCGGCGCCACCGCTGCCGGCCGACAGGATCATCCCTTCACTGATGCCGAAGCGCATCTTGCGCGGTGCCAGATTGGCGACGAACACCACATGCCGGCCGACGAGCTTTTCCGGTTCGCCATAGGCGGCGCGGATGCCGGAGAAGATCTGGCGCGTGCCCAGTTCGCCGGCATCCAGTTCGAAGCGCAGCAGCTTGTCGGAGCCTTCCACGAACTCGCAGGCGATCACCTTGCCGATGCGCAGGTCGAGTTTGGCGAAATCATCGATGCCGATGACGGGACTGGGGAGTGGGGAATCGGGAATAGGAGAGGCGGGCGCTGCGCTTTTCGTTGCAGCCGCAGTGGGCTGCAAGGATTCCTTGCTCGCTTCGACCATGGCCTCAACCTGTTTCGGATCCACCCGCGTCAGCAGCGCCTGATAAGGCTCGATGGCATGGCCGAGCAGCGGCTGGGCCAGGTCGTCGAAACCGCGCAGAGGCGAATTCAGGAAGGCCTCGGCGCGGCGCGCGGTGTCCGGTAGCACCGGCGCCAGAATGCCGGCAATCAGGCGGAACAGGTTGATCGCCAGCGTCGCCACCGCGTGCAGTTCGGCATCGCGTGCCGGGTCCTTGGCGATGTTCCATGGCGCCATTTCCGCGATCCATTCGTTGGCCGCATCGGCCTCGGCCATGGTGCGGGTCAGTACCTGGATCAGGTTGTCGCGCGCATAGCCGCCGTTGTCGCCCAGACACGCGGTGGCCAGGCGCTGCCAGGCCGCGTCATAGCGCTCGCGCAGTTCCGGCGCGAGCGTGGCGGCGAGCTTTCCGTCGAAGCGTTTGGCGATGAAGCCGGCGCAACGGCTGGCGATATTGACGAACTTGCCGACCAGATCCGAATTCACCCGCTGCACGAAATCGGCCAGGTTCAGATCCAGATCGTCGACGCTGCCGGCGGTCTTGGCGGCAAAGTAGTAGCGCAGGTATTCGGGATTCAGGCCTGCATCCAGATAGGTGCGCGCCATGATGAAGGTGCCGCGTGACTTGCTCATCTTGGCGCCGTTCACCGTCAGATAGCCGTTCACGTGCAGCCGTGAAGGCACGACAAAGCCCGAACCCTTCAGCATCGCCGGCCAGAACAGGCCGTGGAAATTGATGATGTCCTTGCCGATGAAGTGGTGCATCGTGGCACCGCCTTGCGGTGTGAGCAGGGCATCGAAACGTGGCACATCCAGCCCGAGCGCGCGGCCCTTGTCGCTGCCGCACAGCGCCTTGAAGCTGGCGAAATAGCCGATCGGCGCATCCAGCCAGACATAGAAGAACTTGCCCGGCGCATCGGGGATCGGGAAACCGAAGTAGGGCGCATCGCGCGAGATGTCCCAGTCGCGCAGGCCGCCATCGACCCATTCGGCCAGCTTGGCCTTGACCGCCGGATGGGCCACATCGCCGGCCAGCCAGTCGCGCAGGAAGGCTTCGAACTTGCCCAGCTCGAAGAAGTAATGCTCCGATTCGCGCAGCTCCGGGGTGGTGCCGGACATCGCCGACACCGGGTTCTTCAGATCGGTTGCGGCGTAGGCCTTGCCGCAGACCTCGCAGTTGTCGCCGTATTGATCGGCCGCGTTGCAGTTCGGGCACTCGCCCTTGACGTAGCGGTCCGGCAGGAACATGCCCTTGACCGGATCGTAGAGTTGCTCAATCGAGCGCCGTGCGATGACCGATTCCGGCCAGTGCGTGGCATCGCGCAGGCGGGTGTAGATCATCGCCGCCAGCTCGCGGTTCTCGTCCGAATGGGTGGAGTGGTAGTGGTCGAAATCCACCAGGAACTGCGCAAAGTCGCGTTCGTGCCCGGCCTGGATGTCGCGGATGAAAACCTCCGGCGCAACCCCGGCCTTTTCGGCTGCGAGCATGATCGGCGTGCCATGCGCATCGTCGGCACAGACGAAAAACGCCTCGCGCCCCATCATGCGCTGCGCCCGCACCCAGATGTCGCCCTGGATGTAGCCCACCAGATGGCCGAGGTGCAGCGGGCCGTTGGCATAGGGCAGGGCGCAGGTGACGAGGAGTGGGGTGTGGGTGGTCATGGCGGCAGCGATTTTTTCGGGCAGCCGGTGATTATCCCAGAATCGCGCCACGATCAGGCAGCCGGGTGAGGGGGCAGGGCCCAGCCGCTACAATTGCTGGCCTCGGGCGCACTTCGCGCCTTCACCGGTTGCAGTGCCATGTCCATCAGCGAAGAACACGTCCGCCAGTTGCTTGCTCGGGTCAATGATCCCAACACCGGCCAGGATCTGGTCGCCAGCGGCCAGGTGCGCGGCATCGGCATCGATGGCGGCAAGGTGGCGGTGGAGCTGGTGCTGGGCTACCCGGCGAAAAGTTGGCATGCGGCGCTGGCGGAAATGGCCGAAGCCGCGCTACGCATCGATCCGGCGATCCTGGGCGCAAGCGTTTCGGTGACCTCGCGGGTGCAGGCGCATCGGGTGCAACAGCAGCTGAGCCCGCTGCCGGGCGTGAAGAACATCATCGCCGTGGCCTCGGGCAAGGGCGGCGTCGGCAAATCCACCACTTCGACCAATCTGGCGCTGGCGCTGGTGGCTGAAGGCGCCCGCGTGGGCATCCTGGATGCCGACATCTACGGTCCCAGCATTCCGCGCATGCTGGGCCTGTCCGGTCGCCCGGAAAGCCCGGACGGCAAGCGCATCATCCCGATGCGGGCGCATGGCGTTCAGACGATGTCGATCGGTTTCCTGATCGAGGAAGATACGCCGATGATCTGGCGCGGACCGATGACCACGCAGGCGCTGCAGCAGATGCTGTCCGACACCATGTGGGACGATCTGGACTATCTGATCATCGACCTGCCGCCGGGCACCGGCGACATCCAGCTCACGCTGTGCCAGCGGGTGCCTCTGTCGGCCGCGTTGATCGTCACCACACCCCAGGACATCGCCCTGCTGGATGCGCGCAAGGGACTGAAAATGTTCGAAAAGGTCGAAGTGCCGGTGCTGGGCATCGTGGAGAACATGGCGGTCCATGTGTGTTCCAACTGCGGCCATGCCGAGCACATCTTCGGCAGTGGTGGCGGGGCGCGCATGTCCGAGCAGTACGACGTGCCGCTGCTGGGTTCGCTGCCGCTGGACATCCGCATCCGCGAACAGGCCGATGGCGGCATGCCCACCGTCGCGGCGCAGCCGGATTCGGCTCTGGCCGCCGCTTACCGCGACATCGCGCGCAAGGCCAGCGGCCGGCTCTCGCTGCGCGCCCGCAACAAGGCCATCGCCTTTCCCAACATCGTGGTGCAGAACACCTGAGTGGGGGCGGCTGGCAGCTGTGCAGCACTGCCAGTCGCCGATGCAGCGCAGTGGCTATTCCAGTTCGCGATGGAAGGTCACGGCGCGGGTGCGGCCCTGGTCGCGCCAGTGTGCGGCCAGCCATTCGGCGCAGTAGACCGAGCGGTGGCGGCCGCCGGTGCAGCCGAACGCGAGGGTGACGTAGCTGCGGGTGTCGCTTTCAAAACGCGGCAGCCAGTGGTCGAGGAACGCGGCCACGTGGCCGAGGTAGTCGTTGACCGGTTCCTGTTGCTCGAAGAACTCGCGCACCGGCGCGTCGCGTCCGGAAAGCGGACGCAGACGTGGATCCCAGTGCGGGTTCGGCAGGCAGCGCACGTCGAACACGAAGTCGGCATCGCCCGGCACGCCGTGGCGGTAGGCGAAGGACTGCACCAGCAACGACAGGCCGGGGCGGGTGTTGCTGGCCAGTTCGGTCACGACCCAGCGGCGCAGCTGGTGCACGTTCATCTGGCTGCTGTCCAGCACCCGGTCGGCGATGGCGATCAGCGGTTTCAGGCGCTGGCGTTCCTGCGCGATGGCATCGGCCAGCGGCAGCCCGTCCAGGCTCAGCGGATGGCGTCGGCGGGTTTCGCTGTAGCGCCGGATCAGCACCTCGTCTTCGGTATCCAGAAAGATCAGCCGGTGCTGCCAGCCCATGCCGCCCACCTGGGCCAGTGAATGTGGTAGCTGGATCAGGCCTTCGGGCCGGTTGCGCACATCGATGCCGACCGCCAGGCGGGGCGGGGTTTCGGCGCTGGCGGTGATATTGGCGACGAACGCCGGCAGCAGTTCGGCCGGCAGGTTGTCGACGCAGTAGTAGTCCAGGTCTTCCAGCGTGCGCAGCACTACGCTCTTGCCGGAGCCGGAAAGTCCGCTGACGATCAGCAGGGGCTGGGCGGAATCGGGTGGCGTATTCATGTCCTGGGCTCGCGTCGCATCTGGTGGGCTTGGCGGTCGATGAAAGTCTGGGCGGCGTCGAAGCCGCGGCTCTTGAGCACATGGGCGCGCACCGCGGCTTCGGCCAGTACTGCCAGGTTGCGGCCTGCGGCCACCGGCAGGGTGATCTGCGGGATGTCCAGATCCAGCACCCGCCGGGTGCCGACATCGCCGTAGAGGCGTTCCATTTCACGTCCTTCGACACTCAGTGTCTCCTGGCGTTGCAGGTGCACGATCAGGCGCAGGTACTTGTTGCGTTTGACCGCGGTATCGCCATACATCTCGCGGATGTTGAGGATGCCGATACCGCGCACTTCGAGCAGATCCTGAAGCATCTCTGGGCAGGTACCGTCGAGCATGTCCGGCGCGATCTGGGTGAACTCGGGAGCGTCGTCGGCGACCAGGCGATGACCGCGCGAGATCAGCTCCAGTGCCAGTTCGCTCTTGCCCAGACCGGATTCGCCGGTCAGCAGCACGCCGATCGAATGCACTTCCATGAATACCCCGTGCAGCGTGATGCGTCGCGCCAGCGCGCGTGCCATGTGGTACTGGAAGTAGGTCAGCAGTTCGTGCCCGCGCCGGTCTGAAATCCACAAGGGCGTGCCGGACTCATTGGCGGCGTCGCGCAGATCGTCGGGGATGTCGCGGTTGCGCGCCACCACCAGTGCCAGCGGCGTGTCATTGACGATGCGTGCCAGGGTCTCCCAGCGCTGGCGTGGATCCAGGCCATCCAGATAATTCAGTTCCTCGCTGCCGACGATCTGCACCTTGTTGGCGTGAATCGTGTTCAGATAACCGGCCAGCGCGGGGCGACGTGCGAGGTGCTCGCCGGATTCCAGCACTCGCTGTTCTCCATGCTGGCCAGCGACCCAGCGCAGCGCGAGGCGATGCTCCAGTTGGTCGAAGAGTTCGCGGGCGGTGATATGGGTCGGGATCGACATGCGGGTGCGGAGGGCAGGATGACGGATCCAAGTATGGCGCCGGGGCGCGGCAAAGTCCTGACGGCCCGGCGTTCGGGCCGGGCATCGGGCAAGGATCAGTATCGCAGTTGCCGGGTTGCAGCGCGGTTGCTGTCCGCCTTGCGCAGTGGCGCAGTGGCCTCAGGCGGCCAGGTGGGCGAGTTGCCAGTCCGACAGCACGGTGTGCAGTTCGCTGTCGCCGGGGGTGTTGCGCAGGCGGGTGCAGAACGCGCTGTCGCTGAACATCTCCGCCAGTTGTGACAGCAGCAGCAGGTGCTGCTGGTTGAAGTGCTCGGGCACCACCAATGCGAACAGCAGATCCACCGGGACACCGTCACTGGCATCGAACGGCAATGGAGCGGCCAGCTGCAGGAACGCGCCGACCGGTGTACTGATCCCGGCCAAACGACCATGCGGAATCGCCACACCGTGGCCCAGGCCGGTGGAGCCGAGCCGTTCGCGGGCACAGAGACTGTCGAAAATCTGGCGTTCCAGTTCGGGGTCGGCTTCGGGCAGCGCCAGGGTGGCGGCAGCCAGTTCGAGCAGGCGTTTCTTGCTGGTGGCACTGGTACCCGCACGCACGCGCGCGGGTACCAGCAGGTCGATCAGATGCATGTTGTGTTGCCCCTGCCAAGCCTACGGCCTGCTTTCCCACTCAGCCCACTTCAGCGGTGCGGATGCTCTGGTCTGAGCGATGCTTGGTGAGCTTTTCCTTGTGTTTGATCACCTGGCGGTCGAGCTTGTCGAGCAACTGGTCGATGGCGGTATACATGTCCTCGGCCGAGGCTTCGGCATGGATGGTGTGGCCGGCGAGATTGAGGGTGGCGTCGACTTTCTGCTGCAGACGCTCCACCGACAGGGTGATGCGGCCATCCATCAGGTCATCGGAGTGGCGGCGCAGCTTTTCCAGTTTGGACTCGATCGTGTCGCGCAACGCGGCAGTGACTTCGATCTGGTGTCCGACAATCTCGATACGCATGACAAACCTCCTGTTGCTGCCTTGCGGCTGATGCTCCGGCAGTGCTGCCGGGCGGGAAACGTGATGCGGTACAGCCATCACGTCGATCTTGTTGCGTGTCCCGGGTCTCTTAACCCAGAGGGCGTTAATTCAACGTAAAACCTGTCTCTTTTCTCTGCATGTGGGCGCGCGTTCGCTCATTCAAGCCGCTGCCTTTCGTTGCTTGACGCAAGGCCCATTGCTTCGCGGTATTTTGCCACGGTGCGACGCGCCACCGTGACGCCCTCGCGCTCCAGTTCCTTGACCAGACTGGCGTCGGACAGCGGTTTGCGCGGGTTCTCCTGTTCGATCAGACGGCGGATCATGGCCTGGATCGCTGTGCTGGAGGCGCTGCCACCATCGGCCGTGGCCAGGCTGGACGAGAAGAAGTGCTTGAATTCGAAGGTGCCGCGCGGGGTGTGCAGGTACTTGCGCGTGGTGACGCGGGAAATCGTGGATTCGTGCAGTTCCAGTTCCTCGGCGACCTCGCGCAGCACCAGCGGGCGCATCGCTTCCGGGCCGTAGTCGAGGAATCCGGACTGGTGGCGGACGATGCATTGCGCCACGCGCAGTACGGTGTCGGCGCGGGTTTCCAGGCTCTTGATCAGCCAGCGCGCTTCCTGCAGCTGGCCGCGCAGGTAGGCGGTATCGCTCTTTCCGGCCACGCCGATAAGGGATTCGTAATGTCGATTGATACCAAGGCGCGGGCGGCAGCCGGGCCCGAGTCGGACCTGCCAGGTGTCCTGGTGGCGGGTGACATAGGCATCGGGTGTGATGTAGTCCGGTGGCGCCGAGCCATAGGCGGAACCCGGGCGCGGATCGAGCGAGCGCAGCAGTTGCACCGCTTCGTTCATGGTGTCCGTATCCACGCCCAGCTGTGCGGCGAGCCGTTCCGGGCCGAGCTTGGCGAGGGGTTCCAGGTGCTCCTGCGCCAGGCGACGTGCGAGCACGACGACATCGGTGGTGTCGCTGGGTGAGAGTTGCACGAGCAGGCATTCGGACAGCGAGCGCGCGCCCACGCCGAGCGGGTCGAAGCGCTGGATGCGGTGCAGTACGGCTTCGATTTCGTCCAGCTCCACGATGAGGTCGGGATGCAGGCCGTCGCGCAGGGCGTCCAGGGTTTCACCCAGATAGCCGTCTTCGCCGATGGCATCGATCAGCGCCGCCGCGATGGCGTGGTCGCGTGGCGACATCGGGGTCAGGTTCAATTGCCACAGCAGGTGGTCGTGCAGGTCCTGTCCGGTGTCGGCCAGGGTGTTTTCGCGCTCTTCGTCGCCTTCGCTGCCGGGAGCGTTGGCGCGGCTGCCGTAGTCTTCCAGATCCCAGTCCGGGGTATCCAGCGGGTAGTCTTCGGCCTCGTCCCCGGTGGCGGCGTCGCTGCGCTCTTCAGCCGGGCTGTCGTGGCTGGCGGCGGCATCGGGTTCGGCTTCTTCCGGGCGCTCCAGCAGCGGGTTGGATTCGATCGCCTCGGTGATCTCGGCTTCCAGTTCCATGCTGGACAGCTGCAACAGCCGGATCGCCTGACGCAGTTGCGGCGTCAGGGTCAGGCTCTGTCCGAGTTTGAGTTGCAGGGCGGGTTTCACCGTATCCGTGCCAGATCACATGCGGAAGCTGTCACCAAGGTATACGCGGCGCACGTCCGGGTTGTCGAGCAGTTCATCCGGTTTGCCCTGCGCCAGCACGCCGCCGTCGCTCAGGATGTAGGCCCGGTCACAGATGCCCAGGGTCTCGCGCACGTTGTGGTCGGTGATCAGCACGCCGATGCCGCGGGTCTTGAGGTGGCGGATGATCTTCTGGATGTCGCCGACCGAGATCGGATCGACCCCGGCGAAGGGTTCGTCCAGCAGCATGAAGCGCGGCTTGGCCGCCAGTGCGCGGGCGATTTCCACGCGCCGGCGTTCGCCACCGGACAGACTGGCGCCGCGTTGGCTGGCGACGTGGGCGACCTGGAGTTCTTCCAGCAGCGCGAGCAGTTCGTTTTCGCGCCCCTGGATGTCTAGATCGTCGCGCAGTTCCAGTGCGGCCATGACGTTCTGGCTGACGCTCAGGCGGCGGAAGATAGAAGGTTCCTGCGGCAGGTAGCCGACGCCGCGACGGGCGCGCTTGTGCATCGGCAGGGTGGTGATGTCGTCGCCATCGAGCACGATTTCACCGCCATCGGCCGCGACCAGGCCCACGATCATGTAGAAGCAGGTGGTCTTGCCGGCGCCGTTCGGGCCGAGCAGGCCGACCACTTCGCCGGCCGCCAGGTGCAGGCCGAAATCCTTGACGACATCGCGCGTGCGGTAGCGCTTGCGCAGGTGGCGGGCGACCAGCATCAGTCCGCCGGCGGCTTGTTCGAAGGCTGGATCGTCAGGTGGATGCGCCCACCGCTGCCGCCATCGCCGGAAATGTGGCCGTTGCGGGTGTCGTAGGTGACGCGCGCGCCGCGGAAGACGTCGCGGCCCTGATCGATCCGCACCGCGCCGGTCAGCAGCACGGTTTCGCTGGAGGTGTCGTACTGGATGCGGTTGGCCTGCGCCTTCATCAGCACGCCATCGTCGTTTTCCTGCTGCAGCAGGGCAGGTTCGCCCAGCAGCACCACGCGCGTGACATTGCCGTTCTCGCGGCTGACAGTGGCGTGCGCTGCTTCGATCCGCAGCGTGCCCTGGGTGATGATGACATCGGTCAGCAGGGTGTCGCCGTGCTGGGAAATCAGGCCATCCAGGCCGCCGGCGTGCACGTCCAGTGGCTGGTCGCGGTCACTGGAACGCGCCAGTGCCGTTCCGCAGGCCAGCAGCAGGGCGCAACCCAGCAGGATCGCCCGCAGCGCAGGCTCAACGATGCGACGCGGAAACGGGGGTGTCATAGTGGCCGGTGACCTCGTTCAGAAGCTGGAAGCGGCGGGTTTCCATATCGGCACGGAAACCACGGCCTGCAAGTATAGAGTGGGGTGAGGAGAACGTGACCCGCTGTTCGCTGCTGGCGCGGCGGGCCTTGGGGAAGATCGTCAATTGCGCGGTGCGGAAGGCCAGCGGGCCGTCCTCGGCGCTGGCCGGGCCGTCGAGTGCGACATCGCCATCCAGACGCAGTTCCTCGCCATCGGCGGCGGCCCAGGCGCGGTCGGCGCGTGCCAGCCAGGCCTGTTCCTCGTGATCGGGAAAGCGGAAGCGCGGTTGGTCGATCGAGATCGTGCCCAGGTGCGGGTGCCGGCTCAGCAGCGGGCCGGTGACGCGGAAGGATTCCTGGCCGGCTTCGTCCAGCGCGACCAGTTCGAAATCCACAAGGAAATAATCCGAGCGTGGCGGCCCGACCAGCGGCTCGCTGGATTCGGGGCGGTAGATCTGCCACAGCGCCAGCCCGCTGCCGACCGCGGCCAGCAACAGCACGGCGCCGGGAATCCAGTCCGGCAGCCTCCTCATGCGTCGGTATATTTGCGCAGCAGCTGGGCGCTCTTGCCCTGGGCATCCACGATCAGATCGCACAGTTCGCGCGCGGCACCGGCGCCGCCGGCCTTGCTGGTGATCCAGTGCACGCGTTGCGCGATCCATGGGTGCGCGTTGGATGGTGCCACCGCCAGCCCGACCCAGCCCAATGCTGAAAGATCAGGCAGGTCGTCGCCCATGTAGGCGACCTGCTCGGCCTCCAGTGACAGGATCTGGCACAGCGCGCGCAGGCTGGCGAGCTTTTCGTGGCAGCCCTGGTAAACGTGTTCGATGCCCAGTTCGGCGGCGCGCTGGGCCACGATCGCGCTGTTGCGCGCGGTGATCAGCGCCACTTCGATGCCGGATTCATGCAGCAGCTTCAAGCCCTGGCCATCGAGTGCGTTGAAGGCTTTGATCTCGGTGCCGTCGGAGGCCAGCCGCAGGCGGCCGTCGGTCAGGGTGCCATCGACGTCCAGTGCCAGCAGGCGGATGCGAGTGGCGCGTTCGCGCACGGCGGCCGGGACGGTGGAAAGATAGGTCGCAGGCATCGTCAGACCACTCGGGCGCGCAGCAGGTCGTGGATGTTCAGGGCGCCGACCACGTGCTGTTCGTCATCGACCACGATCACCGCGGAGATCTTGTGTTCCTCCATCATCCGCGCCGCTTCGACCGCGAGGCGCTCGGGGCCGATCGATTTGGGCTGCCGGTTCATCACGTCCATGACCGGGGTGGAGCGCAGGTCGGCGTTGGGATCGTCCATCGTGCGGCGCAGGTCGCCATCGGTGAATACGCCGAGCAGGCGGTTGTCGTCGTCGACCACGGCGGTCATGCCCAGGCGCTTGTGGCTCATTTCCATCACCGCCTGGCTGAGCGTGGCGTGCTGGCCGACGCGTGGGATTTCCTCGCCGGCATGCATGATGTCGGAAATGTGCAGCAGCAGGCGGCGGCCGAGGCTGCCGGCCGGATGCGAGCGCGCGAAATCCTGGCTGGTGAAGCCGCGTGCTTCCAGCATCGCCACCGCCAGCGCATCGCCCATGACCAGCGCGGCGGTGGTGCTGGTGGTCGGGGCCAGTCCGAGCGGGCAGGCTTCTTCCTCCACCGCGACATCCAGGTGGATATCCGCGAGGCGGGCGAGGGTGGATTCGGGGCGGCCGGTCATTGCAATCAAGGCATTGCCCTGGCGCTTGATGACCGGGACGATGGTCAGTACTTCATCGGTTTCGCCGGAATTGGACAGCGCCAGTACCACGTCGTGCTCGGTGATCATGCCCAGATCGCCGTGGCTGGCTTCGCCCGAATGCACATAGAACGACGGGGTGCCGGTGGAGGCCAGCGTGGCCGCGATCTTGCGCGCGATATGGCCGGATTTGCCCATGCCGGTGGTGACCACGCGCCCCGGGCAGGCCAGCATCGTGCGGCAGGCGGCAACGAAGGTGGCATCGATCCGCGGATGCAGTGCCAGCAGCGCCTTGGCTTCGTTGTCGATCACGGCGCGGGCGCTGGTGACGATCAGGCCCGGGTTCGGGTCGATACGCCCGGTGGCCTGCGGCAGCGGATGGATATTGGCGTTCATTGTGATGGGTCACTCGATATGCCGCAGCCGCAGGGTTCGGGCTCGCGGTCGTTTTGATTTATCATGCCGGGTCATTCTACCCGTGCCCCGGTTCCGGCGCTTGCCGGAGCCGCCGCAGGCAGCGGGTACTCCCAATCATGTTTTCCGTGTCCTAGCTCCCAGATGAATGCACAGCTGATCCGCCAATTGATCGAAGCCGGCCTGCCCGGCGCCCAGGCCGATGTCGAAGGTGACGATGGCGTGCATTTCGAGGCCACCGTGGTCTATCCGGGGTTTGCCGGCAAGCTGCCGCTGGCGCGTCACCGCATGGTCTATGCCACGCTGGGCGACCGCATGGGTGGCGAAATCCACGCGCTGGCACTGAAGACCCTTACGCCGGACGAAGCCGGCTGAGCAGGACCGTACACACCCCATGGCAAAAATCCTGATTTCCGGGGGCGTTCCGCTCCACGGCGAGGTGCAGATTTCCGGCGCCAAGAACGCAGTGCTCCCGATCCTGACCGCCGGCCTGCTGGCCGACGGCGCGATGGACATCGGCAACGTCCCGCATCTGCACGATGTCACCACCACGATGGAACTGCTCGGCCGCATGGGCGTGGATCTGGCGATCGACGACCGCATGCGCATCCATCTGGATCCGCGCAAGGCTGACCGTTTCGTGGCGCCATACGAGCTGGTCAAGACGATGCGTGCCTCGATCCTCGTGCTGGGGCCGATGGTGGCGCGTTTCGGGCAGGCCGAAGTCTCGTTGCCGGGTGGCTGCGCGATTGGCTCGCGCCCGGTCGATCTGCATATCAAGGGCCTGCAGGCACTCGGTGCGCAGGTGACGGTCGAAAACGGCTACATCCGTGCCCGTGCCGACCGGCTGAAAGGTGCCCACATCATGATGGACCTGGTCACCGTCACCGGTACCGAGAACATCCTGATGGCCGCCACGCTGGCGCGCGGCACCACGATCATCGACAACGCCGCGCAGGAACCTGAAATCGTGGATCTGGCCAACTGCCTGATCGCGATGGGTGCGCACATCGAAGGCGCCGGCACCTCGCGTCTGGTGGTCGAAGGCGTGGAGCGCCTGGAAGGCTGCCGCTACGACGTCCTGCCGGACCGGATCGAAACCGGCACCTTCCTGGTGGCCGGTGCGATGACCGGTGGCCGGGTACTGACCCGTCGCACCCGCGCCGACACCCTGGATGCGGTGCTGGTGAAGCTGGAAGAGGCCGGAGCCCATATTTCCACCGGCCCGGACACGATCGAGCTGGACATGCGTGGCAACCGCCCGCGCGCCGTCGATATTTCCACCGCGCCGTATCCGGCCTTCCCGACCGATATGCAGGCCCAGTTCACCGCGCTCAACGCGGTGGCTGAAGGCGTCGGCACGATCAACGAAACGGTGTTCGAGAACCGGTTCATGCATGTGCAGGAACTGCAACGGCTGGGTGCGGACATCCGTGTGGATGGGCATACCGCGGTGATCCGTGGCGTGCCGCGCCTGACCGGCGCGCCGATCATGGCGACCGACCTGCGCGCTTCGGCCTCGCTGGTGCTGGCCGGGCTGGTGGCACAGGGCGATACCACGGTCGACCGCATCTACCACATCGATCGCGGCTACGAGAACATCGAGGAAAAGCTCGGCGGCCTGGGTGCGCGCATCCGTCGGCTTCCGGGCTGAAGCGGCCGCTGATCCAACGAAAAAGCCCGGCATCGCCGGGCTTTTTCATGTGGCGTATCGGCACGGGGCCGCAGGCATCACTCCACGACGAAGCTGACCCGCATGTTGACGCGCCACTCGGTGACGGTGCCGTCGGCAGAAGTCACGGCCTTGGTTTCGTTGATCCAGGCACCCTTGATGTTCTTGACCGTTTCGGCGGCTTTCTTTAGGCCCGACTTGACTGCATCCTCGATGCTGTTCGGGGAGGAGGCGGTGATTTCGATGACTTTCGCAATGGACATGGGAATACCTCGCAGTGTGGTTGGTTGGCCATACACAGGATGCCGGGCGCGGGCGGCAGACGGATCAGCGGCCCATGCCGGCCGGATGAGCATACTGCGGCTGGAATGGCTGCGCTGCGTGGGGTGCGGTGCGGCGTTCAGGCGAAGCGGAACGGTGGTGGTGCGGCAGGTGCAAGGGCGGAAGCGCTTCAGCGCCTGCCGCGCTCCAGGTCCAGCAGGCGCATCTCAAAGCTGACCCGGCCACCTTCGCGCTGCAATACGCGTAGTGGCACGCGTTGCTCCGGGTCGAACCAGGTGGTGGTGTGGCGCTGGTCGTCGTCGCGGATGCGTTCCACCCGCCAGGCGCGCTGTTCACCGCCGGGCAGGCTGATGGTTTCCTCACCGCCCATGCGGAACATCTGCTCTTCGAGGCGTTCGCGGTCCACGACCGGAAATTCGAATCGCGTCTGCTTCCCCGGTGCCAGCGCGTGCGCCAGTGCCAGGCTCACCGTCTGCCGGTCCAACACACCGGGCTGCGCCGGAAAACGGTATTCACCGCGATGGTCGCGGCTGACGATGTCGGTTTCGCCGCTGCCGCAGTCCACGCTGCGTTCGCGCACCCGCAGGCCGCTCTGGCGATAGCGGTAGCTGATGCACTGCAAGCCTTTGGCGGTTTCGGAAAACACCGAAGTTTCCTCGACCAGCAGGCCGGCCAGCGCGGCCAGGCCCTGGGTGCCTTCGGTGCGGCTGTGCAGACGCCATTGGCCTTCGCCCTCGGCGTTGAGCGACACGGTGGCGCGCCCGGCCGGGGCGCCATCGCGCAGCACTTCGTAGTGCGCCACATACGGTTGCAGCGGCGGTGCTGCGGCCACGCCGCTGGCAGGCAATGCCAGCAGGGTGGCCAGTGCCAGTGCGGGAATCAGATGGCGGAGCGGATGCTTCATCGGGCAGGTTCCTTATTTGTCCGGACCATCTTGGACCAGAACCCCGCCGTGCAGTTGCAGTGGCGCGGCCAGCGGTTCACCGTCCAGCCATGGCTGGCCTTGGTGCAGCTTCAGCCGGCCTCTGGCGAACAGCGCGACGCTGGCCGGCAGCAGATGGTGTTCGCGTTCGAGCACGCGTGCGGCCAGTGTGGTTGGGTCGTCGTCCGCATGCACTGGCACACGGGCCTGTGCGATCACCGGCCCGCCATCGAGTTCGGCAGTGACCAGATGCACGCTGGCACCGTGCTCGGCATCGCCGGCTTCCAGCGCGCGGGCGTGGGTGTGCAGGCCGGGATAGAGCGGCAGCAGGGAAGGGTGGATGTTGATCATCGGCACCGGCAGCCGCGCCAGCGCGACGGCGGAAATGATGCGCATATAGCCGGCACAGACGATCAGGTCTGGCTGGATCTGCATCACGTCGGCAAAGAAGGCCAGATCGAAGCTCTCGCGGTTCGGATAGCCACCCGGCACCAGTGCCTGCGCATGGATGCCGGCGTCGCGCGCGTGTTGCAGCGCGCCGGAATCGGGCTTGTCGGAGAACACGCCGACAATGCCGAAACCGGCGTCATCATCACATGCTTGCAGCGCGGCCAGATTGCTGCCGCGCCCGGATGCCAGCACCGCGACGCGCAGCATCAGCCGATGCGCACGCGGTTGTCGGCGCTGGCCGTGACCACCTGGCCGATCGGGCGGCTGCGCAGGCCCTGCGCTGCCAGCGTCTGCTGGATCGCGCTGCTGTCTTCGGCCGTGGTGATGACCACGAAACCGATGCCGCAGTTGAAGGTGCGCCACATTTCACGATCGCTGATGCCGCCTTCGCGTTGCAGCCAGTCGAACACCGGCGGCAGCGTCCAACTGCCGGCATCGACTTCGATGCCAAGCCCCTCGGGCACCACGCGGATGATGTTTTCCTCCAGCCCGCCGCCGGTGATGTGCGCCATCGCATGCGGCGCGTGTGCGGCGAGCAGTGCCAGGACCGGTTTGACGTAGATCGTGGTCGGCGCCATCAGCGCATCGTCCAGGCGGGTGCTGTCCAGCATCAGGTCCGGCGCCGCGCCGCTGCGTTCCAGCACGCGCCGGACCAGCGAGTAGCCGTTGGAATGCGGGCCGCTGGAATCGATGCCCAGCAACACGTCGCCGGCGCGCACCGCGCTGCCGTCCAGCAGCTTCGACTTTTCCACCGCTGCGACGCAGAAACCGGCCAGATCGTATTCGCCAACGCCGTACATATCCGGCATCTCGGCGGTTTCACCACCAATCAGCGCACAGCCGGCGCGCACACAGCCTTCGGCAATGCCGCCGACGACCTGCGCGGTGGTGTCGACATCGAGCTTGCCGGTGGCGAAATAGTCGAGGAAGAACAAAGGTTCGGCGCCCTGCACCAGCACATCGTTGACGCACATGCCGACCAGATCGATGCCGATGCTGTCGTGGCGCTGCCACTGCTGCGCGAGCTTGAGCTTGGTGCCGACGCCATCGGTGCCGGATACCAGCACCGGTTCGCGGTATTTGCCGGACAGATCGAACAGCGCGCCGAATCCGCCCAGCCCGCCCATGACCTCGGGCCGGAAGCTGCGCTTGACCAGCGGCTTGATGCGATCGACAAGGGCGTTGCCGGCGTCGATGTCGACTCCGGCGTCGCGATAGGTGAGCGGCGGCTTGGCGGCGGTCACGAAGGGCATCCTGCGGGGAAAGAGGCGCAAATTGTAGCCGTTCGGGCGGCTGCGGACCGCCCCCCGGGCGCATGCCTGCGTGCCCACATGGACGCTGCGGGCACCGATACGGCAACATGCGCCGGTGCTTTTCAAGGATGCGGCGATGCGAGTTTTTCCACGATGGCTGGCCGGTGTGTGGCTGCTGCTGGCCGGTTTTCCGCTGCTGGCGCAGGAACTTGCCCTGTACGAAGGCGAAGTGGCGGTGCCCAGCCAGTCCGAATCCGACCGCAACGCGGCGCTGCCGCAAGCGCTGGCGCAGGTGCTGGTCAAGGTCGGTGGCGACGCCGCGTCGGCGGCTGCGGCCGCTGATGCCGATGCTGCGTCGTTGTTGCAGCAGTACCGCTACCGCCAGGACATGGTGCGGGTCGATGGCGTGCCGCAGTTGCGCCATTACCTGATCGCGCGTTTCAACCAGGCCGGGGTGCAGGCCTTGCTGGCCTCCGGTGGGCGCAGCGCGCTGCCGGCGCAACGTCCGCAGCCGATCCTGTGGTTGGCGATCGATGATGGCAGCGGCGCCCGCATCGTGTCGCAGGACGCGGCCGCTGCGGTGGCGCCGCTGACGTCACGCGCCAATCAGCGCGGCCTGCGCGTACGTTTGCCCAGCTATGACGAGCTGGACCGCAGCATCGTGCAGCCGCACGATATTCCCGGTGGTGAAACCTACGCCGTGGACAATGCTTCGCGCCGTTACGGCGGGCCGGTGCTGATCGGCTGGTTGCGGCGTGGCGAAGGCGGCTGGATCGCGGACTGGCGTCTGCGCGAGGGCGAGAGCGATATCGGCCGCTGGCAAACCCGGGATCCGCAGGCCGCCACGGTGCTGGCCACAGGTGCCGACGGTGCCGCCGATGCCTGGGCGCAGCGCTATTCGCAGATGGTGCTGTCTGGCCCGGCCGGGCGTTATCCGGTGGTGATCGAAGGGCTGTCATCCGCGCGTGACTATGCTGGCCTGATGCAGATGCTCGGGCGCCAGCCGATCGTGCGCGGGATCGTGCCGCTGGTGCTGGTCGATGACCGCTTGCAGTTGGAACTGGAGCTTTCGGCCGGGGTGGAAAGTCTGGCACGGCTGCTGGAAAGCAGCGGCCTGCAGACCGAAACCCTGGGTGATGCACAGACGCCCAGCGTGTTCACGCGCCGGCCCTGAGGTCACCCGGAGCGCACGGCGGCGTCATTGCCGCCGGGCTTCAGGAAAACGCACTGGAATCAGACATGACCGATACCCACAAATGGCAACTGCTGGCATTGACGGTGCTTCTGGGCGCCGTGCTCTGGCTGCTGGGGCCGGTGTTGACACCGTTCGTAGTCGCCGGGTTGCTCGCCTATCTGGGCGATCCGATGGTGGACCGGCTCGAACGCCTGCGGCTGTCGCGTACCGCTTCGGTGGTGATCGTGTTCACGCTGATGACGTTGGCACTGGTCGGCGTGGTGTTGCTGCTGATCCCGATGCTGGAACGCCAGATCAGCACCCTGGTCGAACAGTTCCCGCGCTACCGCGAGTGGTTCACCGGGATCGCGTTGCCGTGGGTCAGCGAGCGCACCGGATTCGATCTGGAAGGGCTGGACGTGGGCAGCCTGTTCGAGATGCTGCGCCAGCACTGGCAGCAGGCCGGCGGTGTGGCGGCCACGGTGCTGGGCGGGTTGTCCAAATCCGGCATGCTGATCATCACCTGGGTGGTGAATCTGGCGCTGATCCCGGTGGTGACGTTCTACCTGCTGCGCGACTGGGACGTGATGGTGGGCAAGGTGCGCGATCTTTTGCCACGCCCGATCGAGCCGACGGTATCGCGGCTGGCGGCCGAATCGGACAGCGTGCTGGGTGGTTTCCTGCGCGGTCAGCTCAGCGTGATGCTGGCGCTGGGCACGATCTACGCGATCGGGCTGTGGATGGTCGGCATCGATCTGGCGCTGTTGATCGGCATGATCGCCGGGCTGGTCAGTTTCATCCCGTATCTGGGTGCCATCGTCGGCGTCGGCATCGGTCTGA
>Ga0265293_10006502_pt1 | contig 18655 bp, 11 predicted proteins | sample Munlanlewell138R_FD_192505 | JGI IMG/M metagenome (GOLD analysis project Ga0265293, IMG submission 192505) | Leachate microbial communities from a municipal landfill in Southern Ontario, Canada - Leachate well 138R | ecosystem: Engineered > Solid waste > Landfill > Unclassified | place: Canada... | reverse complement strand
GGGCGCTGTGCCATCCACCAAGATCATTTATTCAAACTCACTTAAGAACACTTCACGTCCTGTTTCTATAGACTTCTGGACAGCATTCAAAAGAACTACCGGCTTTAGCAAAATATGTTCCGGTGTGGTTTGACCTGATTCGAGATTTTTTATAAATTCACTGAATCCAAGATAGTAGTTCAATGAACCGTCAATATTTCTGACAACTGTTTTTTCTGCACCATAAACAATTCCATAATGCTCTGTGGTCTTACTTAAAAATTGCATAGCAACATTGTAATTGTCATACTTTGCTATCACTAAGATATTTCCATTGTTTATATGAGAAACTACCGATTTTATTTCATATCCAAATACCGCCATAACCATCTCAGAAAGATGACCTCCATAGAAAAACAAGCCACCATACTCACTGTCAAGACTTGCAGGAAAATTTATGGCCCCAGACATAACACCTCCAATCTTTCCCGCATTCTCAACTGTATTTTTAAGCATTAAGATATCATAGTTATAGCGTAGTGTTGAGCCACCATATAGTTTTGCTCCACTTTTATATGCTTCTGCAATTAACCTTTTTGCATCCCCAATTTTAATAGTAAAAGGTTTATCTATCCAAACAGGTATACCTGCCTCTACATAGGGTAAAGCATAGGGCATATGCAGATCTCCATGCCTGAATACTACCATTACAGCATCAACCTTACCCATTAATTCTTCCGGCTTTTTTGCAATGAACTCAATGTTGCCTTCACTTGCAACTTTCATAGTTTGTTCTTTGTTCTCACCATATATACCTGTTATTCTAACATTTGGAAACTGGTATTCACCAGTTGCTTCATTCCTAATATTAGCTAGTTTAGAAAAATGCAATGCATGAGAGTTATCCGATCCTATAACCCCAATTTTTACCATCATAAACACTCCTATATTTTGTTATTAAAACTTTGTTTTTTACAAGTTTAAACTAATATAATAAAGAGAAGACGCAAGTATCGTCTAGAGGATAATTTTAGGAGGTTGAACACCACCGAATAAAACTCTCCTTAAGGAAATATTGCCAAACATTATCTGGCAAAACACCTTGTCCAGTGGCATCGCCCAGTAATTATTATTTATCCAAAGTTCTAAAGCTTTCTGGCATTGTAATCAGCTTCTGCTATTGCTTTTAACAAAAAGACTCCCATTGAGTAAAGATTTTCAGAATTTCTTCCAACATGAACCCAAGACGAATTAATAAAGGATATGCCCAAGGTATCAGCAAAATAGCCACATGAGTGTTGTGCTCCAGAACTAGGATTGCCCCTGTATAAAATCTCCACAGGAATATTAAATAATTTTTCTTCTTTAAGAATAGCAGCATATATTATGCGCCCACGAATAGTATCGTTAGTTACCATATTGTCTCTAGGATTATTCCAACCATGTAAATCAAAAATAACAGCTGGCTTTTTCTTAAAGAAATATTCTTTGAGTGCAATTGCTTCCGGTTCTACAGAATTTTTGAAGTTATAACTAAAGTTTAAACCTCCATGCGTTAGTTTGTTGGTGCCATCAGCCACACCATCAACATTTGGCATTGGGATAAAAATAATATGGTTATTTGCAATAAACTTCGTCACTTCGGAATCCAATCCTTTCAGCCAATTTAGCATACCCTCAATAAAATATGAGCCAATTGTTTCGTATGGATGAACCCGAGAATAAAATGCAATTGGTTGTAAATCTTTGTTCCCGACTTCAATTGCTAAAATGTCGCGCATCATTCGGGTAGTTCCGATAACTTCTACATCAAAGATATCTTTAGGGAGTGTGCCAACAAGTCTATTCACCCGGGCATGTTCGTAACGAGGATGTAATGTCAAATATGATATGCCGGGTGGTACATCTACTTCGGCCATCGACAAAGGACCATCAATTTTTGCAACAAATGATCTCCAGTTATCGTCATCTGTGCATAACAGTAAATAATCTCTATCAGCTTGGTACATTGTATCTCCCCAATTTACTGTAAAATTCGTAGGAATAGTCTTTTGGGATTCATTAACTACTTTAACATTCATATGAAACTTGTAGTTGTTGTCTCCATCCTCTGAAAATGGGAATATATAAAAATCATTTTCTCTTCGAACTATGTCATGCGGGTTCCTTGGGTTACCTGAGTCTTTCTCAGGTAAAACACTAACATAATTATTATCCATATAATTTTTCTGCCTCCTTAAAAATTCAAGCCTGCAGTAAACAGTACCTTCGTGGCTTTCTGTGGTATATCCTATGCTTTAATTGTATTGTGTGATAAATCTAATTACAACAAACAATTTTTTATCTACAGTCATTTGATTAAGAATCTATCAACTGCCTCTATTTTACCATTTTTGTATCTAAGCAGCAGTAGATTTTTTTTCAACAGTCGTTTCTTATCCGACATTCATTTATTTAACTTATTTTATAATGATCTTCATACTTACGTGTTATTAATTGTCGCTATGCATCTCTTGCTATATGACCTCCCGCAAATCCCATATATTCATTTAGGAACCCTTCTGCAACTTTTATCATCTGAATTGAGATTTCATTTCCCTTAAATGAAAAAGACATTCTTAATGACCCTAAGTATATATCTGTCACGTATACAAGCATATTAAGCTTATGTTCTTCAACCCATGCAGCAGAACTTAAGCAATCATAACATTTTCCCGATATTGTTCCAATTTTCTCTCCATAATAGTTATTTTGGGGGAAAGATCCTGCAATAATCTTACCTATTCCGAACACAAACTGATGTTCACCAGTTGCATTTTCATATTCCCACACGCCTATGTCTCCTTTAAAAACAAAACGAGTTTTTAAGATTCCCATCCGATTTTTACTTAAATTGTACCACATACCATTAATTTTCTGTTGAAAAGTAGAAGTCAGACTCCCTCGCTGTGGTAGTATTTTTAGACTTTCAATTTTATTCTTTAACATATTATATGAATTAGTATCTTCAGGCAAAGAGGAATCTTGTATTTTATTAAAAATTTCTTCGTAGAAAGAATCACTTATACCGGCTCCCATAGCTCCAGATCCAGATACACCTGACCCCTGTGTATCTGATATGCAAGTGAATAAAAGGTCTTTATCAGGAAAACAAAATGCAAGTTGGGATCCCATTCCTCTGAAAGCAAACCCATTGCTCTCTGTCATCCATATTTGATACCCATATCCGCAACCACCTTTGATGGAATTATCAATCTGTTTTGATGTAGCCGCTTCTATGTATTCTTCTGATATTAACTGGGTATCATTCCAACGACCTTTATTCATACACATATAAGCCATCCTAGCCATATCTCTTAACCTACATATCACACCAGATCCACCCCATGAGGTACCTTCAGGAGTCTTAATACACCAAACATCCTTTGAAACACCAATAGGATCAAGTAACTTTTTACGCATATATTCAAGAAAAGGTAATCCGCTTACTCTTTCAACAATAGTGTTAAGAATGACTGTACCAGCTGTATCATAGGAAAATACAGTTCCCGGGGGGTGTGAGGGTTCCGTTTGAAAAAAAGTTGCTGCCCAATCATTATCATTGAAGCTATATGAAGTTGAATTATGGGGAGTTGCCATTATTAAAAGATCCCTTATAGTTGTTTCTGTTAAATAGGGATGTAAATTCTCAGATACTTTATCTTTGAAAAAATCAGCCACCCGATCATTTAGCGTTAGTTTCCCTTCGTCAATCATTAGTCCTATAGCCATAGATACGAAGCTCTTACTTACTGAGTACATACGATGCATACTATTTTCAGTATATGGTGCCCAATAGCCCTCAGCAGCAATTTTTCCTTTTCTCAACAATAAAAAACCATGCATGCAAGTTTGCTGCCTATCTATTCTCTCAAGAAAGTTGAGTATTGCAGAAGACGGAATCCCAAGACTTTCTGGCGAAGACGCCTTTAAAAAGAGATTATTATTACTCATTATTTGTTCACGCTCCTTTAAAACATGACTATATAATATTTAACCATTGTTTTGCATCATGTATATCGAAATATTTTAAAATACCAGGCAATATTATGTTCATGATGTTATTAAAATCAAAATTATAGTATCTCTCCCTTACAAGCTCTGTAAAACTTTCAATGCATTCTTTTGTCTGAACTTCTTTTATCCTACTGTCAAGTATTGCTGCTAATTGAGCATATATCCCATAGTTCCCATAAGCATACACTTTAGTTTTATCACTTTTTACTCCTAACCAAATATCAATTACATCTAATGCTCTAATGATGTCATATATACGGATTGCAACAATACTATCATCCAGCCATATTAAATCATCCATTAATTTGTGGGCTTCATGATCATCAGGCTTGAAAAGTCCATCCGCAGTTATGTCTAATACCATTACAGCTCTTCCTTTTGAACATGTTTCTCTTATAAAACCCATGTGAGAATAGAGGGCGCTAGCTCCATCATTCCAAACAGCAATAGTTACCGGGCTGTCCTTACCAATATCTTTAAAGTGTCTGAACATGCATGCATGATTAAATAAGCCTTCCTGCGACCACCAAAAAGCTGTTTCCACCTGAAACTCCTCTACAAGCTGTGTGCTGCTAAATCGCGGGTTTAAATCATGAGGTTTACGACCTGTAAATACCTTTTTACGCAACCAATTTAGCGCTTTTTCCCGGTGTTCCCTTTCTTTTAAAGAATTTTGTAATTTTTCAATATCATCAAGTCGATTACAATTCTCATCATAAATAAATCGTGCGCTCTTCAGCTCTCCTCGCACTTGACCAGAATTCGTACACATGAGTATCTCAGGATTAAGAGGTTCAATATCATTATCATCCGCTGATACCTTTTTTCCCAGCAAGTGTAAAGAGAAAAACTCAGCTGCAGCTTTAGCCAGTCCTCGTGAGTACTTGTGTGTAGAATCGTCTTCGATCATATCAAAGTATTCACCTTTACCATACATTCCCCAAAAACGTCTGCATCGAGAGACTGTCTTCCTTGTACCTTCAATAGGGAAGAAATCCCACTTAACTGATAAAACTCTTACCGGTCGGGGTGCCATAGAAAGTAGAATATCTTCGTGGTCATATCCAAGAGCAGTGAAAGCAGGCCATACCTGTTCAGCATCTTGGTCCTCGCCTTTATACATATATTCTTGTCTGTTCATCACAAAAGTTGCTGGCGCAGCTGCTGTTATACGCGGATCACATATCATCATCATAGATGATTGCAAGCCTCCTCCTGAGTTGCCAGTTATACCAATTCGTGCCTTGTCTACTTCGGATCTGGTGTAAAGGTAATCTATACTCCTCATTGCATCATGTATGAAATACCTTGCAATTGCATCTCCTAATAGCAAGCTCTGACATCCTACATACTCATGCTCTGTAGTTCCCCATCTTACGGTTACATCATTTATTGATTTTTCATAGTAACTAAACCGTTCTCCCTGCCCTATAGGATCTTGTGCAAATACAACCAGACCTGACTTTACCATGTACCTGCATGCTGTCTGATATGTTGGATACTGTTTAGCTTCCTTCCCATGACCACATACAAACAGAACTGTTCCCCGTGGTGATTTGATATTATCTGGGATATATAAATTAGCAGTAACATAATGTCCCGGTCTGGATTCAAAAATAACCTTTTCTATTGTAAACCCATCTTGTTTTACAACTCCTGTGGTTTTAGCGTTAAGAGGCGTGTTACTTGGTGGAATTCCTCCTAATGCCTCTATAAACTCACTACGCATTTTAACTCTATAAATATCTAGTTCTTCAATAGACTGTATTTTATCTCTTCTAGAATTCCCTTCTGCAAATGCTTCTTCTGAGCGATTATAAACCATGAATTTAAATTGATCATTTACTTTATGATTGTACATGCGTATGGAACGTGCAAAATCTCTAATCATTTTTTTTACTCCTCTCTTACTTAGATGTAGCGTTGTTCCTCATTCTCCATAAACCACTTTACACTACCTTGTCGATTTGAAAACCACTATATATAGATCTGTATGGCAATAAATCATATAGTTTTTCTGTTCGCCTTTTAAAGATAGCATTTTAAGATATACTCTCTAAAAAAGTTCTGAATATACTTTAAGTAAATGAATTCCCATATTTCGCAATATATCAGCAGTTTTCCCATACCAACTCCATGAAGTATCAAAATACACAGCTCCTTGCTTATTAGCAATATAAGCACTTATATTGCATTCTCGCCCAAACATGGGATATTTAGCATACACCATTGCTATCACTTTATCAAACAATTCGGTATTTGAGGTAAGATTTGCATACATTGTTCTCCCTCTTTCAGGATCATTTGACAAAATAATATCTCTGTCATACATCCAACCATGCAAATCCAAAATCGCACTAGGATTCTTTTCAAGAAGATAATCTCTTACTGCAGCGCCTTCAGGTTCAGCACAATTTTCATAAAACCCAGCTTCGAAATTCAAACCACCTAATGTCAGTTTACAAGTTCCTTCTGCAACACCATCAGGGTTGGGCATGGGTAAAAAAATAATATTATTTTCTTGCAAAAGTTTTTCAGCATCTTCTTCATTAGTTATTAACCATTTCAGCATTCCATCTACAAAATATGAGCCTATCGTTTCATAAGGGTGTACACGAGACATAACAACAAGAGGTCTTTTTTTCTTGTTTCCGGCTTCTATAGCTAAAACATCACGGTTTTTTCGGGACTTACCAATTTTTCTAATTGAAAAAATATCGCCCGGTAGTGTACAAACCAATTTTAAAAAATGACCATATTCATAACGGGGGTGCATACATAAAATACTGCGTCCTGGTGGTACTTTAATTATTGCTGAAGCTATGGTACCATTAATATCTGTATCAAATCTCTCCCAATGATCATCACTATAGCTGAGCAACAAATACTTTCTAGCTTCTTGGTGTTCAACGTCACCCCATTCAATATTAAACAGAACCGGAATTTTTTCTTTCGAGTTATTAACAATTTCTACATTTAGTCGAAATCTATAGTTCCCATCATTGTCTTCGCTGAAAGGATGAATAAGGAATCCCTTTTCCTCCCTCATAATGTCATACATCGTTCTCGGATTACCCCCATCCTCAATAGTCAATACTTCTATATTTTTTATCAATTTAACTTCCTCCTTAACACATCATGATGTGTTATCCTCATGCAATCAGAGTAATAGTTACGTATTTTTAAATAAATCAGAATATCCCTTAAGAATTTCAATACCCATTAAACGCAGATGATATGCATCCCTATCATACCAAGACCACGAACTGTTAAAATAAGTACCACCAAGTCTATTTACAATAAACCCACCAAAGTTTATTTCCTTGCCATTTGGAGGATATTTATCATTAAATATATTTATCTCCTTATTGAACAATTCAGGCATAGATGCAAACCTTTTGCTTAACATTTCTAATCGTGCAGAGTCATTAGACCGAAGTCTTTCATAATTATACATATAGCCATGTAGATCAAAGTTAGCCAGAGCATTGTTATCTTTTGCATAATCGATCAGAGCGATAGCCTCAGGTTCATTGGAACCAGCTACATAGCTTAAATCCAGATTCCCTATTGTTGTTCTGCAATAACCTTCAACAACACCATCAGGATTTGGCATAGGTATAAATACTATACGGTTTTGGGATAAGAGCTTATTAGCTTCCTCATTTTGGTCCATTAACCATTTAATCATCCCATCCGCAAAATAAGAACCAATGCTTTCATATGGATGCACTCTGGTAAGTACAACAAGTGGTCTTTTGTTCTTCAGTCCAGCCTCTATTGCAAATATGTCTCTTCCGCAAAATGATTTACCTATTACTTTCATCGTAAATATGTCCTCAGGTAAGGTTTCCAACAATCGAATCAAACGATCATAATCATAAGGAGGATGCATACTAAGCCTGCTATAGCCCGGAGGCACATCAACTGTTACAAAAACTTTACCGTCTTTTCCTTCACCTTTCACTTTAATCCACTCATCTTCCTTATTATTTAGAAGAATATAACTGTAAAGTCTAACACACTGGCTATTTCCCCAGTCAATAGTAAATGGAACAGAAATCGTTATATCTGAATCGTTTACTACCGCTACATCCAAACGACACTTGTAATGAGGATTATCATCTTCAATAAAAGTCTTAATTATAAATCCGTCATCCTGTTTATGGATCATATCCTGGCTTCTTGGATTGCCATACTCCTTCATTACTAAAACCTGTATTGAGTTGTACATTTTATTGATCAACCCTTTCGAATAATTTCTTCAAAACTATATTAAGAGCTCCATACTTCTTCTTTAAGCGCTGATAACTGATTACTACTTCAGTAGTGAACAAAATCTAACGCTGAAGAGCTTTTAATAAAATGCCCGACATTATTTCACTTGGAACGCATAGATTCAAGTGCTTTTTAACGTTTTAATTTGAGTGCAAAATTCGCTTGGAATGCTTATTAAATGTTAAACAAATCTGCATAAGCTCTGAGAATTCTTACCCCCATATTGAATAAATCATCAGCTGTTCTATCATACCAGGACCATGAACTGTTGTAATAAACTGCACCCACTTTGTCTACAAGCAAACCTCCTAAATTGTTTTGCTTTCCCACCCAAGGGTATTTACTGAACCTTAATTCAATAGGAGTCGCAAAAAGCTCTTCATCTTTTACTAGTGTTAAATACAAACTCTTTCCACGCACAGGATCATTGGTCACTATGTTGTCATAATGATACATCCATCCATGAAAGTCAAAAATTGATATTGGATTCTTTTTGAGAAAATATTCTCTGACAGCTATACCCTCAGGTTCCGTAGTTATAGAACCATCTGTACTAAAGTTCAATCCTCCGAGCGTTCTTTTACAAGTGCCTTCAATCACGCCATCTGGATTAGGCATAGGTACAAAAACAACATGGTTTTCTATTAAGAATTTTTTTGCTTCACCACAATCACTCATTAACCACCTAAGCATACCCTCAACAAAAAAAGAACCTATTGTTTCATAAGGATGAACACGGCACAAGATTGCAAGCGGTCGCATACTTTCATTCCCTGCTTGAATTCCATATATCTTTCTGTTATGGCGAGTCCTTCCGATATTGCTAATTCTAAAAAGATCTTTTGGTAAGTTTTTTAGAAAACATTCGTAACGTTCGTATTCATACCTAGGATGCATACACAAAAAGCTCTGTCCGGGGGGAACATTAATAGTTACGGAAGCTTTAGTTCCGATAATTTCAGTTGAAAACATTTCCCATAAGCCATCTTCCTTACTTAATAAAACATACTTTCTTGCATCCTGATGCTCGGTATCACCCCATTCAATATTAAATAATACAGGTATTGACACACTTGTACTATTTACAAGTTTTACATTCAGACGAAACCTGTAGTTTCCATCACCATCTTCACTAAATGGTCGGATGAAAAACCCTTTCTTTTCCCGCTTAATGTCATGCTTTGTTCTGGGATTACCCCCATCCTCAATAGTTAGCACTTGAATATTTTTTAACATTACACCCACCTCTTTTCTAATTTGATTAATGCTCACCTCTTTAAATATCTCCCTTAATTGCTACATCATTAAATATCACCTTCATATAATCAAACATACCTCTTAATTACACTCAAAGCTTTAATATGTCTTTAACATATACAGGTTTTCCTTCTTTTATAGAAATATTAGCTGCTGCACCAATAATGAGCGACATTGCTCCAGCTCTTGAACCTGCTGCATATTTATACGGATCAGGATAGTTATCATTTAAAAGTATTTTAAGCAGAACATCATCTGAACCGCCGTGGCTACCGGATAATTTAGGCACTTGGATGCTTATTTCTTCGCCTTTTCTATTATATACCCTCAAGTTATTGCTGGTAGCGCCTGCATAAGCATCATAAGACCTTCTATGGTAACTTTCCGCCTCCAGCCTACCACCTGACCCATTTATGACCATTTTGTATCCTTCATATGGTGAATGTGCGGTAAGAGAGTAACTCATAGTAGCGCCACCGGAGTACTTAACATTCATACTGACAGTGTCACAAATATCAATTTCATCTGCAAACACACATCTGTCCCTGTAATACCCATCTACTTCCTCACAATCAAGATACATTTCCTTGTATTTAGACTGGTTTATGTCCATGTAAAAGCTACATGTGTCCTTATATTCACAAGTCAAGCAGCGCTCACTTCTTTCATCCCTAGTTGGACCATAAAAGTTTAGAGCTCCATAAGCATTGATTATTTCAGGATCCTGTTCTATAAACCAGTTAACCATGTCAAAATGGTGAGTAGATTTATGTATCAGCAGTCCTCCTGAGTTTTCAAGCCTCCTGTGCCATCTTCTAAAATAATCCGCTCCATGTACAGTATCTAAAAACCATTCAAAATGTACACTGTAAACATCACCAATAGTTCCTTGACTTACTAATTCTTTTATTTTAGTAGATAGCGGTGAACAACGTGCATTGAAGGTTACCCTTACCTTTTGCCCAGTTCTTTTCTCGGCTTCAATTATTTCATTGCACTTTTTTGCATCAATAGTCATTGGCTTCTCAGTTATTGCTGTACAACCGGCTTCCAGAGCTTTAATTATGTACTCATGATGGTACCGGTCAACAGTAGTAACAATAACCGCATAAGGTTTTGAACCTTGCATCATCTCTTCAAAGCTTTGGTATACTGGAAAGTCATCTCCTGCCCTCTTTTTTAAAAATTCTGCTCTTTTCCAGTTAGGGTCATATACACCAACCAGTTTTGCGTCATCTCTATAATTCTGAGCTATAGGTAAAGCATACATATGCATTCCCCTGCTGCTAGCACCTACAATTGCATACTTCTTCATTTTAATCATCTCTCCTTTCAAAACTTTGGAATATAACCTCTCTAAATTTGATTTATTTTAACATCAATAAATTAATATGTACTACTCTAAGTATCCATCTCCAATATGAAGTGCTTTGTCGATTGCTTTAAAGGCTTCTTTCAGCTGCTCATCATTTATCATTATAAGGGGACCAACGAACATATAATCTTCAGATTTTCCCAACTTTTAACCTTTTGTTACCTCAGATAAAAATATCAGACTTTGTTACAGCCGCATATGCCCTGGCCAAACTTATTATTCTCTTCAAAGATTCCTGTCAAGGAATTCGTAAGCTTCAAAACCCATATCCTTCCACACCCCATATTCTTATGCTCTGATATTCATTTAAGCTCTCAAAATTTAACTCATATTGCTGTCATAAAGATTAGCATAGGCTTTTAGCATAAAAGCACCCATATCATAAAGATCCTGTGCGCTTCTTCCATTGAAGCTCCAAGAAGAATTAAAATATACAACATCTAAATGTTCAGCTATTCCCCTTCTTCTTTTCTAATATCAAATTGTGTCCTAGGATTTCCACCATCTTCAATGGGTATTATTCTAATATTGTTCATTATATAAAATCCTCCCTGAGTATTATTTACAACAACCGGAATAATGCTTCTTCTACTGAGTCTCCAAACTCCTCTATTGTTCACCTGTAGATTATCTTCATATATGGTTTACTATCTATCATTTACAACCAGATCAATATCGTTCCTGTTAAGCAAACTTTCTGCCACTTCTTCCTTGTCCAATAATCACAACTCTTATCTTATTCATTCTTTCATCTCCTTAAATTCTTGTCTGCGCATTATTTACTGCAGTGCTATTAAGAGTTTCACTTTGTAATGTGGTTTTCTCCACCAACGCTGTGTTACTATAACTTCAACTAATATATATTATCCTTTCTGTACTCTGTAGGGTTCAAACCTATAACACGTTTGAAAGCTCTTCTAAAAGTAGTATCATTGGTGTACCCTACCTTGATTGCAATTTCTATTATCTGAGAGTTAATTTCACTGTTAATAATGTCACAAGCACTTCCTATCCTTTTCTGCTCGAGATAGGCAGAAAAAGTTTTACCTGTTGCGTCTTTAAAAAGAATAGAAAGATTAGGCTCTCCGATATTATAAAGTTCGCAAATACTTGACAGACTAAGTGATGGGTCGGTAAAATTGTTGTCAATATAATTTATAATGCTATCAATCAACTGTTTTCGCCTATCCTTCTTTTCTTTTTTTATGCTGTCGCATGTTACCTCGAATACCTGTATAACTTTTTCATAAGCAGTATCCAGACTGTATTTGCTTTTTAGCATGATAAGCATTTCATTAATCTCATGCTGTGTGTCGTCACTACTGATTATTTTTACTACTGTACCAGCTAATTCTCCAATGAATAACCATCCCATTTCCGGTGAAAGTTTTCTTCTAAAGAAGTTTTCATAATAAAGATCTTTCAACATTTTTTTTACTTCCAATACCTCACTTTGTTTTACCGAGTGTATCAGCTTTGCTTCAATATTAATTGGGTAGTAAAAAATACTGCTTACTTTTGACATTTCTGTAGACCATACCACCTTCCTGCCAAGGTTAAAGCTTTCCACTGCCTGCAAAGCCTCATCGAATGAGTTGTTTATATTGGTTACATCAGTATACAATTTTCCCAGCCCAATTAAGACTTCTACATTATAATTTTCATAGATTAAATCCTTAGTACTGTTTGCAAATTTATATGCTAATTCCTTGCACTTATCCAAATCAGCCTGATCATAAAAACTAAGTAAAACTATTTTGTCCTCATCAAGGTAATGAGTCACTCCTTTGTGATTAATCATATCTGTTACGAGACCATTTATAGTTGCCCTTTTAAGATTAAGTTCTGAAATTACATCCAGTACTACCGCACTATCTTCATATATTAATATTTTTAGTATCATTACACCATACCACTTTCCACTAACATCCAAATCAATTAGCGATAAAACTGTAATGATTTCCCTTCTGTTGGAATAATACCCCTTAAAAAGCCTGTCAAGTATTGCAATCTTTATTATTGGTAATTGTTCTCCGATTTTATCCCTAAGTTGTCTATTATCAGAAATAAGACTATTAAAAGAATTTTTGACAAACTCAAAATCGTTTTTAGTTTTACCATCTTTTTTTTTAAACATTGTTATGGATCTTATAATTTCTTTTAGTGGTTTTTGATTGAAATATGAAAACCAGAACGCAGTAAGAAGTCCGACTAAAAGGGACAACAGCACAAAGATGTATATAAGAATTTTTGTGTAATTTATATTTTTTAACGCATACTCTGAAGGTATATAAGCTGTATATGTCCACATACCATTCGGAGAAATGACTTTGGAAATTATCATCTTCCTATTATTTATATTTCTCTCCAGTGTGCTGTTCCTATAATTTTGAGTTTGTGATACAGGTACACTATCTAGTTCATCGCCTTTCAGTAATAATATTGTTTCCCCTTCTTTGTTGGTGATTTCTACCCAACCCTTACAGCCTATATCAATATTAGACAGCATATCCTTAATGAACTTGCTGTCTATCAAAGCTACAACAGCTCCATTTGTGTTTACTGTATCTACAACTGGAATAGATTCTATATAAGTAATGGTTTCATATTCCTCGCCAAAAAACGTCATTGATGAGGATTGCAGATATTTACCATAAAAATAATTTGATTTTATATATTTATCCCATACTTCATTTTTCATGGATGCTATTTCAAAAATATCCTTATAAAACGTACCCTTATCATATGAACTTATTCGAGTTATTACAAAATCACAATCTTCAGGATAAACTAAAAAATCAATTACATAGTTGTTCATAATTTTATATGTTTTCAATTCCTCTATGATTTTCCACTTGTCATAATAAATTGAAGCGTTGTTGTGAAATGCGTTTATTGCTATATTGTCTAAATAAGGATTCATTGTAAGTATTTTTACATTCTTTTCTATTTGAGTAAAGTAGCTATTCACTGTTTCACTAGTCTGTTTTAATATTGTATTATTTTTATCAAACGCCTCTGTCTTTACTGTTTTAGCAATTTCAGTATACACAATAGTTCCTATTATCATTGGAATCAAAAGAACTATACAATAGGAGAACAGAAAACGATAAAACAAATTATTATCTTTGTTTTTTATTTTTTTAAGTAACATTTAACTCACCTACAAAATAATATAATATGCCACTACGCTTCTCTTATATATTAACACATGATTAAAACTTTATGTTTTGTATAAATATTAATAAAGTTTTTCTTCTAGCTCTTTATATTCATTATTTCGCTTTTCTATAAGAAATGGAAGCCCCAGCGCATCGCGCTTATTAAGCATTTCTTCATATAATATATTAAATTTTTCGATGCTCTCTGAAGTAATTAATTTCATTGTATAATCATTAGTCAGGATATCTATCCTTTCAAATGCTTTCTTTTCCTGAAAACTGTAATCAGGGATAAACATTTTGAAGCCAAGGGGATAATCATATACCGCTTTAAAGTTTTCATTTTCATTATGAGATTCATAGATGCTATTCCAACCATAGTGTTCGTATGTTCTAGTTACCTTCGGATCAGAAGATAGCTTTAAAAACTCATCATCATGCTGCATGTTGTAGTTCTGACCATTTTGGTCAAGTCCACAAAAAAAGCCAAAGATCTGTGTACCCATCCAACTATATATGTAATCCTGATCAGTCTGCATTTTTTCGACATGTTCGATTGTTGGCACACGCAGCCCATTATGATTAATTGAATATTGCTTACCTTCTTCTCCCCAGCCACAGGCGATAAGACCTTCATCTGTTGCACACCAATCTAATACTTCCATTATTCTCTCGGGATAACGTGCATTTTTTGTAATTGACATACTAGACCATATCTCTCCATTATTAATGGGATATATCTTTTCTTCTCCTTTTTCCATCTGGCTTTCAAGCTGCAAGGGAAATGGAATATACCTATAATCTTTACCACCAAGCTTTAGATACTGATTCCAGGTCTGCCAGTCCCAACCATGGAAATATGTTGCAAGTGCATATCCCTGTTTCATTTTATTAATAAACCTATCGAGTGGATAGGTTACAGCATCCCTGTCAAACAATCCTTCTCGCCAAAGTTTATTATAAAATAGTAGTCCATCTTTATATGAATAATCTTTTGCAACATCGATAAAAATTTCCTGATTAGGATCCCATACAGAACCATACTGAAGAGTCATATGACTCAGACGCCCCATGTTAAAAATATAAGTCGCACAGGTTATACCACTTGTTGACTGCAGTGGTATGGAAAAACCTGCTGTTGGCTCTCCGTTTGTATATGGGTTGTCTTTCATACCTCTCTTGAGCACTTCAAATATATCATCTTCATTCCTTATTTCTGGGTAATTCTGCTGTTCCAAAATATCAGAGCGCAACTTCCATTCATTTATTGCCACAGTCCTGCCATAACTCATACTTGGCTCATAGGTTGTATAAAACCAAATCCTACCATCATCTATACCTGACATAACTTTCCAGAAGGGTATCTGTTCCTTGTGTCTTTCCTTAAAATTTGGACCATATTTATCCATCAATGGTTCAAGCTCAATAAGCGCCCCTTCCTGTATATAAATTCGTAAATACTTTTCTGTTTTTGTACCGACCAGTTCCGGGTAATCCCCCGATGCAAGCATTAGTGCAAGCTTTTCATAGGAGTTACCAATATAGCCAATAATCTCATATCCAAAGTTAAATTTTTCTTTTAATGTTTTTCGAAAGTAATTCTGTTCATTATATTGTTCCCACCCAGGGCTTGCATTTTCCTGTAAAAACACAATTTCATAATACTCTGACTTGTCAAGAGGAGCCTTTGTTTTTTTATTATCATCGGATGATTCATTCGTTGTATTTTTCTCATCATAATCTTCCGGAATTATTAATGATGAGTTTACCATGCATCCAGAACAAGGCATTACAATCAATAATGCCAGAATTACCACTAAAACAGACCTTATACTACTTGATTTTACACTTCGCATTGTAAAACCACCTTAGTAAAAATTTAAATCATTAATCTTAATATAATTATAATTTATTCCAGTAAAAACAGCAAGGTTTATGAAATTCCTAGAAAAGCCTCCTTCGCATAATGCAAAGAAGACCTTTCTTTTTTTAAACTATATTAGTTAACCAGATTTATTATTTTACGCCCTTCATCAACTCATCATATGTTTCATTCCTCAATTTAATCATCTCATCAATACCAAGATCTTTACGGTTTTGAATTAGTTCTTCATACAATGTATTAAACTGTTCCAAGCTCTCAGCAGTAATAAGTTTTATTGTATAGTCAACAGTAATGGTATCTATTCTTTCCCAGTTTTTATTTTGCTCATCACTATAGTTTGGCATAATCATAGTAAATCCTACAGGGTAAGCATAGTCCGATTCAAAGTTCTTGTTTTTATTGTGTGCTTCATAAATATTCATCCATCCATAATGACTATACACATCATAAACCTTGGGGTCTACCATTTGATCAACATACGTGCTATCAGCAGACATTCTATAATTCTGACCATTAGAATCAAGTCCACCAAAAAGTCCTAAACTCGAATAAGCTGTACAAGTGTATTTGTAGTTCTCATCGGTTTGCATCTTTTGCATATGTTCAGCAGTTGGTATGCGTAAACCATCACTATTTATAGTGTACTGTACACCTTTTTCTCCCCAACCTGCCGCTATCAGACCTTCCTCTGACATCATCCAATCAGCGACTTCCATAATTCGTTCAGGATATTTAGCATTTGTGGTTATGGAATAACTTGACCAAATTTCTCCATTTGTTATAGGATATATCTTTTTGTGCCCTTTTTCTTGCATTTGCTTAAACTGTGAAGGAATTGGAACATAACGGAATTCATGCCCAAGTTTTCCTAAGTTTTCATTCCAATTTTGCCAGTTCCAACCATAGAAATAAGTGCATAGTCCATACCCTGTAGACATCTTGTTCTGGAATTCTGACGATGAGTAGGTAATCACATCTCTGTCAACAAGTCCTTCCCTCCACATCCTATTATAGAACAAAAGTCCGTCTTTAAAAGAATAGTCTGTCACAGCATCTATAAATTCGCCTTTTTCAGTGTCCCACATAGAACCATTTTTATATGTCATGTGACTTAAGCGTCCAGCATCAAAAAAGTAAGTGGCGCACTCAATACTATTTGGGTCTCTCAGCGGAGTACCAAATCCTGCTGTAGGTTCGCCATTGGTTGTCGGATTATCCTTAACACCCTGCTTAACTAATGCAAATACATCATCTTCATTTCTTACTTCAGGGTATTCTTGCTGCTCTAGAATATCAGAACGTATTTTCCACTCATTAAGAGCTGAGGAAACACCATAGCTATATGATGGTTCAGTAAATGTCCAATACCATAGTTTTCCATCATTAAGACCTGATTGTGCCCTCCAGTATGGTATACGTTCTTTATGTGTCTTTTTTATGTTCTCCCCATATTTTTCAATCAAAGGATCCAATTCTATAAGAGCACCTGCATCAACGTATGCTTTTAAGTACTTTTCAGTTTTTGTAATTACTAAATCCGTATAATCACCGGCTGAAAGCATTAGTGCAAGTTTTTCTAGCGGATCTCCAGGGTAGTTAACATATTCAACACCAAAATTAAACTTCTCCTTCACTAAATTGTCAAAGTAGTTCTGACTCTGATATTCTGCAATTTTTGGATCAGTTGTAAAAAGAATAACCTCATAGTACTCTGACTTATCAAGCGGATCCTTTTTAGAAGCGGAACCATTTTCAGTTCCTGTTGTGTCATCACTTACTTGAGTGCATCCTGCAAACACTGATAAACATAATAATAATGTTAGTATCGTTGCCGCAATCCTCATAGACAGCTTTTTCATTGTAATATACCCTCCTTAAAATTAGATTTTTATATAAATAACTATCCCTCCGGAATAGGTTATTCCTGGAATATTTGTCTGCATGATTCTTTAGTAAAAAATTCATCAATAGTAGTGCCTTACCCCTTCACTGCTCCAATCATTATTCCTTTTATAAAATACCTTTGCATAAAAGGATATACCATCGAAATTGGCAATACCGTTATAATAGTAATTGCCATCCTTACAACCATCGGTGTGAGAGTTATCCTATCAGAGTGAGCTATCATTTCATCAATACTGGTCGATGATTCTCTTGCAGAAATTGAATGTACAAACTGTACCAGAACATACTGAAGTGTATGTAGCTCCTTTTTTAGCGAGTTATAAATCAGAGTATCAGTATAACTATTCCAGTGCCCTACACATGAAAGCAATGCAATTGCAGCAATAACAGGTATACAAAGTGGAGCAATTATTTTAAAGAATATTACAAGTTCGTTAGCTCCGTCTATATAAGCTGAATCATGTAACTCTTCAGGTAATGACTCAATATATGTCCTCATTAGAATCATGCCAAACACATTCATCATACCTGGTAAAATATAAATCCAAAAGCTACCCACCAGCTTCAATGCTTTCATAAGAACATAAGTGGGTATTAAACCTGCCCCGAAATACATAGTTATAATAAAGTACCATGTAATAGCTTTCCTACCCGGCAGGTCTTTCCTGCTTAAACCATAAGCTACAAGCAAGGAAACAGTCGTGCTTAACAAAGGTCCTGATATACTTCTTAATACTGATACAAAAAAAGCTTTTAATA
>Ga0265293_10006501_pt1 | contig 18657 bp, 19 predicted proteins | sample Munlanlewell138R_FD_192505 | JGI IMG/M metagenome (GOLD analysis project Ga0265293, IMG submission 192505) | Leachate microbial communities from a municipal landfill in Southern Ontario, Canada - Leachate well 138R | ecosystem: Engineered > Solid waste > Landfill > Unclassified | place: Canada... | reverse complement strand
GAAGGAATCCACCAAGCAGAGTCGTTTTGAGCAAATCTAAACATTGTGTTTTCGTTAATAATTTCTAATTCTTCTCCATTACCCGGAATAGTGTAACGAAAAGCAAAACCATCATTATAAACTCTTAAAGTAAAAATTAATTCGCGTTTTTGCCCTTCTCTTTCTTTTAAAAGAAAAACACTTTCATTATAATGATTTAAAATTTCGGAACTAGTTCCAACTACAGGCTTCCAAATTTCTTTAAATTCTTTTGTTTCATTACTTATAAGTTGAAAATTTCCTTTAAATTCTGGTGCATTTTTAAACTCAAAACCTAAACTTGATTTATCAATTAACAATTCCTCATCTGAAAAAACCTGATAATAAGGAAAACCATTTTCAAGTCCAAAAATCATAGAAATTTTACCATCAGGTGATTTTGTTGAATATTCAAAATTTTTGGTTTTAGAGTTGCAAGAAAGAAAAACAAGAAGAAAACAAAAAATTATAAAATTATTTTTTTTTGCTTTATTAAGTTTAATATTAAACATAGTTTTTATTAGAAATTAATCAATAGCAAATTAAATAGTTTTTGCATAAAAAAACAATTAATATCAGGATTGTTCTATTATTTTGTTTTTTTAAATCTTTATCATTTATTAGCTTATCGAAATGGCTATTTTAATTATTAAAAAGCTTTATTAAAAAAATAAAATGTGAAATTTGACTAGTTTTGTAAGCAGTTTTTACAATTTTAAAAACTTTTTAACATTATTTTTGTTTTAATTAAACAAAAATCTGTAATTTTGCAATTGAATGAAGTTTTTAAACAAAATATTTGCTCTGTTTACAACAATAGTCTTATTTGTTTCATCAAATGGATTTTATGTTGAGAAATACTTATGTAATTCTTGCGAACAAGTACATAGCGAAGTTGCATTTTTTGAGTTTGGAGAATATTCTCATAATCATAAAGCTTGTAATTCTTGCGATCATCATACTAATTGTTCTTGTCATCATCAATCTGAGGAAGAACATTTACAACATTCTAAAGTTTCTTTCTATTCTTTAAATGAATTGTTTTTTGAGTATGATATAGTAAAAGTTCCTAAAGCTAGTTTTACAGATTTATTTAATTTGCAATTATTCCCAATTGATATACTTAGTAATTACAATAGTTTTGACAATATTTTTACTGGATTTTTAAAAATCCCTCCATTACTAAGATATCAATCATTCGGCATAGACATTCAAGCTTTATTTTCTGTTTTTAGATTATGATTTTTACGATTTTACTTTTTAAAATCAGTATTAATTAAATAAAAACAGAATGAAATATGAAAAAAATATTTAGCATTATTTTCAATACTATATTAGTATTGTCTCTTAATGCACAAGTATCCGGGATTGTTTACGACAATTCCGAAGCTGGAAAAAAACCAATGTTTGGAGTAAACATTTGGTGGGAAAATACAAGTATCGGTACTACAAGCGATATTCATGGAAAATTTGAGCTTGCAAAATCAAAAGAAAGCAATAACTTAATTTTCAGTTTTGTTGGTTACAACAACGACACAATAGAGGTTAAAAAAACTCATCAAAATTTAGAAGTTTTATTAAATAGCAATATAATTTTAGATGAAGTAATTGTTGGTGAACGTCAAGTTGGCACACATTATTCACGCATGGAAATTGGGAGTGTTCAAACAATTTCAGGGGCGGAATTATGCAAAGCAGCTTGCTGTAACTTATCTGAAAGTTTTGAAACAAATGCTTCGGTTGATGCCTCATATAGTGATGCCACAACTGGTGCAAAACAAATAAAACTTTTAGGATTAGCAGGAAAATATGTTCAAATGATGACAGAAAATTTCCCTAATCTATATGGACTATCCCAACCTTATGCTTTAGGTTATATCCCTGGCCCTTGGATGGAGTCAATTCAGGTTTCGAAAGGAACTTCGGCGGTAATAAACGGCTATGACGCAATTACAGGTCAAATAAATATTGAATATAAAAAACCTAAAACTGCAGATGCCCTATATTTTAATCAATTTTTAAGTTCAGCAGGAAAATCTGAAACAAATTTAGATGGTTCTATTATTTTAAATCCAAAATGGTCAACTATGATTTTTGCTCATTCACAAAGCGATTTTTTTGAAATTGACGAAAATAAAGACGGTTTTATGGATATGCCGAAAATGCGACAAAACATTTTATTTAACCGTTGGGATTATTTTGGCAAAAATCTAACAATCAGAACAGGGATTCAATACATTGATGAAAATAGAAAAAGCGGACAAAGCTCTAAGTTTTTAAACTCTAGCGAAATTTTAGACCCATATAAAATACAAATAGCTACAAAAAGATTTCAAGGATTTTACAAAATGGGTTATGTTTTTCCTGAAAAAAACTATAGAAGCTTAGCTATGGTAAGTAGCTTTACTTATCACGATCAAAATTCTATTTATGGAAAAACAAATTTCGATGCTACACAACAATCAGCATATCTAAATGTAATTTGGCAATCAGCTTTTTCTGGCAACGAAGACCATAAATATAATGCTGGTTTAAGTTTTAAGTACGAAAATTTAAACCAATTACTTAACGATTCCACAATGTTAAATCAGGAAATAGTACCTGGAACTTATTTTCAATATACAGCAAGTTTGCCTTTTAATTTACATGTAATTGCTGGAATACGTGCAGATTACCATAATCAAGAAGGAGTTTTAATAACACCAAGATTAAATCTAAAATACAATATTACAGGAGCAATATCTTGGCGAGCTTCGGTTGGTAAAGGTTATAGGTATGCTAATGTTTTGGCTGAAAATAATTATTTATTAGCCTCATCACGTAAGTTTATAATTGCACCAGATTTAAAATTGGAAGAAGCTTGGAATTTTGGAAGTAATATCACTTGGTATATTCCTATTGGAGATAGAGATATGGCAATTAATGCAGAATTTTACAGAACACAATTTGTAAATCAAATTATTGCAGATTTTGAATCCCCACGCGAAGTAAAATTTTATAATTTAGACGGAAAATCTTATTCAAATACTTATCAAATAGAAGCAAGCTATGCCCTAATTAAAGGATTAGACGCAACAGCAGCTTTTAGATATAATGATGTAAAGCAAACTATAGACAACAAATTACTTGAAGCTCCACTTACAAATAGGTTTAAAGCCCTATTAACAATGTCATACAAAACACCACTTGAAAAATGGCAATTTGATTTTACAACACAATTTAATGGAGGTGGAAGAATACCTTCAACAGAAGAAAATCCATTAGCTTACAGATTTGACACAGAATTTCCATCATATTATATTATGAATGCACAAATAACAAAATATTTTAAAACTTGGGAGATTTATCTTGGAGCAGAAAATATTTTAAATTTTGTTCAAAAAAACCCAATTATAGCAGCAAGCGATCCTTATGGAGACTTTTTTGATTCTTCATTAATATGGGGACCTGTTCACGGACGCAAATTTTATATAGGAATAAGATTTGCCTTAGCAAAAAAAGAAGATAATTAAAAATTTTTATTAATAAATTAAATTTATAAAGTATGAAAAAGTCAATTTTAATTTTAACAATGATGTTCTTAACAGTAGCCGTAATAAATGCGCAAGATAAGAACACAAAAAAAGTAGAAAAAGAAAACTCTAAAATCTCAGAAGTAGTATTAAATTGCGAAATGGATTGCGGAAACTGTGCCGCCAAAGTAAAAAAACAACTATCCTACACAAAAGGTGTTACGGCTGTTGATGTTAATCATGAAACAGATTTAGTTGTTGTTAAATATCGCAATGACAAAACAGATGTGGATAAACTTATTGCTTCTTTAAACGAAATAGATTATAAAGCAAATGTGCATAAGCCAGCAAATACACAAAAGTTAGGTTGCGAAAAAATAGGAATAGTAAAACCTGCTGATTGTGGCGGAGCAAAAGCTGAAAGCAGTGCTAGTGGTTGCGGCGGATGCAAATCAAAATCGCACACAAATTGTCAAGAAAAAGAACTTGAAAAAAAATAATATAATATTATAAAATTTTTATTTTTTAAAAAAATAATTAACTTTGTAGCCAAAGAAAGTGCTTTTATAAATAGCACTTTCTTTTTGGCATAAAAATTGCATAATGCAAAATATATTACTAAATATTAATTTAATCTTTATTATTCTGAGAAAAACAGTGTTATTTTTAGTAGTTGTATTTTTAACAACTATGTTTGCTAACGCACAAGTTCAAAAAGTTAAAGCAGACCAACAAGTTCAAAAACAAGAAAAAGAACTTAGTGTAAAACCTGTAGAATTAGAGGTTAGTATTGTATGCACTGAGGATATGAAAGCTTGCGTTGATAAAATAAAAAATCAAGTAGCTAAAGTTCCAGGTTTTGTGAAAATTAGTGCAGGTGAAGTAGGAGAACAAGTTATTATTCAAGTAAAAGATGAAAAAGATAATGTTAAACTTATTACTCAAACATTAGAAAAAATCGACTTGGTTAAAAATGTTAAAAAAAGAACAATTCCAATTCCAAAACCAGAGCCTAAACAAAAACAAGTTCAACCTAAGTAAAAACAAGAACGCAAAAAAGGCTGTGTCAAAACAACTTTCAAAACAATAAGCTTTTAAGGTGTTTCAAAAGTGTTAAAATGCAAGGCTCTGAAATTGAGGACGAAGGAGCGTACAAAAGTACGAGACTGAGTCCGAATATTGAAAGAAGCAGTTTGACACTTATGAGACACCGCCTTTTTTATGGTAATAAAATAGATTTATACTCTTCATCATCTTTTATAATTCTTAAAGCCTCTTTTATTTCAGTATCTTTATGTAAATTATAGATTATAGCTCCAAGTTCATAATAATATTTAGTCAGAATTTCTTGAGAAATCAATTCTTTTATTTCGTCTTTAAACAAGTATAAATCTTTATTTTTATCATGAGCCAATTTTTGACTAAGTATTTCAAATTCATCTTTAATATCATCATAATATTTTTCTGTTTTCGCACTTTCGATTAAATTATTCAAATTATCTTCACTTTTTGTTTTATAATCAAAATCTTTATCCTGAACCCAATTTACAAAATCGTTATAATCTTTATCAGATAAAACAAATTTATCTGCACTTGCTATATTAGGATTATTAAATTTATAATAAACAGAATAATCAAATATTAAATTTTTCATAAGCAAGCTCACTGAAATATTACTCAAATATTCAGGTTGAACTACTACATCAGGGTTTACACCTCCTCCATCATAAACTTTACGTCCATTTTTAGTTTTAAATTCTGTAATTAGTGAATCTGGAACGCTTCCAACACTTCCGTCTTCATTTCTATGTGCGTAATCTATAGCTTGAATACATCTTCCACTTGGAATATAATATTTAGCTGTTGTAACTTTTAAAATTCCATTATAGCTCAACTCTCTAGTTGTTTGCACTAAACCTTTTCCAAAAGTACGCTGTCCAACAACTACACCTCTATCTAAGTCTTGCATTGCTCCAGCAACAATTTCAGAGGCCGAAGCAGAGCTAGAATTAACAATTACTGCTATTTTAATATCTTTATCAATTGGTTCTACTGTTGCTTTATATATATTATCCCATTGTGCAACCTTTCCTTTAGTGCTAACGATTACCTCACCTTTAGGAATAAACATATTACAAATTTTCACAGCTTCAATCAACAAACCACCGGGATTAGCACGTAAATCGATAATAATTCCTTTAAGATTATTTTCTGCTTTTAAACTATCATATGCTTCTTTAACTTCCTTATAGGCAGTATTTGTAAAATCACTTAATGAAATATAAGCAATACCTTCTTCAAGCATTCCATAATAAGGCACTGATTTTAATTTAACTTTCTCTCTATTAAACTCAAAATCTAAATTTTTATCTTCACCAAAGCGTTTTACTTTAAGTTTTACTTTAGTATTAGGTTCACCCCTTAATAATTCTGAAACCTCATCAGCCTCAGCACCTTTCATGCTTTTACCACTAATTTCTAAAATTATATCGCCCGGGAGCAATCCTGCTTTATCCGAAGGGGAATCCTGATAAGGCTGGACAATTACAATATAATCACCACTTTTTCTAATTACAGAGCCAATACCGCCATACTGTCCTGTAGTCATAAACTTTACGTCTTCAATTTTTGATTCAGGAATATAAACCGTATATGGATCTAAACTCTTTAGCATGGCATCTATTCCAGTTTTAATAATATCACCAGGCTGAATAGGGTCAACATAATAAAGATTTAATTCCTTATATACAGAATAAAAAATATCTAAATTTTTAACTGTTTCAAAATTCAAATCCTTGTCAGTTGTTAAAGTAAATGAACTTAAAAGCAAAATTAAAACAATAAGCACAGTGCTTAAATTGGTTTTTAAAGTTTTAAGAATTTTGTTCAAGTTTTTCATATATTTCTATGTAAATTTTTTGTAAAGATAAAATTAAATCCTTTTCGATATCACTATATTTTATTAAGCTTGAATTGTTTTGAATAATACCAATAAAAATTTTGATATTATATGTCTCAGAAATTTCTTTTAATTGATGACAATTCTGCCTAAAAGCTTCTTTAAACCTTCTTTTGGCAGTATTTCTATTTACCGCTGATTTTAAAAACTTTTTTGGTGCTGACACAAACAATTTTAAGCCTGATTGTTGAGAATTAAATTCAAAATAATATAAAAGTCTAAAATTGGGATTTTTAATTTTTTTTGCTTTATAAAATAGAGTTTGAATTTCTGATTTTAGTTTTAAAAAAGATTTTCGCTTAAAATTATTATTGAGCTTACTCATTACTAAACATGCACTCAATTATTACTTATTTCTGATTTTGATAAACTCCTCCAAAGCTGCTGTCATAGACGGAGTTTCGGGAGTAGGAGCACAAAGGTCTAGTCTTAGGTTTAAATCTTCTACAGCCTTTGCCGTAGCAGTTCCAAAAGCACCGATACAAGTTCCATTTTGACTAAAATCAGGAAAGTTATGCAATAAAGAGCTGACGCCTGCAGGACTAAAGAAAACTAAAACATCATAATTCACATCGCTCAAATCGGATAAATCAGCACTTACGGTTTTGTATAAAATTGCTTTTGAGTATTTTATATTGGCTTTATCTAAACTAAAAGGAATTTCATTTTTATGTACTTCGCTTAGTGGCACAAGATAATTTTCGTTAGGAAATCTTTTAATACTTTCCATTAAATCATTAAACCTACCATTTCCGTAAAAAATTTTTCGCTTACGATATATTATATATTTCTGCAAATAAAAAGCTATAGATTCAGAATAACAAAAATATTTCCATTCATCATTTATACTGATTTTTAATTCTTCTAAAACTCTAAAATAATGATCAATGGCTACCCTACTATTAAAAATGATAGCAGTGTGTGAGCATAAATCGACTTTTGCACGTCTTAATTCTTTTGCCGGAATTCCTTCGACCTGTATAAAAGGGCGGAAATCAATTTTAACATTATACTTTTTAGAAATATCAAAATAAGGAGACTTTTCTGTTTCTGGTTTTGGTTGAGAAATAAGTATAGTTTTTATTTTCATTCTTCTTAAATTATCTTTATAATTACTACCACATACCAATTAACTTAAAAACAATAAGTAAAGGTAAAATTTCCAAAGTGCAAAAATACAAAATTGAGTAGTGATTAAAAAATTTTATCTTGATTAAATAAATAAAAAAGGAAATTATATTTATAATAAGCATTAATAACAGTATCGAAAACGCAATAATAACAAGGCTTTGCTGTGTTTTTTCGCCAACGAATGGAAATAGCAAAAATAATGGCAATAAAAATATAGAAAGTGCTTTAATATTATTAAATTTTATTAAACCATAATTTGTAGCATAAGATTTGTGCAAAGTTAAATTTCCTAATAAGATTAAATTAGTTTTAAAAAATATAAAATAAAATAAAACAGCAATTATTAAAATCGAAATTAATACTAAGCTATTTGTAATATTAAATAACTGAAATTTATAATAACTTATTATCATCATAATACTTGCAGCGATATTTAAACCTGATATACTGGTTGTTAGAAAACTTATGAATACGCTAAGTCCGGATTCTTGTTTAATCTTTTGCAAGGCTTCAAATCTAATTGTAGTAATAATTAAATTTTTAAAATAGTTTTGAGCTATTAAATTGCTTATTATAAGTAAAACAAAAACCACAAATGCGATAATGCTTAAAATCAGATAGTTATAATCAAAATTTCTTGTGATTACAGGCATATTACTATCTAGAATTTGCAAAAAAGCATTATCTGGCATAAAGTTTATTTTTCAATAGTAAAAAAGCTTTCACCAATTTTGTTTGCGTCCATATACAATTCTATAATATATTTTCCTAGCACCAAAGTTTCGTTTACATCATAATATATTACAACATCTAAGTTTTGCTTTTCATAAACAATATCTCGATAAGCCGTATAAGTTATTTTTTTAGAAGCATAATCAAAAGTTTGCCCATTAGAAAATGTATATCCATCAGGTCTAATAATCCTTAAATACACTTTTCGTGGACCACTTTCAGCTAAATCATTAGCTACTAAAGTAAAATTAGTTTGCAATCTTTCAACTTTTCTTGATTTTGCTGTTTCTTTTCCTCTTTTATTTAAAAATTTTACGCTTATATGAGAGGTTTTTACAACACTTGCCCCAGAAATAACTAATTCTAATTCATCATTTTTTTCTACAACCTCATCCATTTCATTCTTAATTCGGGAATGTTCGTCTTTTATATGAATATTTTCTGCAATTAAATGTTTATTTAGCTGATCTAAACTATCAATTTGATAAACATAATCTCTCATGATTTTTCTTAAAGAAGAAAGCTCTTTTTCATATTTTTGCTGAATACTATAATTATAATTTTTAACGCCGTCAAGTTCTTTTATCAATTCAGCAATATGTTCTTTTTCACGTAAAATTTCAGCGTTTAAACTGTCATTAGACGAGTTTAAATCATCATAATCGTCTAAAAGATCTGTCAACTGCTTACGCAAATTATCTTTTTCAACTACTACTTCTTGTGTTTTTATAACAATTTCTTGCTTTTGTTGTGAAAGGTCATAGAGAAAAAAGCCTAAAACCCCAATTACTACAATCATAATTGTAATTAATATTATTAAAATTTTTGTAGTTCTATCTTTTTTCTTAAAATCCGCTTGTTGAATATTTTCTGTCATAAATTAAAAAATTTTTGCAAAATTATAAAAAAAAGCCATGATAATAAAGTTTTTGTTATTTTTGGCTAGTTTAATTAATAACTTAATAAAATGAAAATTATTATATTAGATACACCAGAATTTAAAATTGACGGAGGAGCTTATTTTGGTGTTGTTCCAAAAATTATATGGCAAAAAAAATATCCTTGCGATGAAAATAATATGTGTGCTGCTTCATGTCGCTCAATACTTGTTGATGACGGTAAAAGGGTGATTTTATTTGACACTGGCATAGGCGAAGAACCAGAAGAAAAAACTAAAGATTTATATTTCACAGATTATAGTCAAAATTTAGAAATAAACTTGAAAAAACAAGGCTATTTACCTGAACAAATCACAGATGTTGTTTTAACTCATTTACATTTTGATCACTGTGGTGGAAATACAAAAATTGACAAAAACACTAGGAAAAAACTTATTGCCTTCCCAAATGCAGAGTTTTATGTGTCGAAAGATCAGTTTGAAAATGCAAATAATCCAAATTATAGAGAACGCTCTTCGTACATGCCAGAAAATTGGAAAATTATTCAAGAAGCTGGAAAATTAAATATTATAGAAAAAGAATTTTTTCTTACAAATGAAATTGAATTAAAATTGTTTTATGGACACACTGCCGGACTTATGTTGCCAATTATCAGGACTAAAGATAAAACTATATTTTTTACAGGAGATTTAATCCCTGCGCGTGCATCAGTGCCATTGGCATGGGTTTCGGCTTATGATTTATTTCCACTAACAAGCATAGAAGAAAAACAAAAAATCTTAAACCAAGCAGCAGACGAAAACTGGCTTTTAGTTTTTCAACACGATTATTATTGTGAGGCTTGTTATGTTGAAAAAACAGAACGTGGAGTTAGAGCTAAAGAAGCAATTAAATTTTTAGAAATTTAAACAATAAAATACTTATGAAGTCTAAGTTCAAAATTGTTTTTATTGCTTTTTTCCTAAGCCTATTTTTTTTAGCCTGTCAAAAAGACTATAAATATGAAAATAGGTTTAATTTACTTACAAAACGTACTTGGCAAGTAAAAACTTTTATCAATTATACCGAAAATCAGACTTTAATTACAAAAAACGCAAAATATTATTTTAAAGAAAATAATGAGCTTATAAAAATATACGAAAACAACGAAATTGTAAGTACAATATGGCAACTTAGTAAAGATTCTAATTTTTTAATAATTGGTAATAATACATTTAAAATAACTGAATTAAATAGAAAAGTAATGTCTTTAAGATATGGAGATGTTGAAATATTTTTTATTCCAATAAAAGAATGATATGCAAGAAAATCAAGTAAAATTTTTAATAATACGCTTCTCAAGTATTGGCGACATTGTACTAACAACACCAATTATCAGAGCTTTAAAAACCCAAGTGGAAGGGGCTGTTGTTCATTACTTTACAAAGCCAGAATACAAAACTATTTTAGAAAATAATCCTTATATAGATAAAATACATGTTTTAAAATCTTACAAAGAAAGTATTTATGAATTAAAAGACGAGGGTTTTGATTATATAATTGATTTACATAATAATTTAAGGACTTGGCATTTCAAAAACCGATTAAAAATCATGGATTTTTCTTTTCCAAAACTAAATTGGGAAAAATACTTAATGGTAAGATTTAAGAAAAACAAACTTCCTGATATACACATAGTTGACAGATATTTTGAAACAGTAAAACTATTTGATGCTAATAATGATAATAAGGGTTTAGATTATTTTATACCTGAAAATGATAAAGTAAATATTTCGGATTATTTAAAAACTACAAGCAAAGAATATATTGCTTATTCAATTGGGGGTCAACATTTTACAAAAAAACTTCCTGTGGAAAAAATTTCGGAATTATGTTCAAAAATCGATAAAACAATTATTTTACTTGGGGGAAAAGAAGATTTTGAAAATGGACAAATAATTATTTCTAAAAATTCAAATTGTATAAATTTATGTGGAAAACTAAATTTAAACCAATCAGCCTCAGTTATTGAACAATCAAGCTATGTTATTTCTCACGACACAGGTTTAATGCATATAGCGGCGGCTTTTAAGAAAGATATAATTTCTATTTGGGGCAATACAATACCAGAATTTGGCATGTTTCCCTATCAGGCAGGCGAAAAATCAAAAATATTTGAAGTAAAAAACCTAAAATGCCGTCCTTGTTCAAAAATTGGATTTAAAAAATGTCCTAAAAAACATTTTAATTGCATGCAAAAGCAAGATATTGAGAAGATTGCTGAAATAATGAAGCATTGACTTAAATTTAATTATATATTGTATAGTAAAAATAGTATGAATAGACATTATTTTTTTATTAAACTCAAGTTTCTTTTTTGCAAATAAATACAAATTATAAAACATTTTGTCCAGTTTATTTGCAAATAAACTGGACATTTACTATCTTTGCAAACAAATGAAAGTGTCAGAATACATATTGTTTACCATAGGCAAACTACCAAAAGGCTTTATCTTCACCTATACCGACTTTAATACAGAGCAAAATAACAAAGAAGCAATTATTAAAGCTTTGAATCGGTTAGTGGCTTCAGGCAAGATTGAGAAACTATCGAAAGGTAAGTTTTATAAACCCGAAACAACGCCTTTCGGCAAACTACAGCCCAAACAAAGTCAAATTGTAAAAGACCTTTTAGAAACAAACGGTAAAGTAACAGGTTATTTGACTGGTTTCAGCATATACAACCAGTTAGGTTTGACAACACAAATCAGTAACACAATACAAGTAGGCAAAAATGTAGTTCGTCCAAAGTTTAAGCGAGAAAGATACACCATTTCGTTTATCAAACAAAAAAACACTATTACTAAAGAAAACATTCCCATGCTTCAATTATTGGATGCTATTCGTTATATTAAGAAAATTCCTGATACAACTATTATTTCAGCTTGCAAAAGATTATTAGCAATAATAAACAAAATGTCTCAAAAAGACAAAAAGACCTTAGTAAGATTGGCTTTAAAATATCCACCTGCAACAAGAGCATTATTAGGAGCATTATTAGAAACAACACAAAATTATAATTTGACAGAAGCTTTGCGAAAATCATTAAATCCAATTACGACTTATAAATTATCGGGCGTAAACAGTGTTTTACCTGTTGCCGAAAAATGGAATATCAAATGAGATTACACGAAAACAAATTATTATTTAGGCAAGCCATAGAATTTACTGCCCAGGAAAAACAAATCCTTACAATTTATGTTGAAAAAGATTATTGGATAACTTATGCTTTGTACACAATTTTTAAACATGAAATTGGCAAAGAAGCCATTTTCAAAGGCGGTACTGCATTATTGAAATGTCATAATTTAATACAACGTTTTTCGGAAGATATTGATTTGATTGTATCTAGACGTGAAGGTGAAAGCAATAACCAATTAACGAAACAAATCAAACACCGATTATCATCTGTCGAATGGTCAATAAAAATTGATTAAATAAATTTTGACCATATTCTCTTAAATTTCAAGTTTTTCAAAAATAATTTAAAAAAACTTATTTTATAACTTATATTTGCTTTAAATTTCAAAACTTAAATATTATGGAGAAAAACTTTGCTTATAAGTCAAAAAAAACCAACAAATTTTCGCATTCAAAATTACGCGGAATTATTTTTGGATTATTTTTATTAGCTGCCGGACTAATATTGATTTTAGGAAATTTTAATTTTATTGATAAAGAATTGTTTAAATATATTTTTTCATGGCAATCTTTATTAATTATTCTTGGAATTTTATTATTGGCAGGAGGCATTAAGCAACATTGGTTTGGTTCTTTAATTTTAATTACTATTGGTGGCGTGTTTTTATTTGAGGAAATTTATAAATTAAAAACAGGCTTAGCAAATATGATTTGGCCAGCTATTTTAATTATTATAGGTATTGCGATTTTAATAAAAATATTTAGCTCGAAAAATAAATTAAAATATAAAGCTAAAACCCATAAAAACCTGTCCGGCGAAGTGAATAATGAAGATTTTATTGATTGCTCAAAAGTTTTTTCAGTTGCAAATATTTTGGTTAAATCTCAAAATTTTAAAGGTGGTAGCGCTAGTTTTGTGTTTGGCGGAGGTGAAATAGATTTAAGACAAGCCCAACTTGCAGAAGGATTAAATATTTTAAAGCTAGAATGTGTTTTTGGCGGTCTTAAAATTTTAGTGCCAAACACTTGGGATGTAAGTTTAGAAACATCATCAGTTTTTGGAGGATTTAACGATGAAAGAGAAATTAATATTGATAATATTGATAAAACAAAAAAATTACTTATAAAAGCAGAAACTGTTTTTGGCAGAGCTGAGCTTTGCAATTAAAACATTGATTTTCAATATTTTTGCCATATTCACATATGCAGTTTTGTCCTGGTTTTTAGAATTTTAATTTTTAAACATCTATTTATTAAAATTTGTTTATCTATAAATTAAAATATATGAAATCTCGACTAAAAATTTACCCTTTGTTGCCTAAAGCTTATGAAATTTTAATAGAAATGGAAAAATTTCTTGCAACAAGTGATTTAGATTCAAAACTTAAAGAATTAATGAAAATTAGAGCCTCACAAATTAATAAATGTGCTTATTGTCTTGAAATGCACGTTGAAGATGCTTTAAAAATTGGTGAAGATGCTAAACGAATTTATGCTCTGCCGGCTTGGCGCGAAAGTCCGTATTTTTCAGAAAAAGAAAAAGCTGTTTTAGAATTTACCGAGCAAGTTACAGAACTTTCAAAACAAGGTGTTAGTGATGATTGCTATAATAATTTAAAATCTTTTTTTTCGGATAAACAAATTTCGGAAATTATAATTTTATTAGGTCAAATAAACTTTTGGAACAGAATTAACGTTTCTACAAAACAAGTTTATAAATCAAATTCTTAAAAATTATTATGAATTTTAGCTATAAAATTATTGACTATTTTTCAAACTTAGACTTTCCCGAAGATTTAAAAAATGGTTTTAAAATTTTGAATCCTTATAGACAAAATTCAGAAACCCTAGAACTTGTAAAATTATTTTACAAAAAATATTATTCAGATAAACAAAACAGAAGATTTTAAAACTGCAATAATAAAACTTGAGGAAATTGCAAAAACTCAAAATTCTGTTATTATGTGTTCCGAAGCTCTATGGTGGCGTTGTCATCGCTCGATGATTTCAGATTATTTAAAACTTAAAAAATGGAAAGTACTTCATATTTTATCAAATTCAAAAACTCAGGAGCATACTTATACAAAACCTGCGAAAATTATTGAAGAAAAATTAATTTATGGAAAATAATAGCTTGAAATTTTAATCCAAAAAACATTTTGGCTTAGTTTTTGTTCAGTATAAACTTTAAAGCAGATGAATTATGAAAAGTTTAAATTTTATTATAGGAATATTGGTTGTTTTTGGATTATTTTCATGTAATTCTAATACAAATAATTTAATTGGAGAAGATTCTTCAAAAAATTTTCTTGATTGGGCAGGTTCGTATTGGGGAATTATTCCTTGCGAGAATTGCCCTGGTATTGAAATGGAATTAAAAATTAACAGTGATGAAACTTTTATTTTCACTAAAAATTATTTAGAAAAAGAAAATTCTGAAACAATTATTGAGGGCAAATTTACTTGGATAAATAATGGAAATAGTATTGAATTAAGTGGTTTTTCAGAAAATGAAAAAGCTCCAATTTTTAAAATTGAAGAAAATCAAATTAGATATCTAAACCAAAAAGGAGAAGAAATCAAAGGCGAGCTTGCTGATAATTACATTCTTAGAAAAAATGGAAATCCTTTGGTTGATAATAAAAAATGGAAAATTGTGGAAATTTATGGACAAAAAGTTGAGGGTGGTGAAGACGAGTTTTTTATGAATTTTAATGCAGAAGATTCAAAAGTTTATGCCAAGATTGATTGTAATCTTATGAATTGGGATTATAAAATACGTAATGAATTACAAATTGAGTTTTCAAATGGCTTATCGTCTTTAATGTTTTGTCCGGATAGTTTAGAAGACCAGTTTATAGAAGCCATAAATCAAGCAGATAATATTTCTACTGACGGAAAAACTTTAAGCATAAATAAAGCAAGAATGGCTCCAATGGTAGTTTTAGAAATTTGGGAATTTTGAAAGGGTTTCTCGTTTTTCGCTTCGCTCAAAACTCGAAGGGAAACAACCACGAATTACACTAATTTACACGAATTATGGCTTCTCGCATTTCGCTACGCTCAATGCTCGAAGAGAGGCAAGCACAATTTACACTGATTTGGCTTCTCGTTTTTCGCTTCGCTCAATGCTCGAAGAGAAACAACCACGAATTAAACTAATTTACACGAATTATGGCTTCTCGCATTTCGCTACGCTCAATGCTCGAAGAGAAACAACCACGAATTACACGAATTTTCACTAATTAAAACAGTTGAAAGTCTGTAAAGTTGAAAGTCTATAAAGTTGAAAGTGCTTCTCGCATTTCGCTACGCTCAATGCTCGAAGAGAAACAACCACGAATTAAACTAATTTACACGAATTAAAATAGTTGAAAGTTTATAAAGTAGAAAGAGGCTTCTTCCTTTTTCGCTTCGCTCAAAAAAAGAAGTTGAAAGTTAAAAGTCGAAAAGTGCTTCTCGCATTTCGCCCACTAACAACTAAATACTAAATACTAACAACTGTTAAATACTAACCACTTTTTCACTTTCAACTTTGTTTCAATCCATTTGTCCAAAAATATGCTTTTTATTTATTTGTATTTTAACATAATTTTAACATATATTTTCTAATGAGCTTAAAGTAATAGTTTAAAAAATCCCTTATATACTTCTGTTGTTCAATATAATAAAAATAAACTTATAATTTATAGAAATTTTTTTAAAAATAATTAATGTCCAAACTTTGTCCAAAATTTTTATTTGGATTTTCTTGTTTTTTGCAATATTTTTGATGTGATTAAACCAAAATTGGGAATTTTTAGTTTAAAAACGTGAACATTTTTAGTATTATGAGAAAAATATTTTTTACACTTAGTTTTTTAGTTTTATTTTCTTTATCATTTTCTCAAGATCTGATTAGGGCAAAGCAGAATGTTAATTTTGAACAAAGCGATGAATTGCAAAAATTAGAATTATCAGAAGCTTGTTCTGGAAATTCCACAGAAAATTCAGAAAACCAATCGCCTTTTGAGGCAGTAAAAGGTAAAAAAGAGGATTTAAGCAAACGCGATGCTTTTTCAAAACATTATATAAACGAAGATGGCTCTTATACTGCACTTATTGGGGCAGGACCAATACATTATGATAATAATGGCAATTGGGAAGATATAAATCACAGAATTGTTGAGACTAACGATTCAGATTATAAATATGCAAATACAACTAATGTTTTTGAATCTTATTTTGGAACTTATTTACAAAACGGAATTATTAGTAAAACACAAGAAGCTAAACTAATAGAATTTTTAAATCCTAAAATGTATTGGGAAGTAAACGGAGAAGCAACACAAATACAAACGGCTGAAAATGTGCAAGTTAGCATTGAAGAGGATAAGGCAATTTATAAAAATATTTTTGGAGAAATATCGGCGGAATATACCATACTTACAGGAAAACGCGAACTAAACTATATTATACCAAGTTTACAAGCACTTGGAAATATACCAAACCAAGCCGAATATTTAGTTTTTGTTGAAGATATTGAACTACCCCAAAACTGGACTGCCTCAATGGAAGAACGAGGCATTAGCATAAAAAACCAATTTGGCGAAAATGTTTACTTATACGAAAACCCACACTCTACAGATGCAGAAAATATAGAACTTAGAGAAGAAAACACTATTTACGAAATACACGAAAATGGAAATATTATTACTGTAAAAACAAAAGTAAAAGCAAACTGGATACTTAGCCAAGAAAGAATATTCCCTGTAAAAGTGGACCCAACGGTGAATACTCTTGCAGATGCTGGGAAAAGTGTGTATAGTGATGGGTACACAGAAAACGGAGGTCGTTTTGGGAACTTTTATGATAACTATTACTATACTTATTATGGAATAAATTTTCACATCAAATTCAACACTTCTTCTATTCCTGCTGGTTCTACTATTAGTGCTGTTACTGGATATCATTATGTTTACCAACATGATGGAACCGCTCATTATGGAAACGCATGGCAGTGGGCTAATTCTGCTAATCCTGCAACAACATCAGGTTACACACTTTATAATAGTGCTAATTTAGGATATTCCAATCCTACTGCTATAAATACATCTAGTGGTGGTTGGAATTCAAGCACATTTTATAATCCTCAAGGAAATGATTATGTAAAAAATAGTATTGACAATTTAGGATATGTATCTGCTGCTATCGTTCGCGCTGGTACATTTAACACTTATACACACAACTTTTATACTTCAAAAAATCATAATGATGTTGAAAAACCATATCTTTCTATCACATATACACCACCTGCTTTGCCACCTGATTGTACTACTCCAATTAGTGCAAGTGTTAATGTTGCACATCAGGGGGTACAACTTGTTTGGAATCCTGTAGGCGGTGCTACTGGTTATGATGTATATTTTGGAAATACTTCCAATCCACCTTTAGTTTCTTCAAATCAAGCTGGAACAACATATTCTAATACAAATTGTATGCCTCCAAACACTACTTATTATTGGAAAATAGCTCCAAGAAATCAATATGGAGCTAATTCAAGTTGCCCAACTTGGAGTTTTACAACAGATAATAAACTTATTATTTATAAAAATGATTTTGAAAATGCTAGCACTGGATATTTCGGTACTTCAGGAGCATCTGTAGATGGTTGGTACACAAATACTCATGATGGAATTTATGATTATTATTATAATTTTTACAGCAATATATGGACGGTTGGTGATGGAACCTATGCTATTTCAGGGCAATCGGCTGGAATATCTGCCATATATAACTCAGGTTTAGGAGGACAATTCTTCCAATATTGGTCAGATTTAGGCGAACTTTACAGATGGATTTATCGTCCTTTTAATTTCACAGGCTTAAGAGATATAGAAGTTAGTTTTCGTTGGAGATGCGGTGGAGAAAGTGGACAAGATTATGGAACTATTGCTTCTTCAATAAATGGAGGAGCTACTTGGTACACAGAAACACAAGGTGGTTTATATAATGACGGTAAATATTGGGGGTCAGCTAATACAATTCAAACTCAAAGTTTGATTTTACAATCACCTATAAATAATGCTAATAATGCACAAATAGCATTTAAGTGGAATGATTTGAGTGGCAACGGTTATGGTGACGACCCCACTTTTGTTGTTGATGACATATTTGTGAAAGGCTGTCCTTATGAAGGGACAATAGGCTCAGATCAAGTCGCTAGTGGCGTGTTTGAATGGACTCC
>Ga0265293_10006498_pt1 | contig 18661 bp, 18 predicted proteins | sample Munlanlewell138R_FD_192505 | JGI IMG/M metagenome (GOLD analysis project Ga0265293, IMG submission 192505) | Leachate microbial communities from a municipal landfill in Southern Ontario, Canada - Leachate well 138R | ecosystem: Engineered > Solid waste > Landfill > Unclassified | place: Canada... | reverse complement strand
TCGGTGATGCCCGCCAGCTCGAACCAGTCAAAGCACGCGCCGGCACCTTCGAACAACTCTGCACCGATCTGCCCTGGGCACAACACCTGTCCGAGGTGTGGCGGATGCGAGACCCCGACGAGCGCGCAGCCTCCCTGGCGGTACGGCACGGCGGCGCGGCCGCGGTACGCCGCGCCGTGGGCTGGTATCGCCGCCACGAACGTCTGCGCAGTGGTGATGAAGTCACCATGGCCGATGACGCCCTGGCGGCCTGGCGCGCCGATCTGGACGCCGGCCTCGACGCCCTGCTCATCGCCGACCGTTGGGAAGTCGCCGACCCGCTCAACGAACGCATCCACCGCGACCGCATCGCCGCCGATGCGCCCACCGTCACCGCCGCGCGTGGGCACCGCATCGCCGCCGGTGACCTCATCGTCACCCGCGACAGCGACCCCACCATCGCTATGCGCCCGGCCCGCGCCGGCCAACCCGATCCCGCCCCGGTCCGCAACGGCAACCGCTGGGAAGTCCTCGAGGTCGACCCCGACAACAACCGGCTCGCGGCCCGACGCATCGGGGACCACGCGATCGCGGTGTTCAGCGGTGATTTCCTCCGCGAGCAGGTGCATCTGGGCTACGTGCTCACCGTGCACGCCGCCCAAGGAGCCACCGCCGACACCACCCACGCACTACTCGGCGTGGCCTCACGGCTGGCCAACCGGCGCACCGCCTACGTCGCCATCACCCGCGGCCGCCACACCAACACCGTCTACCTCTACGAACAGCCCACCGGGGAACGCGACCACGAACACGCACCCACCACCGATACCGACACCCATACCCGCGTGCGCGGCACCACCGCGCAGGCCGCCGCCGCGCTGCGAACCATCCTCGGACGCGACCGCGACTCGGCCACCATCGCCGAAACCGCCGCTGCCGCAGCCGAACACACCCAGCTGCCCGCCGAAGTCACCAACCACCTCGACCACCACCGCCGCGTCGTCACCGACCTACGCCGCGCACACCGGGCCCGGCACACGAAAGCCGCCGTCGACAACCGCCAGCACCGCCGCACCCAAACCGCCGACAAGGCCCTCGCCGACATCCTGGCCGTGGCTGGCCGCCACGGCGGCGACCCTCTACCCGCCGGACCCCTGGCCGTGCCCTACACACACGCAGTCACCACGGCCCACTCCCGCAACCGGAAGGACCTCGACCAACTCATCACCGATACCCACGCCGCCGCAGCCGCGCAGGACCGCGCCGCACTCGTCGTCTCACCAACACCCCAGCCGCCGCACACAGCCGAGCGGGGATGGAAGCAAGCCCCCTACAACCCACAACGGCTCACCACCACACCCATGCCCCGCAACGCCACCCTCATCATCGACAACGCCGCCCAAGCCCAGCCCGAGGACCTCGCACGGTTGGCCGCCCACGCAGCCACACACCACGCCCGGCTGCTACTCGTCGACGACGACCAACCCGGCCCCTCGCGCCGTCTCCTCGACGGCCTCAACCTCCCCTGGGCGGCTCACCACCACGACATCGACCCCGCCGCCCGCGCCGCGGCGCTCACCATCGCCGACCCCGAGCTGGCCGCAGACATCGAACGCAGCCGAGACACCCACCAACGCGCCTGGCACCAACTCACCCGCATCACCGAGCGTCACCGCGGTCGCGACCACACACGAGACCTCGACCGCGACGACTACGGCCTCGACATCTGACCCAAAAACGACCCAAAAAACGACACCGGCGCGATGAGCCCGCGACCAGCACGAACTCATACGCTGCGGTGTCCCGCAATCATGTCCCAGACTGAACGAGACGGGGACACCCTTAAAGACACAGACCTCCCGCCCGGCCCGCAAGCGGCCCCGTTGGGCCTGAGAACTCGTACCCGACTTGATCCTGAGAGGACTACCGATGGCGCTGCTCGGATACGCCCGCGTTTCGACGCTGCACCAGTCCCCCGACATGCAGACCAAGGCGCTCACGGATGCGGGAGCCGAACGAATCTGGACCGACCGAATGTCCGGGACCCGTGATGATCGCCCCGAGCTGGCTGCCCTGCTCGACTACGCCCGCCGCGGTGACGTACTCATGGTCTGGCGGCTCGACCGTCTCGGCCGCTCACTCCCCCACCTGCTCACCATCGCCAGCGACCTCCAGGACCGCGGCATCGAACTGCGCTCCCTCACCGAAGCCATCGACACCACCACCCCCGGAGGCCGACTCATCTTCCACGTCTTCGGCGCCGTCGCCGAATTCGAACGAGCCATCGCCGCCGAACGCACCGCCGCCGGCGTCGCCGCCGCCCGCGCGGCCGGTCGACACCCCGGCCGCCCCGGCCTCACCGCTGACACCATCGCCGCGGTCCAAGCCCTCGACGAGGCCGGGACCCCTCGCGCCCAGATCGCGCGGACCCTCGACATATCCCGCTCCAGCGTCTACCGCAGCCTCGACCAACCGCGGTCGTCAGCCTGAGGCAGGCAGGCGACCTATTCTTCGAAGGTGACGGAAGAGAACGGCGATACCCAGGGCTGCAGCAGTGCACCTGGGGAACTCGACGACTGGCCGATCGACGTGGCGGACGTTCGCGAATCGCTACGAGAAGCAGAAGCCGACGTCGCCGCCGGCCGCACGTTCGGCGAAGACGAGATCCGCGCCCGCTACGGCGTTCCCCGGAAATGAGGTCGAAGTGATTCACGTGGAAGCCGAGCCCGACCCGGATGACCTCGATGTCGGCTACTCCCAGCTGGCGTCGGAGTTCAACAGCGAGACCGCCGATGTTGAACGTCGGGCTGCGCGGGACCGTTATGCGGGTCGGACTGGAGAGGCGTAGAGAAGAACTCACCGGCCGCCTGTTCAGATCAGCCGGGGGTCGCCGTCTTCGTCGAGAATGATGTGCCGTTCGCCGCGATGTGCCGTTCGCCGCGCTGGAGTGCGTCGAGTGCGAGGTCTATCTCGTGGACGGCGAGATCGGTTATCCGGCTGGGACCGAGGACGATGATCTCCTCAGCGTGTTCAGCGCCGCCGCCGGCCGCCAGACCGACGTACTCCGCGTTGGGGGCGACGACGAACTGCAGATCCCAGCCGATGACGCCTCCCACCTCGCGCGCGCGTCGGTCGAGAGCTTGCACGTCCTCGTCGGTCAGCACGTGATGCCCCTCCCCCGCCATCAGGCGTTGTCGGCGGTTCTGCGGCGCAGCGTGTTCAGCTCGTCGAGCAGCTGCTCGTAGCGCTGCAGGGACATGACAACGGCGGCAGGCTTACCGGCGGTGTCGGCCAGGACCACGTTGCCGCCACTGGTAGCCACCTGATCGGTCAGGCGCTGATGCAGTTCGCGGACGGGATCAGCTCACTGGGAACGGCTTGCGCGCCGCCGAGGGCCTCAACGGTGGTACGGATCATGGGATTTCGCCTTTCGGAAGTGGGTCGGTCTGGTTTCCCCTCGGCCCGTCTGTCGAGCCGAGGGGACACCGAATCCGGTTGCTGCTCAACCGCGTTCGGTGACCGTGGTGTTGGGGTGACGTGCCGCGGTGATCGCCGGGTGTGAGGCAGCCTGGGAGTTCTTCGGCGGCGTCTTCGCGGTGCTGATCCCCGACAACCTCAAACCGGTGATCGCCGACGCGGACGCGGTCAACCCGCAGTTCAGCCAGGGCTGGCTGGACTACGCCGGGCACGCCGGGTTCCTCACCGACCCCGCGAGGGTGGCTTCGCCGAAGGACAAGCCGCGGGTGGAACGCGCCGTGCAGTATGTGCGCCGAAACTTCTGGGACGGAGAGACATTCACCGATCTGGAGCAAGCCCAGTTGGCCGCCGTGGCGCTACTGACCCGGTCGGCGCTGACCTGCTCCGACTGCTCAAGACCCTCAAACTTGGCGCGATGGCCGACACGCCGCCCGAACGCGCCGCCCTGGCCCGCCAGCACAAACTCAGCCATTATCGGGTTCCTCGAAACGCTGCTGGCCGACGAGGTCTCCCGACGCGAATCCCGCTCTGCGGCACTACGAGCCACCAAAGCCGGACTCGACCCCACCATGCGGTTTGACACCTGGACCGCACACGAGGACCTACGCTATGACCGCACCCTGCTGGGGGATCTGACCTCACTGCGGTTCCTCGACGCCGGCCAGTCCGCGATCGTCCTCGGGCCGGCCCGGGGCGACCTGGGCGGCTATCGCCGACGGGCTGAACGCGGACGCCACCCCGACCGGCCAGGGCGGCTCCAAGTGGTTCCCCAACACGGTCGCCCGAATCCACAAGCGAGCAGCGGCGTGACCGCCAACCCCAGCGCCGCCCGCCTGCCTAATTGGGATTGGTGGCGTCGAGAAACTGCCCGAGCGCGTCGAGGTTGTGTGCCCAGATGATCGTGAGACCCTGGCCCTGAGCTGATGCGAGATTGTGGACCTTGAACACCCCCGATAACGCGGCGGTGGGGACGACCCCGAGCTTTCCGAACTCCGAAAGCCACACGGTCGCCTTGACCGCCGCGTCGTTGTTCAGGCGCTTAACCGAGTTGGTGGACGAGTTCGACACCTTGCACTCGATCGGCATCACCCGGCCATCCCACAACCGCACGATCAGGTCCGCCTTGCGGCTACCGAACATGCTCTCGCGGCAGAACTCGCCGGGCGCGGGGGCGTCGCTCAAGTTCGACACAGCCCGCGTCGCAACCTGCGTGAAGCCCTGAATGACCAGGTATTGCGCGATCTGGTCTTCCTGCTCGGTCTTCGACTCGTTGCGTCTGGCGGTCTGCACCTTCTGGGTGGCGATGAGCGCCGCCGTGGAGATGACCGCTGCTGCACGCTCGGCGTCGGTCGGCTCGCGGTCCTCCGACACCCAGGGAAAGCGGTTGCGGTCCAGCCCCAGCATCACGGTCTCGATGACACGCTGTGCGCCTGCGCCCTCCTCGGCGGTGAGTTGCCTGGCGCTCAGGCGCGTGTCGGCCAGCTCCTTCAAGTCGTCCTCGCTGATCGGTGGCGACGCCAGGTACCGAATCGAGGTAAGCATGTCCGGTGATCTGGTGAGCAGCTCCACCGCCTGGTCGGCGAGCTGTGTCAGGTCAACGGTGCCCTCGATCAGCTCCTCGACGGTGAGCCGGAACTCCTCAAACCGATCGAGGTACTGCTCTAGCGGCTCCTGCATCCGCGTCTCTACGAAGTTGGCGCGAGCAATATCCGCGTCGGCAGCGAACTCCTCGTCGGTCCAGCGCGGCGGCGGTACAGGTGTCACGCCGTGACTCCAGCTTCGAGCATCGCGACGGTCGGCACCACGATGCGTTCCATCTCCTTCGGCTCGAACTTGGTCAGGCCACCCGCGTAGGTGCGGCCCGAGTCCATTGACACCGCCGTGCGCAGGTACGCGCCGAGGTTGTCCAGCACCACGTCGCTCAGCGCTTCGCGCGGGTACAGGCCGTGGGCGATGTTGATGTGGCGGGCGTCGGCTTCGTTGCGGACAAACGCTGGTGGTCGCCGAGCCATGTACGTCGCCAGCAGCGGCGCGGCGTCGCGCAGGCCGACGCTCCACCATGCCCTGCGGGTGGCGGCGATGTACCCTTCATTGACCTTGCGCCGCTTGGCGATTCGGATGAACTTGTCAACCTGCTTGCGCTCGTCACCGTCGAACACGTCGAGGTCAACGGGCAGGTCGATGACCACCTTCAACCCGATCGGGGATGCGAGCCGCTCGCCCGCGCTGAATAATTCGCGCGCCTTTGTCACCGAGGGGAACAGGACCGACGCTGGAAGTTCGATACCGTCGCGGCGCTGCACCCACACGGCGTTCGCACCCGTGACCGCGCCACGGTGGACGCGGCACAGCTCACCCAGCTCGACGTAGCCTTGCGGAACCTTCGGGCTGACGCGGGTCAGTACGGACCAGCGACTCGACTCAGCCAACCGTTGACGTGACACCTTGCGGCCCTTGGCCAGCGCGCCGAGTTCGCTCACCTTGTCCACCCGGCGCAGCTTCATCGACGTTGGGCAGCTGCCCATCTTGAAGCAGGTAATCACTCCCGTGGTCTGAGCGTCAGCGAACGGCGCGATCGTCGGGTCCAGCACATGGACCGACTCACCGCCCAGCCCGTCGAGCAACAACTGACGAACCAGCGAACCGTAGTTGACGTCCATCCACTCGCTGCCGGTGATGAAGGTGCCGAAGTCGCCAGGCCGCCCTAGTTGCGCGGTGGCGAGGAAGAAGTGGACGTGCAGCCCGGCCAGCCCCGAGGCTTTGAATCCCCGAGCGCGCGCGGTCTCGATCAGCCACGTTTTCCAGTGCGCGTCGATCTGGTGGTGCCGGACGTACGGCGGGTTCCCGATGAACAGGGTCGGTCCCTCGACGTCGGGCAGCGTCAGGCTGCGGTAGTCGCCGAGGCGGACGTCAGCGCGGTCTTGCAGCCCGTTCGCGGCGATGTTGGCGCGCAGCATGAGCGCCGACATTGGGTCCACCTCGGCGGCCACGATCGACGCCTTGGGGAACTGTTTCGCCGCCGCCAACAGGTAGCGACCCGAGCCCGCCCCAGGGTCAACGATCCGCGCCGGGGTGCCCTGGGCTGCGGCCCAGGCGGTCATCGCCTTGATGATCGGAGCCGGGGTGTACGTCTGCCCGAGCGGGCGACGATCCGCCGGTGTGAGCAGCCGGCAATAGGTGTCGCCGAGCGGGTCGCCGCCGCGCTGAATGGTCTTACGCAGCCGGGCCAGCACCACGTTGGTCAGCGGCGGTTCGCCGTCTGGGACCAGGGCCTTTTCGGCGTCGGACAGCGCGCCCACGGTGTCAGCGCCGAGGGTCGCGCACAAACGCGCCAGGTCGCCAAGAGTTGTTAGGTTGTTGTCCACGGTCAGCATGGTCTCATCAGGCACCGACCGGCCCTGTCTGTCGATGGGCCTAGCCACGGCGGATGCGGAAGACGCCGCGCGAAACCCGCTCGAAGTACCGCTCATCTTGCAACGTCGAGCGGTACGAGGACTTCGGAGCCTCACCGATTTTCGGCTTCAACGCCTCCGTGATTTCGGCGATCGAGGCTGGTTCGCCGTTCTTGCTCTCCAGGTACTCGCGGATCGAGCTTTTCAGCTCACCGCGCGGTCGCCGCTGCCGCTGCACCATCGGGTATGCCCTCCCCGCTGAACTCCGTCTACGGAAAGTCGACGTTATCAGCGCGTCGGCGCAGGACGGTGGTGAACCGCTCTGGTGTGACCGAGTTGTTTCCCGAGGTCACGTGACCGCTCGTCCAGCAGTCCGTCGATGTGTCCGAGGCGGGGGGCGCGGTGCCGCCCTCGGCCATCACCGCCCGCCGGACAGCAACCAGCAACCGAAGCTCCGAGTCGATCACCTCACGCGGGCGCACATCCTCAGCGTAAGGGCGGTCCGAGCGCCCCGGCGTGCGGCAATTACGCGGAACCTGTCAGCCTGGAAATCGCACGTCGTAGGCCGCGCCCTGCCCGGGGACAATCCCGCCAATGTCGGTAAACATGTTTCCCTACAAAGTCGGGAAAGTGTTGGCCTGCAACGTCGTTCGTGACATGCCGGTAGCGTCAGCCTTGACCGTCGCTGCACGGTGACCTGTCAAGCTGGTCAGTATGCAGAGCACGATGATCCTCGCCGACCCGACGGCGCTGACCCCCGCGCGGTCGGCTGTGCCGCGTACCTGGCGCGCGGGCGCGGGCAACGATGACCCCGCAGTCGTCGCCTGCCGGGCGGCGCTCAGCTATTGGCGCACCCGCCCCCGCCATTGACGCCGAGGCCGGTCGGATCACCCCGGGCCACCTCGACGCCCTGACGGCGCGGCTGCGTGAGGCGGTGGCTCAGTGAACGTCATGGCCCGCAACAAGTGAACGTCATGGCCCGCAACAACACCCCCGCCGCCCCGCGAGGCTCGGCGTCCGCGACGCGCGCCGGTCTACACCCAGGCCGAGCTACGCCAGCGCCGACGGACCGGCCTGCTGCACACCTACGGCGGGCGGTGGTCCCTGACGGCAGAGGTCGCCGCGATCTGTGACCCGCTGGGCCCAGCGCGTCACCGGCCGCGCCGAACCCGGCGGGCTACTGGCGGTCGGTTCGATGACGTGGCCCTGGCCGTCTGGGAGTTACACCTAGGTACCGAAATTCCATGTAAGAACGCATGCATACATGCATGCGTTCTTACATGGAAGATTACATGTAGACATGCTTACATGCAGGTTGATAGGCTTTAGCCATGACTGTTTCGGCAGATAAGCAGTGTGAAATCGTGGCGATAGCTCTGCAAAAGGGCGGCGTCGGCAAGACCACCACCACGATCAACCTCGGCGCGAACCTGGCCGCGATGGGTCTGCGCGTTCTCGTGATCGACATGGATCAGCAGGCGCACAGCACCAAGGGGTTGGGAATCGAACTCGACGCCGAGGACGCATCCATGTACGAGGTCCTGCACCCGGACAGGACGATGCGCGTCCCGCTAGCCAAGGTCATCGTTGCCACGCAGTTCAATATCGACGTCGCGCCCGGCCATCTCGCGCTCAAGGAGCTCGAGCGGACGGGGCTCGGATCGGGCGGCCAGTTACGGCTCGCACGCCAGCTCGACGACATCGAAGGCTACGACTTCGTGCTGCTGGACTGCCCGCCGGCATTGGGGGAGCTGACCACCGCAGCGCTCGCGGCCGCCGATTACGTCTTGGCCGTCCTCAAAGCCGGCCCCGACGAAGTCGACGGCCTGGTAGAACTGGGCAACTCGATCCTCGACGTTCAGGAGACCCTCAACCCCGACGTGGAAATCCGGTACGTACTGCTGGCCGACTTCGACGGCAACCCGAAAGCCAGCAAGGACGTGCGCAGGCAACTACGCGCCGACTGGGGCGAATGGGCTGACGGCGGGGCCTACCTGGGCGAGATTCCACACACGGTCCGAGTGGTGGAGGCCAAAGGCAAACGTGTACCGGTCAACGTGCACGCCCCAACCTGCACCGCAGCAGTGGCCTACCGCGAAGTCGCGCAGCGCATCGCCGCAAGGCGGCAAGCCGCATGAACGCCGCAGCGAAACCCACCGGATTGCAGGTCGGCTCCACCAGGCCGATGTCGCGTGCAGAGCGACGAGCACAAGCCGCACGGGTCACAGCCGACGAAACCCCCGCCGCGCCCGAAACATCGACCGAGCACGAACCACCAAGCAGCGAAACTCCGCCCACACCCGTGGTCACCCCACCCGGCGAGACCCCGACCCAGCCGGCCGAACCACCGCGGCTCAAAGCCCGTCAACGGAAGGTGAAAAGCCCTTTCGCCACACAGCTACACGCGGCAACTCTCGCGCGGCTCGAATGGATCAAGGCCCACGGATACGTCATCACCGACACTGTCGACGAGGCCATCAACCGCTACCTCGACGACGCCGGAATCCCCAGGCCAGACCACAACGACCGCATGCCTTGAGAGCCGCACGTACCCCCTTCCTCGCCGCCAATTGTGGCGAACGTGGTGGTGGTGGCTGTCAAGGCCGTGCCGCCGCTGCGCGGTCGACCACGGTCGAGCCTTGACAGCCACCACCACCCCGCACAACAGCGGCCACTACGAGGAAGGGCATCCCAGCGAAGGAGCCCCAGCAGATGTCAGCAGGGAGTCATACCGTGGAAATCATGAACACGCCGCCGGCAGCCACGCCGCCGCAGCCAGGTTCCGTTGAGCACTGGGCAGCATGGCTAGACAGATACGGCGACGACTACGCCACCGACGACGAACGCCGCGCCGCCTACCAGGACTTCACGACCAACCTCGCCGAGATGCAAGCCGTCTTTTCACAGCATGAGGACATGCACGTAGCTGGCTACCTCGAAGCCCAGGAGCGGGTGGCCAGCGGCGACGCAAACGGTCCCGACGACGCCGAGGTATGGGTTCCGGCCGATCTCAACAGCTTCGCCCGCGCGGATTGGCTCGAAGGCTTCCGCTCCCACTTCGAGCCATAAAATCCCTGCTCACCCCCGAAAATGCCCGCTTGATCACCGGCGTCTGCATGCACGCTCGTTAACGTCTCCGGGCATGTGCATCGACACGTTCAATCGTGCTCGACGAGGACGAAACCATGGTCAACTTCGACAACCAGAAACTCATCGAATACACCCGCGCCGCCGGCTGCCGCGACACCCTGCACTACGAGCACAAACGCCCCCACGCTGACGCGCTGCTGGCCATCCCCGACGCCATCGCCTGGTGCTGGGCCAAAGGCGGGCACTGGCGCAAGCTCATCAACCCCGCCGTCACGGCCACCCGAGAGGTCTAACCTAAGCCCAGAAAATCGCGAAGCCCGAGCGCCACGGTCGTCCGGCCGGGTCTCGGGCTCACTTCCTGAAGCTCAACGCAACAGGCACCACCCATGATAGCCCACACTGCGCTGCCCTGATAGCCACATTACGCCGGGGTCACCGGGCGGGTTGCCCGAACTCCGCGATGACCTCGGCAACGGCCCCGTCGTAGGTCAGCACGCCGCGCCCGATTCGATCGAGGAGATCACGCGCGCCCGGCGAAACCTCGTGGCCGGCCAGCCCGCTCGCCGCCACAGCGACAGTCACCGCCTCGCCGTGAGTGGGCGGACGCCTGGGCGTGTTCAACTCCAGTACTCCGGTATCCGCTCCAGCCTTTCGCGGTACGCAGGATCCGCCAGCTCCGCCAGATGAGCATCGACAGCCCGCTTGTCGCGCCACTGACGGGCGCGGTCGGTCGCCTCCGCCACCCAGTCGCTGAGCACCGGCCCGACCCCAGGTGTCGCCCGGTGCAATGATGTGGCCGCCGCAGTGGCGCTTTCGGTGATCAGGTCACGGCGCTGCTGCGCCAGCTCGCGGACACCGTCCGCCTGGCGCGCCCACACCTTCATCCCCTGGAGAACGGCGATATCGCCGTGCCCCTCGCGCTGCTGGAGCATCCGCTCGGCGCGCTCTCTGCTCTGCACAAGCTCCTCGGCCTCCTCAACGCCGCACACCTCCAGCGCCGCACACCACCAAGCGCACAGCGCCTGGCCGGCACTCACCTCCCCCGCGCGGGCTGGTTCCCACACCCACCAGGCCTCGGCGTCGTTGTCGGCCAGGTCACGCAGCACCAACAGCAGCGCCTCACCCGCCGCCTGGCTCGGCACCGGCTCGGCGGTAGCCGCAGCCTCGGCCGCCGTTCGCTGCAGAGCAAAGCCGGGCAGCCCCCACCCGCCTGCCATGTCCGCTGGTATTGGGGCCAGGCGAGGTATCTCCACTGGTATCGGAGCCGGACGAGGTATCACCGGACCCACCCGGGGCCAACCCTGCCCCGGCGACACCGCCCGAATGTGGCGCGCCGCATCGCCCCGCCACCAGTCCGGGTCGCCCGCGCGGGCAACCCGCAGCGCCGTAGCGGTCCGGTCCGCCCACACCACCCGCCAGTCCGCTTCGAGTTCGCCATCACGCGCAGCTTCCAGCAGCGCCCACAACACCGCCCTCCCGGTTCTGTGCCAGGCCCACTCCTTCAGGCTGCTCATCGGCGCTGCCCCGGTTCGAGCACCGCGAGCGCCTGGTTTAACGCACCGTCGACGACATGCCCGAACCCAGCGGCCCAGCCACAGTAGGCGACATCGGGCAACGACACCGGCTGGTCCCGCCAGCAGCGCAACATCTCGACAATCAGGTACGCGCGATAGAAATGCGCGTAGAGCGTACGGGCCAGCTCGGACTCTTTCGAGTGGTCGGGGTCGAGCACCGTATCCGGGTGCAGCACACCGCGCTTCGCCACGTGCTCGTGGTGGGCATCCCAGTCGACGGGCTGGCCCGCACCCAGCCGATCCACCACCTCGCGCCGGTCGTAGGGATCCACCAGCGGCGGGCTCATCGGCGGCCGATCCGCCTCCACAACCTTGGCCGCGTCCAGCACCGTCTGCGCGACCGCCTCGGCCACCCGCCGCCACATCACCTCACCCAGCACCCGCTGGGTCTTAGCCCAGATGTCCGGTGCCACCGCCTCCAACCGATGCCGGTAACCACCACCAGCCGTTGGCACCTCACCACGCGATAGGCGGATATCGGCGACACGCACCGCCTCAAACTCGCCCACCCACTCGCGCGGCCGCTGTACCGCCAGCTCCGAGCTCACCATCGCGGCCGGCCGCACATCCCCCACCCGCGCCAGCTCCTCAGCGTGCGCCGCCAGCAACTTCGCCGCAGCATCGACGCCGACGAACCGGTGCGCCCAGCCGATCGGCAGGGTACGGTCATAGACCGCCAACTGAGCCGAGGCCGGGATCACCACACCGGGCGGCACATAGCCACCGTCGCCAACCGTCGAGGCGATCGCCACCAGCTGCCCGGTCGGCAGCTCCAGCACCGACACCGCCCACTGCACGAACCCGCTGTTGAGCAGGTCATCCCGGAACTCGGTACCGCGCACCAGACCATCGAGAATCCGCCGCGCCAACACCAACTCCGCACTTGGCTCCGGCTCACTCGCCGCCACAGCACCAGCAGCCGCACCAGACCCAGAACTTGACGCCACCACCGGCGGCCCACCAGCGCTCTGCTGCGCTGACGCGCCCGGCGACTGCACCGGCTGAGCCGACGTCGGCAACGTCGCCCCGCCCGGCGCTGGTGGCGCAGGACCACCACCAGGCGGCACATACGGCATCAGACCACCGCCGCCAGGAGCCGGTGCCATACCGCCACCACCGCCACCAACAGGAGCCGGTCCACCCGGCGCAGCCGGTGCCGGTGCCGCGCTCGCTCCCTGAGCAGGAACCACCGGAACCTGCCCACCACCAGGCGACACCGCCGCCGAAGGATTCGGGCCGGCGAACTTCTCCAACGCTGGTGGTGGCGTCGCAGACACCGCACCCGAAGCACCCATACCCGACGCCAAACCCGACTGAAAACTACTCGCCGCACTCGACAAATTCGGATTCGTCAACGGATTACTCGACAGCGCCTCCGACACCGACGACGCCGGAACCGTCGCCGCATCCTTCAACGAATTCCCACTCAGCGTATTCAAGCCCGATGGCATCTGCGGCGGACGCAAACTACCCATACCGCTACCCACGCCGGAGCCGGCGGCGGCGTTGGGCATTCCGGTGGTTGGCAGTCCCACCCCACGGGGTGCTGTAGACATCGTTGGCTGCTCGGTCAAGCCGTTGTGAGGGCTTCGGAGGGCGTCAGTTCCCTCTCCCTGGTGGCCTGGGCCGGCGAACTCATCGCTGCTCCCGGCAGTGCTGTCACCAGTCCCAGGAGTCCGTTCTTCATCTGTGGCCGCGCTCGGCTCCGCAGCATCCTCGTTCTGGTTCTCGTCGGGTGCACCTTTTCCAGGCTCCCGAGGTCGATCCTTCTCTGCTTCATTACTCGCTGGCTCCGCTTGAGTTCCGTTACGCGGGCTGTCCTCGCCGGGCATCGGGGTCGGTGGTGGTGCCGCGGCGATGTCTCCGAGCGCGGTGCTCTGGGCCACCAGCGCCTCGGCTTTGAACGGCGACACGTCGAATGGCGTCTTGGTTTGTTGTGCTGTCTCCCAAGCCTTTTGAGCGGCATCCCCGATCTGTGTGAGGCTCAGTTTCAGGCCGACCACCGTGCTTCTGTAGGACTCCGCGGTGACGACTTTCGAGCCGAGATGATCCGCCACGGCGTAGGCATGATTCATCATCTCGGTGAGCCGTTCGACCCGCGCATCGCCGGCCTGCCCCTGCAAAAGGTTTGGACTCTCGGACCTTTTGCGTTTGAGCGTGTCGCCGTAGTCGGAAAACCGCTGCTCAGCGGCCCGGTGCTCATCCACCACACGCTGAATGTCATTCTCGGAGATGCTCGGCCAAAACTCACCGATCGCCATCTCGGCGGCCACACCCGGCGGGCGCTGAATATCACCCGAACCGCCTAACGCTCCTGCCGCAGGCATTCCGCCTTTCTCCCCTTCACTCGGTTACTGGTCAAGCCTGCACACGGTCCACGCCTGTTGGTAAGCCGCTCCAGCGGACTCAGGCTCGTATTTCGGGGGGACCTCGGCAAGACCGCGGGGCCGAACCTTGCCATAGCCAGCCATCGCCGAATAGAACGTGTCGATGACTCCCCGTATGGCGTGGCGAACAGATTCACTTGCGTGAGGGTTCTCAGCCAGGGCGTTCTCAAGAGCAGCCGCCGCAGGGAGGAGGTCCATCCCCTTTGTATCGGGGTTTGGGATCGTCGCATTGATGATTGCGTACTTAGAGCACACCGCCACGTCCTGGGCGTGGGTGTCTTCGGTGGTGGCTGGTGCACCTGCACCATTTGCGGGCTGAAGCGCGGCGGCGTCGGTCGATGAGGTGGACTTGACGACGATGGCTCCGATAGCGGTTCCCAGCCCGGCGGAGATCAGGGCTGTCGCAGCGACGATGGCGATAAGTCCACCTCGCCCCGGACGGTTCGGGGTGGAGGGCGGTGGGCCGGCGGCTGGCTGGTAGATGGGCTGCACGTCTTCCCCTTGCTAAGGTCGCCTTTTGGGCCAGCGTATTAGCGCCCACTGACAAAATCACGCGCCGAACGCCCCCAACTCCCAAGTCAGACAACACAATCACACAAATGTGTTCACTTACCGACCGTCATTGATTGATTTGTTTTCGCGTCAGTCATATGGCGCAGTCATATGGCGTGAGTACCGGCTCAAAAACGCGCAGTACCGGCGTGTCTACCGCGTGTTATCTGATAAGTGCGCAAGGGTGGGTCACATGGCCCGAACACGCAGCACCAACAAGGGTGATCGCGCTCAGATCATGGCGCGGCCCGACCGCCTCGTCTACGAGATCGTCAAAGAGGAATGCGCCGAGCGTGGCATCCCAATGGGGCAATACGTCGCCGACGTCCTGGCCATCCACACCGGCCACCCCGAGCTTGTCCGCGAATTGAACAAGCCCAAGGAGCCCAAGGAGGAATTGCCGCTGGCGATGTGAGACACCCAAAGCTGAGCCCCCCCCGCATTTTGTCTTTGCCGTTCTCGACTGCTGGGGCCTCGGCAGATGTGACATCTCAATAGCTGGTGTGCGGATTCGCCCGCTGACATGACGAAGGCCCCCGTAGGGGCCTTGTCTGAGGTATCGACCTGAGCGCCAACTCAGGTCCGGGTCCGCACCCGTTGCCCCTGAAAGGGACTTGTTCTTGCGGAACTTGTCTCACGGTAGCGCACGCTTTGAAGCTGCACCAGATGCGGCACGCAGCAAGTGCGCGAATCGTGATCTTCTCAACGCTCGCCCGCAGTACCGGGCTGGTTGTTCACCGACCCCGCTCGGCGCGGCGGTCCCCGCCACGCACAGCCCGCACGTCGAGCGCGCCCAGACAGCGCAGCATCGACGGGACTGGGTACTGCGCGCCGGCGCGAACACCGCCGGCCATCGCGCACCCATGTGGACCAGTCGCGCGTCGTGGCTCGACGGTCTGCGGCGGTGGGCGCACTCGCCGGCGTTCGATGAGGTGTGCGCTGAGGCCCGCGTGTCGATCACCGCGGCCACGTTGCTGGCGATCGCGGAGGTGATGGCCACCCACGCCGATCACGCCACCGGCCGCCACGTCGCGGTCACCCGCGCCACCATCGCCGACGCCGTGGGCTGTGACGTGCGCACGGTGACCGCGGCGTGGCGGGTGCTGCGAGTGTCTGGTTGGGCCGTGGAGGCGCAGCGCGGCCACGGCTCGCCAACCACCCCCAGCGTGGGCCGCCGCCCCTCGGTGTACCACCTGGTGTCGCGCCGCGAAGCCCGCTCGGCCGCCCGCCAGCCTGTGCACGATTTCCACCTACCGCCGTCAGGCGGTGATGGTCTTTTAACTCCCGTAGGGAGTAACTCACCAAGCGTGCGCGCACGCGCCGCCAATAGCCCCAAACAAGGAACCGATCCAGCGCGGCGCTGGCGCACCACGCCGCGACCACTGGCCACCCAACGGCTCGCCGCCGAACTGGTCGCACGTACCCACGGCCTGGGCCGCGGCCACATCGGCGCTATCTGCGACGCGCTTACCGCCGCCGGCATCGACCCGGCACTGTGGTCGGCACGCGCAATCACCGACGCCCTCGACGCCGACATGCGCACCCGCGGATGGAACTGGCCCGACCACATCATCAACCCCGGCGCATTTCTGGCCAGCCGCCTACGCCGGCTCACCTGGACCACACCACCAGCACCGCCGAAAGGCGGCGGCTACGCCGCCACCCGCATCGACCAAACGCCGGCCAGGGCGACGCTCACCGACGCAGCGCAGGCACGCATCGCCGCCGCCCGCGAACACATCCGCCAGGTGCTCACCGAACGCACACAACGCACCCGCCCTGAGCGCATTCCGTGCGCGCGTTCAGACGCACACGCGCACCGGTCTATCGGCGAAGGCATGGCGCCGTCCATTCCCAACGAACCCGAGCAGGCTATTCCGCAGTCAGCTGCGGTGCGGCGCTCGCGGCGCGAGGAGTGCACCGAGCACGACGACGCCGACGCCTTCTTCCGTCACCTCGACCGCCTCGTCGACGACGACGCGCCCAGCGGTTCCGAAACGGCGCGCTAACCGCTTCCGCACTTTTCAAGCCAACCTAACTAGTGTGCCTAAGTTTCGGGCGGTGACACCGGGCGCGCCCGCGCGTGTCTCTTCTTCACCACTCCGCAGCGCTACTTGATTCTTTCTCCTGTCTCTTCACCCCGCCCGATACCTCGCTGTTGTCAACCCCCACCGTCTCCTCTGCTCACCACAGCCAGCCCATCTCCCTTCGACACCCCCACCGCCCCACACCAGTTCAGCCCCCACAGTCCTCACCTCGTCCCAGCGCTCAAACACAATGGCACATTTGCACAAGTTGTGCGATCATGGGCGGGAGCGCGCCTGGCGGCGCGCTCCCTGGCCCGTGGGTGGCCGGGTTGGGAGGTGTTGGGCGCGGGTGCTGACGATCGCGAAGCTGGGCCAGTGGTCGGTGTCGTATTACGTGGACACCGCGCGGGAGGCGACGGCTGCGGCGCGTGATGATCGCGCGCGAAACGGCGGCCTCGGTGAGTACTACAGCGAGTCGGAGACCCGGTTGCCGACGTGGTTGGTGGCCGGTGAGGATGCGCAGCGCGCAGCCGAACTGGTCGGGTTGACGCGTGTCGAGGCGGCCGGCGGGTCCGCCGATTTGGACGTGGTGACGCGGTGGCTCGATGACGGCATGGCACCTTCCGGTGAGGTCGGCCGGGCCTTGCGTACGGGCTCGGTGCACGGGTTCGATCTGACGTTCTGCGCGCCGAAATCGGTGTCGCTGCTTCGCGCCCGGGGTGATGATGTCGCGATCAAAGCGGTCGCTGATGCGCACGCGCATGCGATGCGCGAAGCGATGAGTTATCTTGGCGCGCACGCCGGCTACACCCGGGTGCACAACCCGCACACCGGCCGCAAGGATCTTGTGCGGCTGCCGGGATTGGTGGCCGCGGCGTTTCAGCACGAGACCTCACGCGCGGGTGATCCACACCTGCATACGCACGTGATCGTGCCCAACCGGCAAGCCCGCGCCGATGGCCGGCTGGTGTCGCTGGATGGCACGTCGCTGTTCCACGAAGCGCGCGCCGCCGGGATGATCTATCAGGCCACGCTGCGCGCCGAACTGAGTGCGTCGCTGGGTGTGGAGTGGGGTCGGATCGACCCCGATACCGGCATGGCCGAAGTGGCCGGCGTGGACCGGGCCACGATCCGGGCGTGGTCGCAGCGCGCCTCACAGTTGCGGGAGTGGGCGCGCGGCAACCTCGTGCTGGCCGACGAGCAGCCCAGCGCCGCCCAGCTCGGCGTAGCGCAGAAGGCGACCCGGCCGCGTAAGCCCGAGGGGCTGTCGTGGGCGGCGCTGCGCGCCGAGTGGGCCGCCGATGCGCGCGGGTTCGATGTCGACGCCGAGGCGCAGCGGCAGGCCCGCCAGCTGCGCCGGGCGGCTGGCGTGGATGTGCGCGAGGTGGCGCGGCAGGCGGTCGCGGGCATCCATACGGCGGCCACGTTCACCCGCGCCGACCTCATCGAGGCCATCGCCGCCGCGCTGCCCGTCGACGCGGCCGCGACCGCTGGCGTCTGCCCGCGCGAGCTGATGGAGACGCTCGCCGACGAGGTTTTGATTCCGGTGACCGCGCAGCGTGCGCCGCATCAGCGGGAAGGATCGGTGCGCTACACCGCCGCCGAGCTGCTCGTCGAAGAACGCGCCATCATCGACCTGACCCCGGCGCGATCCGCGCGCGCGGTGATCCCAATCCGCCGTGATGACACCGCCGCGCTGTCGCCGGATCAGCGTGCCGCCATCACCAACATCGCCGCCTCGCCGTGGCTGATCCAACCGCTGGCCGCCCCCGCCGGCGCGGGCAAAACCCACAGCCTCAAAGCGCTGCGGGCGGCCATGCGCCGCACCGGCGGCGATGTACTGGTCCTCGCCCCGACCCACCGCGCCGTCGATCAGGCGATGAGCGAGGACGCCGGCGGCGCGGGCATGACGATCGCGGCCGCCCTGGAACGCCACCGCCGCGGCACCCTAAGGCTTGGCCCCGAGACGCTCGTTGTGGTCGACGAGGCGGGCATGGTCGGCACCCAGCAGCTACGTGAGCTGTTGGGTGCGACCACCGAGGCCTCGGTGAAAACCGTCCTGGTCGGTGATGCCCGCCAGCTCGAACCAGTCAAAGCACGCGCCGGCACCTTCGAACAACTCTGCACCGATCTGCCCTGGGCACAACACCTGTCCGAGGTGTGGCGGATGCGAGACCCCGACG
>Ga0265293_10006497_pt1 | contig 18662 bp, 13 predicted proteins | sample Munlanlewell138R_FD_192505 | JGI IMG/M metagenome (GOLD analysis project Ga0265293, IMG submission 192505) | Leachate microbial communities from a municipal landfill in Southern Ontario, Canada - Leachate well 138R | ecosystem: Engineered > Solid waste > Landfill > Unclassified | place: Canada... | reverse complement strand
TTTATTAAAGTCACCCTCTCTTCTTTTTCCGCGATCAAATATCTCATCAAAATCTCTCATATTTTTATTATTATTATGTTTGCGCACTATACTCTATATATTAATATAAAGCAATAAACCTACAATAAAAAACTTTTAATAAGGTATTACGCACCTGACAGAGTATCCGTATTCGCCAGAAATATTGCCTTTGTATATATTGCTATCTTTGGCACGAAATGATCTTGCAGAATAAAGATCATCTACCGAATCAGAAAGCCATAAATTAGCATATTCTCCTTTATATTTAAACTCTCCAGAAATATCTCTACTTCCAGATAAAGTAATGTTCAATAATTCTAATGTTCCCTGAGCATTTGGAGAAACTTCTCTCCATCCAGTTACATCAATTTTTTCTTCTTCCATTCCTAAATATCTTTCTAATATTTTGAAATCATTATCACTAGGTAAACTCCATCCTGATGGACAAGCTGTTACGGCTGTATTCCAATCATATAATAATCCATGCTCTTCACAATTTTCCACGTCATCATTATAACAAGAGGAATTTCCCGTAATGTAATTTAAGTTTTTAGTCATCCAACATTGAGATCCAATTAAAACTGTAGGATAAGATTTTCCATCTCTTTCATCAATTAGTTCCTCTCCACAATTCCAAGTAACTACTACTACTGGCTCTTCAACAACCTCTTCTTCTGGAGGAAGAACATTTTCATCTTCCTGCACAATTTCTGGTTCTGCTTCTAAAGAAGAAAATGGTCCAATTTTTTGAATAAATGCAAATGCTATTGAAAAAATTAGAAGAACAACCACAATAACAACTATTGGAGTAATAATTTTTTTAGAATTATTTTCCTCTGAATCATCTATAATTCTTTCTTCCTTAAAAACTTCTTTTCGTCGCATATTGATAGAAGACTTTTCTTGTTTTAAATTCTCGTTTAAATTATTACTTTCTTCTTGGATAGAATTAATTTCATTATTCAAGGAATTAGAAAAATCATCAATTGGTTCTTTAAAAGCCACCTCTTTTGTAGGCACTTCAGGAACCGAAGCTTCTTCTTTTACAGCCGAAAAAGAAGCATCAATATCTTCTTTACTCCAGCCAACACCCAAAAGATTGTTTGTGATCTCTTCTCGTTGTTTTCCTAGCTCTATACATTTTTTAATATAATCATTTAATTTTTCGTTTGCCATATTTTGTTTAGTTATTCTTTTAATAATTATATTCTATCATTATTTATATATATGTAAAGTTTTGTCTTTTCCAAAAAGAATGTATAATGGCTTTATGAATAAAAAATATAAAATAATAATTGTATCTCTTTTTCTTCTTTTTTTAATTTCTTTTTTCTTTATCAATTTAAATGTATTAAATATTGGAAACCAATACATAGTAGAAAATATTGAAGAAATTGAAAATGCAGAAGTTGCAATAATATTAGGTGCCTTAGTTTTTGACGATAGATTAAGCCCTATAGCTGCTGACCGAACCGATACAGCAATTGAATTATATAATAATCAAAAAGTTAATAAGATATTAGTAAGTGGCGACCATGGGAAAAAAGATTATGATGAAGTTAATACAATTAAAAATTATCTCTTAGAAAAAGGTATTCCTAGCGATGATATTTTCTTAGACCATGCTGGCTTTGATACGTATGACTCAATGTACAGAGCTCAATATATCTTTGGAATAAATTCGGCAATAATATGTACACAAAAATTTCATTTGGGAAGAGCATTGTATATAGCTAGAGAATTAGGAATTGATGCCTATGGCATCCCCGCAGATAAAAGATTGTACGGTAAAGAAATTTACAATAATACTAGAGAATCATTTGCTAGAGTAAAAGCATGGTTTGATATAAAATTAAAATCTTTGCCTAAATTTTTAGGAGAAAAAATACCAATAACTGGAGATAGTCAAAAAAGCTGGGACATCAAAATAATAGAAGATGAATTTATTAATAATTTAGTTTCTTCAGCAATAGAACAAACAAAACAAAGCGTAACCTATGATCCATCTTATTTTCAAATTGATTACCCTAATGGAGATGTCCCATCAAACAAAGGAGTATGCACAGATGTAATAATAAGAGCTTATCGATCAGTAGGAATTGATTTACAAAAAGAAGTTCACGAAGATATGAAAGTAAATTTTCATCTTTATCCTTCAAAATGGGGACTAACTTCTCCTGATACAAACATCGACCATCGTCGAGTTCCTAATCTTCAAGTGTTTTTTAGTCGCTTTGGAGAAGAATTAGAAATATCTGAAAACCCAGATAGTTATTTACCTGGAGATATTGTAACATGGGATCTAGGAAGAGGAATCACTCATATTGGAATAGTAAGTAATCACTATCAAAAAGAAATTCCACTAATTGTTCATAATATTGGTGCTGGACCAAAATTAGAAAATATGCTTTTTAATTTTGAAATAACCGGCCATTATAGATATAAAAAATAAGGCCATTATATAAAAAAACACGCCCATCTTTTGGAATAGCTACGGTTTAAATAATGCTTACTTTCTTTAATTTCTTTAACTTAAAAATCTTAAAGAGAGGGAATTACAAACCTGTAGCCATCCCAAAAGATGGGCGCGTTTACCTATTTTTTTACACAATTGTTAAAGCTAAAGAGTGAAACCAGGAAACCAAATATCTGATTTAAACTACAAACCAATCTATCCATTTACTTTAACACTAATTTTATTCTTTTGAGCTTCTGGCTTTTTAGGAATTTTAATAGTCAATGTTCCATGCTTTGCAGAAGCTTCAATGTTCTCAACATCACAACCATTGGGCAATTCAAAGGCTCTGCGAAATTCACCGAATTCTCTTTCAGCCCGATACCAGTCCTCGCCTTCTTGCTCTTCTTCCTTTTCAACTGAGCCACTTATAACCATCGCATCGGCATCAGCTTCTATGTTGATCTTTTCAGGATCAACCCCAGGCACATTCATCTTAATCTTTATCTCTTTATCGTTTTCTGATACATCTGCTTTTGGCCACCAACCATCAAAAGTGCCTCTATCCATTAATGATTGCCCAAAAATAGACGGCATTCTAAACCAAGGATCATCAAAAAATCTATTCATCAACTCTTGAAAATTATTCAAACCCTGTTCGTATGGAGTTATTTCTTTTGAATCTGGTTTTCTTTTAGTAATAGATAATTTTTTCATAAGCGTTTTTTTATTATTTTTTAATTTATTTCGACCTTTAATTATTTCCTTTGGCTTCCCAGTTTCTACAATCTCTAGCGAATAATATATCAACACCTCCTCAAAATCACACCCTTCCCTCTCAATATATCTAACAACTTAAAAGCAAAAAGGTTTCATCCTTTAGAGCCATATAAAAAACGGGGTTTAGTATATTTGTAGGCAACATCTCCATAATGAATTATATCTTTTAAATATGGATGATTTTTTAATTTTTTTCTGCCCCGAGAAAGAATAATTTTAACCGCATTGGGACTCTTGCCCATTATTCGGCTAATATCTTTAATGGGCGTATCTTTTCTGTAATACATTAAAATAGCATCTCGTTCATTATGTGATAAGTTTTGAACTGCTCGCCACAAATTGGCGGCTACTATTTTTCTTTCAACTTGTTGGTCTACTATAATTTCATCAGGAATCTCTGTCAATTCATTTAAACTAACTATTGACTTTGTTTTTTTAAAATAATTAACCAATACATTTTTAGCAATAGTTAACAAATAAGTTTTGTAAGCATAGCCCCGTTGCCTAAATTTATCCAAATGCTGAAATGCTCGCATAAACACTTCTTGCGTCAAGTCCTCAGCTACTTCATAATTATGCCCAACTCGATACCAGATATAATTAAAAACGTCTTTAGCATATTTTCTATAAACCAAATCATATTTTTTCGGATCTTTTTTGGCGTCTTCAATTAATTTTATATCTGATTTTTCCATAACTATTTTATATCGGCATCGGCCAATTTGTAACAACAATAACTAAAACAAGCGAAACATTGCTGAGATAATCTGAATAACAGCTTAGCTTGCCATATGTTTATTCTTTAAGTTCTTCTAATTTAACTTTTACTTCTTTCTCTTCACCTTTATGTAATACTTTGAGAGTAATTTCATCTCCAGGTTTAAATTTAGCAATTGCTTTCATTAATGGATAATCTTGATCAATCTTTTCACCATTAACTTCCAAAATAATGTCATTTTCTACCAAACCCACCTTATCAGCTGGACTGCCAGGAATTACAGCTAAATCAGTTTTTTCCTCGCCACGAATTATTAGAGCTCCATAATCAACATCTAATTTATTTGATTCGGCAATTGACTTATTAATCATTATATAACGAACACCAAGCCATGGTCTGATAATTTCACCATATTCTTTTACGCTTTCTATGCTATTTTTAACTTCATTAATTGGAATAGCAAAACCAATATTTTGTGCATCTTGAGCAATAGCAGTATTAATACCAATCACCTGACCAGCCAAATTCAAAAGAGGTCCACCAGAATTACCATGATTAATTGAAGCATCTGTTTGAATTACACCAACTAAATGTTCACTACCAAAACCAAAACTGCTAGCAGTTATTGAACGAGACAAACCAGAAATAACGCCAACAGAAACTGTATTTCTAAATTCTCCCAGGGCGTTACCAATGGCAATTACTGTTTGACCAACTTTTATCTCATCACTATCTCCAAGCTCAATAGTTGGAAAATCTTTGCCTTCAATTTTTAATACTGCAAAATCAGTAGTCGGATCACGAGCCACTACTTCAGCATCATATTTACTCTCATCGTTCATCATCACTGTGTATTCTGCTTCTTCATCCGCTACCACATGCTTATTGGTGACAATATATCCGTCAGAGGTAATAATAAACCCAGTACCACCTCCAATTTCTCGCTCTTCAGTACCGTTTTGTCTATATTGTGGAATTCCAAAATTAAAAAAATCATCTCCAAAAAAACGATTAAAAAAATCGTCATTTCCAAAAGGATTAAAATAATATTCTTCTATTTTAGGTAAATTCTTAGTGATAATAATACTAACTACAGCCGGCGAAGCTTTTTCAACTACAGAAACAATGTCCGATTCCTCGTTAACTTTGACAATATTGCGATCTTGCAACAGATTCAATTCATCTGTTTTTTGAGACAATGAACCTGCCCAAAAGCCCACAGCTCCAGCAACAATTGAGCTGAAAACAATTGAACAAATTAAAGTTATAAAAAATAGTTTTTTGTTTTGTTTGTCCATATGCCTTATTTTAATAAATTTTTAGAACTTTTTCAAGAACATATGTATTAATAATAAGATGATGGAGTTAATTATAGAAGTAATCTGCCCCCAAAAAGTAGATGCGAAATGGTGTCCACTTTTTGAGATATAGACATATATGACTTTTTCTTTACTGAATATAAAACTCATCATTCTTTGCATGGATCGCTTTATGCAAACTTTTATTTAAAGATTTTGTTGGCATAGATTATTTTTCTATCTCAAGTAACCATTTCCATAGTGGCTTAAATTTCACGGTCTTACCATTTTTTTTCACTTCGCGTTCATCGTCCCATGTAAGCACCGTCAAATTATCTACTTTCAACTCATCACTAGCTTCTATGAGAGATTTCACTTCTCGTTGCTCGGCATCAAGGTTTCTTACATCATAACAAACCTGAATTAATTTAGATATTTCATAGCCATTCATAATAGCAAAATCAACCTCCCGGCCATTACGAGTCTTGTAATAGAATAATTCTCTATTCGGCTCAAAACCTCTTTTTACAAATTCGGTGAAAACTAAATTCTCCATAAGTTTTCCATTGTCAGAAAAATGTTGAACAGCTTTAGAGGCAACGAAACCATTATCAACCGTATAGATCTTTTTAGGCGAGCGAAGACGTTCGCCGGCTTTGGCGGAGAAGCTGGAAAGAGAAAATATAATATATGCTTCCTCGAGATACTTCAGATATTTTTCCAATGTTACGTCACTTTTGAATTTCAAAATGTTCGCAAGCTTCCGGAAACTGTATTGGTTGGAAACATTGTTTATCAAGTACGAACCAAGCTGGTCTATCTGTTCAGAAAATCTGACTTTGTGACGCTTTACCACATCTTTGAAAAGCAATGAATCAAATAGCACGTCCAAATATCCTCGCGGATGCTGATTTTTTGTAACCACTTCGGGGAAACCACCAAACGTCATATATTGTTCCAATAATTTCAAAAGTTCAGGTTTCTGATCGAACTTAGAGAAATTTTTAGCTTTTAGAAATTCCTGGAAATCAAACGGCAATATTTCTATCGGTAAATGTCGACCGGTCAAATGCGTTGCAAGCTCCATGGAAAGAAGGTTGGCATTTGAGCCGGTCAAAATAAGATTATAGCCTTGGCGGTGCAGACGGTTAGCAAATAATTCCCAACCTTTCAGATTCTGTATTTCGTCAAACAAAACAAATTTAGTATCTCCGTAAAATTTATGCAGTTCGTCAACAAGCTCATATAAATCCAGTTTTTCTCCCACTAATGCCGGATCATCAAAATTGAAGTAAAGAAAAGATTTACCCTTAAGTAACATGAGAGAAAATACCGATTTACCAGCACGGCGCGGTCCGAGCACTACCTTTATCAAAGACGAGGACATCCATTTAGGACCTTTGACCGCTTTAGTTCTGTTTACGTATTCTAAACGAGACAGGGATTCTTTTTCCTGACTTTGCTTGGCTATTACCTCTTTTATTAATCCTTTTTGCATAGTATTTTAAGTATATTAAGCATTATTTGCCTTTTTTGCTTATTACAAGTAATATAATATGCATAAGAGAGAAATGCAAGAGTTTGCAGTCTTATATGATAGCAATATAATAATGTCCTAGCAACAACTTAGTATATAAAAAGGGAAAAACTTCTTATTTGATCCATTCTTTCTTCCTTCAAGACCTCAAAGAGAAATAGATGTTCAATTAATAGCCATTACTAAAAAGAAATCAAACTGGAAACCACCAATTGATCATCCATGGAGAAAGTTTTCGTTTAATAAAGAAAGGGCATGCAAAGAGAGGAATATAACTAAAGTAGGACATTTCTAAATTGCTGGGAGGTAGGACATTTCTAAATTGCCTTTACAGATTCGGTTCTTATCTAATAATTTGGCTCCGTATTCTGAACGAAATCCGAACTTTTTTCAAAGAAAATACTAAACAAGAATGAGGTGCGTTTCCGCTTGCCTCCGCTCCGCTACGGCAAACCAAAACAGAAAAATTTTCTCTACATTTTTTAATTTTTTCGCGCGCAATTTTTTCTTTAAGGAAAAGAAAATTTTTCTGTGGCGCCTGTCCGCCGTATTGGCGGATGTTTCTCTTAATCAGAGAAAAGCGGAAACGCTCTATTCTTAATCGCAAAAGGGCAAAAATTCCTTCCCCCAGACCCCCTTCCTTTTTGCCCTTTTGCTTTTCGGGCTTCGCCCGATTGTTTTGCGGGGCTTTTATTTATAATCCTTCCTCAACCAACTCAACGGCGTCGTCTTCATCAACGCCGTATTCATCCATGGCCTCCTGAACCTGCTCGGCGGTATCTTCGTCAAGATCGTGGCTCTCCATCAACTCTTGGATTTCTTCGTCTGGCTGTTCGTCAATTGACATATTATTTAAATTGAGACACATCCTTGTAGACTTCTATAAACAAGGGCGACCCAGTAAATGATAAAGGTGATATAGGTCCGAAAAACATAAATGGATATCGGTGGTTACTGCTTGGATCAATGAATGATTTATAAAGCTGGATAGCCGACGGGTTGTTAATAATCTCACCGATTTTTCTCACTTCCTGCCCAGCAGTTAATCCATAGCCAAATGAAAAAATTCTCATTTGTCTTAATATCTCATCATCAAGCGACTCAATCGTTTGTGTTATAAACATATACCCGATGCCGTATTTTCTGGTGGTTCTTACCGATCCTATAATTTCGTTAGTCAACTCTTTAACTCTTGGATCAAATGAATCTCTGGAAATAAAGCGGTGAGCCTCATCCATTACGATTAAACAATTTGCCTTTTTATTGTCTCCGTAAAGTTTTGCCCCTTCTCTGACAATATATTCCTCGATGATTTTTACGAATAAAGCCTGCAAGTTTTCATTTTCAATTGTTCCGTCTCGTGGGCTTAGATCGAGAATAATAAAATTGCCGTTTTCGTTTACAGTTTTATCAACAATGGTCTCAACCTTAATTTTTTCGGTATCATCACTCTTTTTGGGCGAGAACAATTCAAGGGCAGATTCCCATTTGTTGATTATATCTGTCTGGCTTTCAAACTGATTCACAATCGAGGTAATTTTGCTTACCAATTCATCCCGTCTATTTTTTGGACTATACATATTCATTACGAATTTTGAATATTTTTCTTTTTCCTCGTCCGCCTTAGAAAAATTTGTGAGCATTTCTTTGAGCAAAGTTTTTCTATCTACCGAATTAAGAGAAAAGGCCGGGTGGTTACTTCGACCAACCAGATAATCAACTATTCCTGATTTTGCTACCTCAAACTTTTCTTCTGTGTATATAGGACCAAACGCTTTCTTAATAAAACCATTATTAGCGAGCAATTCTCCGAGAAGCTCAAACATGTCGCCGGGCAAACAAACGTCTTCTAATATGCTATATTTTTCGTATTTAACGCCAAAGCCCTCCACTTTTTCTTTGAAGCTGGCACCGTTTGGGAGTAATTCTGTATCAAGGCTGAATTGTCCTTGTGGATCAAGAACCAAAACGCTGATGTTATTTTTATTTTTTGCATAACCAAGTAACATAAAAGCGGCCGTCACGGTCTTGCCAGAACCAGTTTTGCCAAATACCCCAATATGATAAGCATCGTTTGCACCAAGCTCATCACCAGAAGTTTTGTCGAAATGCTTGAACCAAAAAGGCAAATCAACGTCAGTGCCATAAACTCGCCCCATATAGGTTATATGTTTTTCGTGGATTTTCATTAAAGCAGTCATCACCTCGTTATTCATTTTTTGAACATTCTCGCCAGTAGAAGGAGAAGTTCCAAGGATATAACCCTCTGGCTCATTATCGTGCAAAAGATAACAAGCTTGGACGCTTATGGTAGCTATGCGATTATCAGCAGTTCCGCTAAGGTGTGGGAGTTTGCCATGTCTTTTAATCACTCCCTTAAAAGACGGGTCTTCATGCCAGCGGTTTTTTGTTTCCACGGCAATGATTTGACCGATTACGAGAACATTTTTTCCGTCCTCATTAACTACAACATAGACCATCTGTCCTAATGCTCTCTCGGCTTTTTTTGCCTCAGTGATATCAATAACGATGTCCAGAGTCGTGCTGGGCGAGCTCGTGATACCTATAGGGCTGTTTTCCCCCTTGATCACGTCTAATATTTTTTGCGAAAAGTTTTCTGTATTTGGCATAGTTTTATAATTTTATTTGGTTCTATAATTGAATAAAAGATTAAATTTACCTCTGTCTATTTTCAAATCCGGCGACAGTCGAATTGCTTCTTGGATTGAGAATAGACCCGTAGCAATACTTTTGGCCATAAGATCGACCAGATATTGAGGATATGGCTCTCTAATTTCTGGGAATACAATTTGTTTCTTTAGACTCAATAAATATTTTTCAAATCGTGCTTGATCGGTGGCCAAAGATTTTTTTATCTCAATCCTATATGCGGGGCCATCTTTGTAGGGCTTATAATATGTAAAATAAATATCAGATTCTTTCTTTTTGCCTTTGAGGTCTTTGGTTTTAATTTTTTCCAATGTTTTTGCAAATGCCTCATTAAGATCAGCCTTTTCTTCTATGGTGTCCAAATTGCATTTAATATGTAAATCACCCCAGATTCTATTCTCATCTTTGCTCTGACCAACAGGGAGTGGTTTAAGATACTCATCTTCTTCAAGGCCCAAAGAAAAGAATGTTTTATCATCAACACAGATATCGGAGCGATTACCGAGATAGCTCTCAATAATGTCTCTTGATGAGCTGTATTTGGCCATTGCGATAATATGATCATTGCTGAAAGCGGCCGAAATGATATCGGGAATGTCTGGAATTATTTTGTCATACGTGTCCTTTAAAAATTCCGACAACGCCTCGCAATAATCCTTACCGGCGTTTTCATCTTTAGCACTAAGCATGCTGTTAACTTTTAATATGGGGGTTAAATGATTGCCGTCCATGATTCTAACCTCGTGATCAGCTTGAGCCAAAACGCTCAACTCCATTAAAAACATGATGCCCTGAATCAACCGAGCATTGGCTTCTCCATGGGGCAAAACAGTCTGGTATTGGTAATATTGATTTTTTCTTTCGCCCCACTCAACATCTTTATTCTCTGCCAATCCCTCAACACCGACTCCGATTGCAAGCAAAATATCTGTTCCTGTCATTTTTTCAACGATATTACTGCCGTCAACGGCGATAAGAGATGATGTGTGTTCTTCCGTTGATACCTTATTTATAAGGTTTTGTTTTTTTAATTCAGCAATACCCTCATTGATTGGCTCATCCTGAACGTCAAACATACGGTTCATTTTATCAACCGTATTGGGGACTTTGTCTAAAATTTTTACCAGAAGGTCGTCTGGTAAATAGGCGTAATTTTTATTGTCTTGATTGTCCATAATTATTGCAACTGCTTATATAACTTTTTGTATTTTTTTACTTCTTTGATGGTGTCTTCGATAAAGCGATCACCAGAATAATCCAGATATTCTTTATTTTTTTCTGCTCTTGGAACTGCCCAACGTTGCTTCCAAAAATCTGTGACATCAGCAATATTCCTCTTAATGCGTTTGGGAGCTCTACCTTTCCCGATGACATCTTTCAAATTGCTGGCAAATGGAAAAAGATATATAGCCCTTTTAATTCCGTGATTTGCCCCGTTGGATATGCCGAGACACTCCATGGCTTGATTTATTAATCTTAACTTTCTGGACGGACCACTGCCATAACCACGGCGGACATTATAATCACGCTTGGACAGATATTTTATAAAATCCTCGTAAAGCTCGTTCGGTATATGGAATGTGCCACTGCCGTTGGTATAACCAATAAATTCGGAGATGGGGTCTCCGTTTATTTTCAATCGAGTGTAAACACTGCTTTTGCCGTATGCTCCAGTGGTAGTAATAAACAACAACCGGGACGGTAATTTGCGTTTTTTAATGATTGTTTTTTGATCTCGGTATTTTTTCTCAAAAATTTTCCTGACATTATCCGTAGTCATTAGGGATGCAACCAGCTTGCCACCCAGAACATAATTATAGGGAGGCAAGGCACCAAGCCTTTGAGCACTCATTGATTGATTGACCCAGTAATCACGGTCCTCTTGCTTAATGCCAAGATGATTGTCTCTGACGCTCCAGCTTAAAATAGGGCTCTGCAAACCAATTAATCCAATGGGAGCGTTGTGGTATTTATCCCAAACAACAAGCCGAATCTGCCGGCCATAAGCTCTCTCATAAGGTAAGCTCCACCAAACTAAATTCCACCACCTAAAGATAGTTTCGTAATCGGTTCTCTCTTTAACCTCAATGATTTCGGGGTCAATTTTATCAATATCCAACTTTTTGCCATCGATCAAATACTTCTTAACCAGATCAATATTATTTAAAACAAACTGCTCGCTCTTGCACATCCTTTCTGCCTTAGCGAAAGTGTGTGCTTCTCTTTTAACCTCCCTTGAATCATCTTTGAGGACGAATCCGTCATTGTTAACACGGTAGCCCTGTTTTTTGAGAACCGATATGACTTTATTTTTTAGATTTGTCTTTGTTAATCGGCTCATAAATTTTGAATGATTTTGACCTCATCCTTATTTAAATTATACAACTCAAAAACCATCTTATCAATTTGCTCTTGGTATTCCTGAACCTTTTTCTGTTTCGGCTGATCCTGCAAATAGTCGTCTGATTTTGTAAGATTTAAAATTTTATCAACTAATTGATTTATTTTTTTTGTCCCGTCTATCTTTTTTATAGGAATTAAATTGAGCTGTGATTTTCGCACGTAAGGGAAAAGCTTGTCGTTTAATACGAACGTTTTTTTGAACCAATAAGAAATCAATTTTGAATTAAGAATGGCGACTATAAACGAAAGAGATGTATTATTTTTTGGTAAGCAACAATATACAGTATTTAAAACTATATACCCATCATGATCTAATGTTGCAATTAGATCGTTGCCAACTCTGCGAACAAGTATTTTGTCTGAAGTATAAAGATTAATATTTTTGAACTTTTTTTCATCTCTTTCATCAAATTTAATATATAAATCTTTATAATCTACTCTATATTTTTTAACATCGCCACCTCTTAACAATTTAAAGTCTGTTTTTTTGTCCGATACCGACTTGTCGTTTTTTCCACATTCAACGCCCCTCGTTATATTAATAAATTCTTCTAACGCGACAGAATTTTTGTTAATTTTTTCAAATATTGCCAAATCCGTATTATTAACTTCCGTATTAATCATGTTGAAAGGTAAGGTTTGGTAAAAGCTTTTACTTACTTCATTGTGTTTTAAAAATTTACGATCTTCAAAATTTAAAATGGAAATGTTGTTTGAATTTTCATTTTTTGAGGCCAAAAAAACACAAGACTCTACGTTGGCGGCTTCAAAAACATCTGACCCAATAATAATCTCATAAAGACCGCAATCCAAAACCATTTTTCTAATTAGCTCGTAGTTTTCATTGTTTATGAATGGTTTTGGAATTATGTAAGTTAAACCATTTCTTGTTAACTCTATGCCTTTCTCAATAAAAATAGTAAATAAATCAAATTGCCCTTCGGCAGATTTATAAATTTCTTTATAGGCACTTTTAACTAAAGGATCAATACCTCTTTTTGTATTTATATATGGAGGATTTGCAATCACAATATCAAAGCCTCCTTTCCGTTCAAAAACGTCTGCAAAATATAATCCCCATAGGAAAAATGGCCTAACACCAGACTTTTTGAATTCATCCAGGACTTTCATTATTTGAGCTTGCTTGGAAAGGTTCTTCTGAAATTTCTCGGCGTCTTTTTTGGTCATGCCCAGTCCGGGAATAATATAATTACCCAAGCCCTTATTTTGAGAATCCAGCTGTTCAATTTCGCTTTTAACGCTTTGCTCAATTAAATCAGTTTCAATTCTCGTTAACTGCTCTTTGATTTTTTTCTTGATATCGTGGTCGCTTTCATTGAAAAAATTAATCTGCAATTTTTTGTATTTCTCAAGCAGTTTCTCTTTACTTTCTTCGTGAATTTTTTTGCCTCCCAGAGACAGCTTTTCTTGAAAGACCTCTTGGAACTCCTGCTTATTGACGCCACGCTTACGGCTGGATGCCTGACTATTGAACAGCTTGATGCTGGTATCTCCCAAAACCAATTCTTCCAAAAGACTGTTGCCCTGCATAATCTTATAATCCAAATTTGGGAGCGGTTCTATTTCCTCTAAGCTGTAATCAACTACCAAAGAGAGCCAGAGACGAAGCTTGGCGATTTCAACGGCTCCGGGATCAATATCAACTCCGTAGATGCAGTTTTGAATTGTTTCTTTTTTGAGGTGATATTCATCCACTTGGGAGTCATCGGTAAACATCTGCAAGACTTGGCGAGCCTTGACGATTTCCTGCAACATGCCGACAAGAAAAGCACCAGAACCGCAAGCCGGGTCAACAACTTTGATATCAGATAGAATCTTATCCAACGCTTGGGCTTCCTCTTCCCAAAAAACCAGAACTTTATCAACTGCCTTGCTTTTACTCTCTTTGCTTTTCTGGGCGTTTATAACATCCTCTTTAGTTAAAACCATATCTTTGGTGACCAGAGTCCTGATTTTCTTTTCCGGCGTTTTAGTTTCGGTAACAAGATGATTGATCAAACTTTCCTGACACATATAATGCACGATCTCTCGGGGAGTGTAGTATGTGCCTTTGCCTTTGCGGAGATTTTCCTCCAAAAGGTTCTCAAAGACCTTGCCAAGCATCTCCGGGTCAACGGCGACCTCTTTTTCCAACGGTTCGTCCTCTTTGACGGTAAAGTTATAAAGATCAAAGACATTCAGGATTTTTTCAAAAATATCGTCATCCAGATATATAAAACTGTTTTGCCAATCATACTCCGGCTCGAACAGACCACCATTCAAGAAAGGAATCCGACAATTAAAGTATTTGCTGAAAGACGGATCAGTGGTGTTTCGGCGGGGATTATTCAATGTATCGTAAAAAAGAATTTCCAAGTAATCGTTAAAAAAGTTTTTGCCTTTGGTTTTGGAATCTTCAAATAATTGCCTTAAAAAATTCCTGTCGCCATCGCCCCAGGACTGGCCGGCTTGGACTCCAAGCCACCCTTTCTTTTGCAGAAAATATAAAAAGACAATCTGGCCGAGCAATTTTTTGGTGAAATTTTCGGTGACTATGTTATTTTTTGAAGCCTCATTTTTGAAAGTGTGATTTTTATTAAGCTCCCTGACCGTAATCTCAAATAGCTCCTTATATTTGGCAAAGAATTCCTTTGTGACTTTTTCAACGCTGAAAGCGTCCTCAACCTGTTCAAGAGTGGGGTTATAATCGGTTTCCTTAACCAATGGTAGAAGCTGTTGCTGGGCGGTATGGGAGGGTTCATTTACTCCAACCAAAAAAGAATATCGCTTGGGAGGCGTCAGCTCTTCTTTAGTTTTTCCTTTGGCGTCAAATTTATATTCAATCTTAACGAACGACAATCGCCAGCTGGATGACCCGGGAGTATAAAAAGCCACCAAGGCACCGTCAAGCCAGTGATCCTTAATGTGTTTGGCGACTATATTTCTTTGAGCGGTTCGCGCGTTTTCAAGTTTGGAGTGGGTTTTTAATCGGACTTCCAAGATGTGCATCTTTTTGCCGGCAGGGTCCGCATATTCGCCGATCAACTTCAAGCTGTCGATGTGGCTGGCATAACCGGGATGAATATCAAGTTCCCTGATATTAGGCACAAGATCATTGAAAAACTCCAAAACAAACTTCTGGTAGCTTTCCGAGTCAAACTTTTTGGTTAAAGTCTCGATTAAAAATTCTTTCATAATGATTTATTTAGATAAAACTTTCCGACAAAACAATCTCTTTTTTATTGCCAGTTTGTCGGCCTTCACGCTTAGCCAGGTTTTCAAGATATTTCTCCGGGACGTGGCTTCTGATTAAATGCAAAATTTTAAGCGGTTGGTTCATGCCTTTGGTTTCCTTAACAATTTTACTGACTGATTTCTTGCTGACAGAACCCTCCTCAATGGCTTTTTGAAGCTGTGCCAAATACCATTCATCATCTTCGGTAAGTCCAGAAAAAGCACCAATAACTTTGATTGTCTTTAAAAGAGTCCTCTCGTTGCCAGTGATGCTTTTGCCAGTTTCAATGTCTTTCTCGTCTTCAATGCTTTTCTCAAATGAGTCCCTGTTGAGAGCCAACAGATCGTGATAATTTTTCGGCAAATCGGCTTTGGGAGTCTTTTCGTCTGTTTTTAGCAGTCCAGCGGCTGTAAGGAAATCAAGCTCCCGGGCTTCCTTAGGATCAGCAATAAAGAATTTTTTGAGATGACCCTTGCGAAAAAAAGTAATTGTTTGACCGGCGGTCTTTGTTTCTTTGCGCGAGCTTCGAGCTTTTTTCGGCAAACGTTTGACTTTTTCAAAGATAGCCGGCTTATTGTCTCTAATATCCCTGATCAATTTAAGGTAATAAAGCTCGCTGGAAGTGTCCTTATCCTCTTCGTCTAAAAATTCCTTTGAGTTTATGCGACTGAAAAGCTCATGAGATTTGAATTCTTCGTCTTGAGTCAAATATCTTGCATCCTCGCCGAGAGTATCGTGGAATGCCTGAATTTTGGCTACTGCCAATTTTTCTAATTTAATCTCGGACTCGGCCCGTTCAGTGGGAAAGAAGTTATAAATATAGGCAACATCGTGTTTTGTGCCAACACGATTGACACGGCCGACTCTCTGTAAAATACGGGTGGCATTCCAAGGAATGTCGTAGTTTATGATTATATTTGCCCTATGGAGATTAACACCCTCGGCCAGAATGTCGGTGGCCACCAATATTCTCACATCATCTTTTTTAACAGGGCTGGCCGGGTCGTAATTTTCTTTGGCTTTTCTGATATCTCCAGAGTCAGACTTGCCAGAGACAAACAGCACAGCGTCTTTATAAAGCTCTTTAAGATTTTTCTCCAGATACGTGCCAGTTTCTTCCGATTCCGTAAAGACGATCATCTTAAGTTTTTTGTCGTTTAAAATCTCGTCTGATTTTAAGGTCTCAATAAATTTCTCAATCTTAGGATCGTGATTTATTTTTTCCCAAGCATCAAAAAGCTCCTGCAAGAATTCACGGTCACGTTCAAGCACGGATCTGAATTCGGGAACGAAATCCTTTGAGGTATATTTAATAGCTTTGCCTTCTTCAACCAGATTCATTAATTCATCTTCAAAGCCACGTTCCAAAAAATCATAGACATCCACTTTTTTGCTGATGTAAACCGTGCCTTTATCAAACATTTTTATAAAGTCATCGTATGATTTGATAAATCTGCCGAGAGTCTGCTTGAAAGCGTAAAAACTGCTCTCCAGACGTTTGACCAAGAGAGATCGCATAAAGCCCCTGATGTTTTCCTGCGAGACAAGCTGTATCTGCAAGTCTTCGGAACTCGGAATATCCTTCAGATATTTGGCCGGGGCGTAACGAGCGTAGTTTATTTTTTTATTGATTTGCAGGGTCTTATCAAAAATTTGGTTCAACTCGTCATCAAACTGATAAAATAGCTTGGTCGGATTTTTTAAGGTCGGAAATTTAACTCCCTGATTTTTCAAATCCTCTTTATAAAATCTTTCAACTTCGGTTCTGGTTCTTCTGACCATGATGTATTTCAAAACCCGTTCTCTGATTTCAACCGAATTCTCTTTGACCACCTGCAGATATTCTTTCTTGGATAATTTACTGTCCAAGCGTTTCTCAAGATGACCAAAAAACTTTTTCAAATTTTTTAAATTTGGAATGGTGCTGTTTAATTTATTCTGGAAAAGATAAAGCTGGCTGGCGATATCCTTTGGGCGATTGTTAAGAGGAGTGGCACTGACCAGAATAACGTTTTTACCGGCACAGATTTGATGCAGAGTTTCAAAACCTTGAGTGATCTCATTTCTGAATCTGTGAGCTTCATCAACAAACACATGGTCATAGTTTTCCACGCCGTCAATAAGAACCCGATCAAGCTTGCCATGTGATTCCACTTTGGCGACCACCCCGGCTTGTCGCATGGTCTCTTCCCAATATTCCCTCAACACCGGCGGGCAAATTATAAGAGAACGACCGCCGAGTTTCTTGGCCAAGAGCGAAGCGATGTAAGTTTTACCCAAACCGACAACATCTGAAAGGAAAACACCGCCGTGCTCTTTTATTTTCAAATAAGCGTCTGCCACGGCCTCCTGCTGATATTCAAGGTCCATAAAACCTTTTGGGAGGTCGGCAAACATATCCAGATCGTAGTTTATTTTTTCCCTGAAATATTCGTAAAGGAATTTTATATAAAGCTCATAGGGGGTGATTTCATCGTTAAGCCATGTCCTGTTGATAATCGTATCAACATATTTGCCAGAAACATCAACGCCTTTTTTCCAAAGCTCTTCAAATTTTTGGAGTGCGAATTTTACGTCAACGGCGTCTTTTAGCTCAACATTGAATTCCAAATTCTCAACAAAACCAGCTCCAGAAAAATTGCTTGAGCCAGTAATAACCTGACCGAAATGCTCACTTTTTTCCTGATCCTTGCGGATTATATAAACCTTAGCGTGAATTGGATGATCCGGGTAGACTTTTATTTCCAATTTGCCTGATTTGATATACTCGATAAATTTTTTGATGCCTTCTTCAACATTAAAACTGTCTTCGGACTCTTCCATTTCTTTCTCAACCTTATCAGCAAAACCATCTTGGGCATTTTTAGTGGAAACGAATAAAGTGTCTTTGCCTTCTTTGGAAGTCTGAACCATTTGATGGGTAACCTTATCTACGTTTAGCCCGACCAGAATACGAACTTTTTCTACGCCCTCAAGAGATTTATACAACCTAAAAAATCCACTACTTCTAAAATAACCGACCAAAACATCGAAAAATTGAGTATTGTTTTTTAATGTTTTTTGAAACCTTTGAAGCAGTGTTGCTTCCGGCTCGTTGGTAAAAAATTTTAGATCAGTATTCATAAGTTTATTTTATTAAATCATCAACACCAACATTAAGCGCTTTGGCGATCTTGGATAGCGTTTCTATGGTTGGGTTAACATTCGCTCCCGATTCTATCTTGATGATCGTGTTATAGGTAACATCAGCAAGTTTTGAGAGCTTGTCTTGTGAAACACCGAGTTTATTTCGGTATTTCTTTATATTTTCTGCGATAGTGGATTTGTTTGTTGACGACATTGTAATATATTACTATAATTAAAGTAATAGCGATTTATATTGCTTAATTTATTACTATGTTATCAAATTTATTCACATTCGTAAAGACAAAAGGGAGTTCCCTGTTGCCCGCGCACGGGAGCGGTGGGGCAAGGGCAACTATAATTATAAAAGCCCCGCAAAACAATCGGGCGAAGCCCGAAAAGCAAAAGGGCAAAAAGGAAGG
>Ga0265293_10006496_pt1 | contig 18666 bp, 17 predicted proteins | sample Munlanlewell138R_FD_192505 | JGI IMG/M metagenome (GOLD analysis project Ga0265293, IMG submission 192505) | Leachate microbial communities from a municipal landfill in Southern Ontario, Canada - Leachate well 138R | ecosystem: Engineered > Solid waste > Landfill > Unclassified | place: Canada... | reverse complement strand
AACCGACGACCTTTGGGTTATGAGCCCAACGAGCTACCAACTGCTCCACCCCGCGATATATTTTAAACTCTTATTTCAAATACTTTCTCTAAAAGAGGTTGCAAATATAATAAATAATTACGCCATCACAAGCGTATTGTTACTTTTATTTTTTTTATTTATAAACTCTAAAGGTATGCTTTTGATATTCAGAAATATAACAATTAGATTTTTTTAAATCCAATAATACTTCTTACCTCTTGAAGAGTTTTATTTGCGCTTTCTCGTGCTTTTTCGGTACCAAGTGTAATTACTTTCTTTAAATATGCAGTATCATGTTTTATTGCATCAATTTTTTCCCTTATTGGTGTTGTAAATGCAATAATATCTTGAGCAAGCTGTTCTTTTAAATCGCCATAACGAATTGTGCAATTTGCATACGCATCGGTAAAAAACTCTCGTGTTTCTGGTTTTGAAACAACATTCATTAAAGTAAATAAGTTTTGTATAGGTTCGCTTAGTTGAGAGTTTTTTGTTTGTGGACCAGCATCAGTAACAGCACGCATTACTTTTTTTCTAATAGAAGCGGCATCTTCATATAAATAAATACCATTTCCATCGCTTTTTCCCATTTTTCCACTTCCGTCAAGCCCAGGAATTTTAATAAGATTTTCACCAAAATTAAAAGGATGTGGGTCAGGAAAACATTCTACTTGATATAAATGATTAAAACGGCGTGCATATTTTCGTGCTATTTCTACATTTTGCTCTTGATCTTTTCCAACAGGAACTTTTGTAGCTTTATGAATAATTATATCAGCCGCTTGTAATACAGGATAGGTGAGCAATCCTGCATTTACGTTTTCGGGGTGTTTTCGTATTTTTTCTTTAAACGTTGTTGTGCGTTCAAGTTCTCCAACATACGCATTCATATTAAGCAACAAATACAGTTCTGCTATTTCGGGCACTTCACTTTGGATGTAAAGAGTACAAGCATTTGGGTCAATTCCACATGCAAGATATTCAGAAAGAACTTGTATTACATTAGCATATAAATCTTGAGGATTTGGGTGAGTTGTGAGCGAATGCCAATCGGCAATAAAAAAAAAGCAATTATATTGCGATTGCATTTTAATAAAATTTTGAACAGCACCAAAGTAATTTCCTAAATGTAAATTTCCTGTTGGTCTAATTCCGCTTAAAACTGTTTCCATCTGCTCGTATCTTAATCTTTATAATAAATGTGAAGTGTTTAAATTTCCTAAACTAATAGTAATAATTCGTTGTATTTGCGTTCGCTCTACCTTGCTGGCAACCTGAATATGAATATTATATACACTTAATGTTGATTCTTTTGATTTAATTTCGCCAATTTTAAGAACATCAGAATTTATAATACCAAACTCACGCGTTGATTCTTTTCCAAAAATAGCATCAGGGTTATCTCGCAATATATCATAATCATAGCTACCTTGAATATCATAAATATTTGCCATTTCATCAATAGTTAATACTTGTAGGTTTTCTAATCCATCAATATTAAGAGTAAACCAATCATACACATTTTGGTCTATAATACATCTATTAAGCGTGTCTTTACTCAATATTCTTGCATTATTTATAATAGCTCTTCCGTAGTGGCTTTTATCAAAATAATAAATAGTATCGTATGTTATTGCATAGCGTAAACTTACGCCGCCAATAATTTTTCGCAATTTTGGGTAAAAATGAAATGAATTATATGTTCGCAACACTATTGCAAAATTACATGCAAAAAGAAGTGCATGAAGAGGCGTATCAAAAATCAAAAACCCACCATCTCCTGTACTTATATAATTTTCTACAATTTCTTGTTTTGTATATTTTTGAAAAAAGAACGTATGATTTTTAAAACACAGCTCTATGGTTTCTAAAAAAAGTAGTTTAAACAAAAATGGCACAAGTGTTTGTTCAAATTGTTCGTATGAGCTGTATTTGTAGATATCAATGCCCAACACCGCTTTTCGTGTCATTTTACTATAATTCACGTAATTTTCTAATTTTTCACGCAAATCCTCGTCTTTCGGTATTAGGTTTACTTTTTCAAATACATATTTATCTTCCGTATCTTCTAATATACGTAGAATTTTTTCATAATCGAATGTGCGTACTGTTTTATCCATAAACCACATTTTATTTTTTACAAAGGTAGGGTTTTCAATCATAATTTTCTATATGATTGAAATCTTTTGTGTATTTTTTCGTCTTATATAATGTACATAATGTATATATTTACATTCTTTTTTGTAAAATGAAACAAATTGTATCAATACTAAGTGCTGTTTTTATTGCAATTGCAACCACGGGAAGCATGGTTACAGTTCATATGTGTCATGATACTATTACTGAAATTTCTCTTACTAACAATCACGCTCATTGTTGTGACGAAAATAAAGAGCCTTGCCATCTTGTGTGTGTTGCTCCCGAAAATGAGCATACATGCTGTAGCAACAAAACTTTTTTTATAAAATTCGATAAAAATTTATACGTTCCTGTACAATTTGATGCTACATTCACTCCTATAGTGTTTGACATATCTTCTGAAACGACACTCACCGTATTTTCAAAAACACTGTGTTCAAATTTTTTGCATTATCATTATCGGGGTCCTCCCAATAAAGATTTATATTCTCTTTTTTGTTCGTTTATTTTTTATGGTTAAGTAGATTTTGCTTTAATCTTGAGATTATCTACACATTTAGTTTTAATAAAAAAACCATAAAAAATAATACTATGAAAACAATTCAATATTTTACTGCATTATTACTATGCACATTTAGTGTACATACATTTGCGCAAACAGCAGATTGTGCATCAAAACCACAAGACTGTCAAACACATTCGCAACAAAAAAGCAACAAAAAAGCTATTATTACCGAAACAATGCTTGTTTATGGCGATTGTATAAGTTGTAAAGAAAAAATAGAAAATGCTGCAAAAGTTCGTGGAGTTAAGGCTGCGGAATGGACACTGTCAGATATAACACTTACCGTTACTTACGACAGCAGCAAAACCTGTCTTGCCGACATTAACAAGGCTATTGTTGCGGCAACGGGTTATAAAACCTCGTTTTCTTCGTCAGATTGTGAAACTCAAAAAAAATCGTCAGCGTGTTGTGCCGCCAAAAAAACGAGTGAAGCTGCTTGCAACACAAAATAATGAAACATATTATTTTTGTGTTATTTCTTTTTGTATCGTCGGTTCTTTTTGCACAACAAGAACTACCAATACTTAAAGGAACTGTTTCTGATAGTAAAAACCAAGCATTAGTTGGAGCTTTAATCTATTGGGATACAGGAACAAACAGCGCGATTACCGATGCGAATGGGAAATTTGAAATTGAGCACGTTCCCAATGCAAAATTTTTATATGCAAGTTATGTTGGATATGCTCTTGACTCTATTCGCATCAATTCAAATGCTGATGTACATTTTACATTAGCTGCAGGGATTTTGCTTGATAATGTGGTGGTTTCTCATAAGCAAACAAGTACACATACAAGTACGTTAAAGCCTGTTCACACGCTTATTATAACAGAATCAGAATTACATAAAGCTGCATGCTGTAATTTAAGTGAGAGTTTTGAAACAAACCCTTCGGTTGATGTTACATTTACCGATGCAATAACAGGAGCAAAACAAATTCAAATGCTTGGTTTATCGGGTTCGTATGTACAAATATCACGAGAAAATATGCCCGATGTACGTGGACTTGCTACGGTGTACGGTTTGCAATTTATACCGGGTGCATGGATACATAGTATTCATTTGAATAAAGGTACAGGTTCGGTAGTTAACGGATTTGAAAGTATAACTGGACAAATTGATGTGCAGCTACACGACCCTATTCGTATGGATTCTTTGTATGTAAATATATTTGGAAATGAAAGCGGACGAATGGAATTGAATATTTCTACAAAAGAACGTTTTTCTCATACATTAGAAAGTGCTTTTTTATTTCATGCAAAAACGCTCCGAACGAAACATGATGTAAACAATGATGGTTTTATTGACATGCCACTTGGCGACCAAATTATAGCAATGAATCGTTGGGAGTTTAGAGGAGCAGAAAACATGCATGCACAATTGGGAGTAAAAGGAACGTATTTTACAAGTGTAGGTGGCGAAATGGGATATAATCCTTCGCAAATTCACTCTATATCAAATCCTTGGGGCATGAACACTTCAATTTTGCGTGCCGACACATGGTTTAAAATTGGTAAAACATATGAAAATATGCCATGGGAAAGCATTGGGTTTCAAACTGCTGCCTCGTATCACAATCAAGAATCACAATATGGCGTGCGATTATATTCTGGCAAACATATAAGTGGATATGCTAATGTAATTACACAAGGCATTTTTGGATCAGAAGTACATGCATATAAAGCTGGATTGAGTATGCAATATGATGATTTTGCAGAAGTTTTTGAAGAGATTGCATATGATCGTATTGAATTTGTACCCGGATTATTTACGGAATATACGTTTACTCCCAATTCCCAACTAACGCTTGTTGGTGGATTGCGAGCTGATAATCATTCTGAATTTGGTGCATTTTTAACTCCTCGATTGCATATAAAATATGCTACAAACACGAAATACGTATATCGACTTACGTTAGGAAGAGGACAACGAACTGCAAATATTTTTTCGGAAAACAGCAATTTTTTTGCAAGTTCTCGGAAAATTCAAATTCTTGGTAATGGAAGCACGTACGCATATGGCTTATTGCCCGAAATAGCATGGAATTTTGGCGGAAGTCTTACCCGTTCGTTTACGTTGTGGTATAAAAAAGGAACAATAAGTTTTGATGTATATCGAACTGTTTTTGAGAATCAAATTGTAGTAGATATTATTCAAGACCCACATGCTACTGTATTTTACAATCTTGCAGGAGAATCGTTTTCAAATAGTTTTCAAACACAATTAGATTACGAGCTAATAAACAGATTAGACATGCGTCTTGCGTATCGTTGGTTTGATGTGCAAACTACCTATAATGATGTTTTACAAAAGAAACCATTTGTTTCAGAACATAGAGCATTTATAAATCTTTCGTATAAAACTCCAAAACAATGGGTGTTTGATTACACTTTGCAATGGCATGGAGCAAAATATATTACAAGCTCAACCGGATATAGCGACAACAATCACAAAGAAAACATGTCGCCTTCGTTTTTTACTATGAATGCACAAATTTCGAAATCAATACACGAAAAGTTAGATGTATATTTTGGTGGAGAAAATTTACTTGGTTTTGTACAAGAAAATATCATTGTAAATCCGCAAAATCCATTTAGTGAAACCTTTGATGCCTCATTAGTATGGGGGCCTGTGTATGGACGAGAATTATATGCTGGATTGCGATATCGATTTTAAAACATACGAGGCTGTCAAAAAAAGGGCAGCCTCGTACATTTTCCACAATGAATAAATTTTGCCCCTCCTGTACATGCAATTAAAAAACGTGCGATATTGAAATAAAAATCATTACTTTTACAAAAAAATGCATCTCAACAAACAAGTACAAAAACACATTAAAACACATGGGGGGTATTTTCAACATTTAAAATTTTATATGTATCAATTATTTTAATTTTTATAATTGCAAATAATTACTTTTTATTAAAACGTTATAAGAAATATACATTATATGAAAAACTAAGTTCTTTAAACAGAAGTGTGTTTCTTATATATTTAATGTATGTTAATTTGCATTTCCCTTATTATGAGCTTTTTTCAATTGCTATCGGCTTATTAGCGATTTACACATTAAGCCTTCAATATAATTCAGATAAAAAGGAAAGTTCAAAATTCATATTGAATGTAATTGTTAATTTATTTTTTGCTTTTATAGGATTAAAAACTATTGTTTTTTTAATAACTAATCCTTTATAACACCTCCACAATTACGATGATTTAAACATTAAAAACCTACTGTAGTCGCTTGTTTTTCATAATGTTTCATTATTTTGGCTAAATGAGCAGTAAATTTTTTCGTCTTGATTTTTTGTGTCAAATAAGAAGAAATTACTCTTAATACAAATACAGCATTTCATCTGTCAACAATTATGTATATTTGTAAAAAAATAACTATGCGTGTGCGTTTATTTGTTTTGTGTTGTTTACTTTGTTCCGTTGTGCTTTCTTCTACGGCACAGCCAACCACAATTAATTGCAAACTTGCCGATGTGTATGTAGCACAACAAACAAACAAATTTGGACTGTATGTAACAGTAATAGACACACTTTTACAGCGAAAATACTCCGATGAATTACTCTTTACTCGCATGAAAGTACGCCATATATATATAGCACACTTGTTATTTTATGATTCAAAATCTCCACATATAGCAACACATTTACGAGAATTTAAGCGTGATATAGACACTCTTGAAACAATAGAAAAATATGCTAAAGAAATAATAGCGTTTAAATCAACATACGCTGCATACACGGCTGCACAACGCCCTGCCTTGGCTATATATTATTTGCCACGTAGCTTTTCTCTTGCAAAAGAAGCAATACAAGCATTGCCCGAAAGTCCGTACAGTTGGGCGGAGTATGGAAATTTAGAATATTGCTATGCGTTATTTATTAATAAAAATTTTAACACTGCAATAGAAGCATTTTCAAAAGCAGCCTATCTTTTTGAAACTCAAAACCTTGCATCTTCGTGTAATTGGTATTATTTAAACACCTTACTTTTTTTAGCAAAAAGTTACGAAGACAATAAGCAATATGCCGATGCAAATAAAATATACGATAAAATTCTTGCTATTCGTCCAGATTATCAGGCAATTCATAGGTGGAAACATTCATTATAATTGTGTATGCAAAAAATAATACTCCATAGTTGTTTTCCCGAAGCTCGCAAACAGCTTCATGCATGTTCGTGTTTCGATATCGTTTCAATTACCGAAACAGAAAACGAAGATGCTGTTACAACGGGCATAATTTTATTACCCTACACTTCGCATCCCATTATTTCAAATCACGATTCAAACAATTATCATGTTTTGTTGCTTCAATCTGAAGCAGATTTACACAAGTATGCTGACATTTTTTTTCATGATTATATTTCGTTTGAAGTACCTTGTGTGATTGTACAACAAAAAATTAAAAACTTACAAGCTCTTATACAAACAAAAAGCACTGTAACGTATGAACAAAACTACATGCAGCTTGTAGAACAACTTGAAGATTCGGTTATTTTACTCGATTCTACAGCACATATACGTGCTACTAACACTCATTTTTGCACAATATCTGAATTTTCAAAGCACGAAATACTTCAAAAAAACATACATCTTTTTTTTCCTGAAACTGATTTACATACAAGTATTCAAGAATCGCATTCACAATCGGTATTGCTTGAGGCTATATTATGCACAAAATCGGGAGATGTGATTCCCAAAGAAATTAGAATATCGCCTATTACCATTGAAAATGAGAGTCTCTATATTGTTATTGCTCGCGATATTAGTGAACGTTTAAAAGCATTAAAAAAACTCGAAGAAAGTGAAAATCGTTTTCGAACTGTTATAAAACATTCGCCAAATGGAATGATAATTTTTAGAAACGACACCATTTCATACATAAATCTTTGTGGAACCGAGATTTTAAAAGGTGTGTACGAAGATTTTATTGAGCAGCCGTTTTCTAAACTTATACCAGAAATGCATAAAACCAAAATGCACACGCTTTTTGAAAAAGCATCGTTTGGTGAAATTTCAAAACTGTCAAACATTTCAATGTTGACAACAAATGGGAAAGAAGTATGGGTAAATGTAAGCTGTATTCCTATTGACTTACAGGGAGAAAGGCATTATTTTATTCTTTTTCAAGATGTAACCGAACAACGTTCTGCAAAGTATGACCTTGAAAATAAAGATTATCGCTTACGCGAAATTCAAAAACTTGCAAAACTTGGGCATTGGGAAAATAATATCATTAAAAATAATTTATATTGGTCTGACGAAATTTTTAAAATTTATGGTGTAAATCCGAAACAGTTTAAACCAACATATAAAAAACTGCTCGATTTTGTACACCCTGACGATCGCGAATCGGTTCGTCAAGCCTATGCCACCAGCCTTAAAACTCGTGAACCTTATAAAATTGTACATCGTATTATTTTACACGATGGCACAATGAAATATGTAAACGAAAAATGTAGCACCATATTTAATGAACAAGGCGAACCATTGCGTTCTTTAGGTACTGTTATGGATATTACCCATACTATTACTACCGAAAAAGCACTGCAACAAACCGAAGAAAATTTTCAATTGTTGTTTGAAAATCTTAATCAACCTTTTTTAATTTGCAAGCCAATATTTAACGAACAAGGAGAAGCGTATGATTTCAGTATCAGCGACTTAAACTCTGCATCTGAAAAATTATTTCGTGGCGATTTTTTAGATGTGAAAGATAGAACGATTCTTGAATTATTTCATGACCCACATTTTTGGATTGCAAAATACAAACAAGCCTTAGAAACTTCAGAAACTGTTACATTTCGAAAATACAGCACCGATTTGCATAGATATCTTGACATAATTCTTTTTCCGGTAATGGGGAAAAAACAAATTGCTGGAATATACACCGATGTTACTCAAAAAGTGTATGCCGAAAATAAATTACAACAACTCACAACACGATTGCAGCAAATTCAAGAATATGCAAAAATTGGCTTTTATGATGTAAATATTGTAACGCACCATTCTAAATGGAGCACGGTAATGTTGCAAATTTTTGAATATTCAAAACACGAAAAACAATCATTCGAAACGTATGTAAAACGCATTCACCCAGATGACAGAAACCGTGTTCGTGATATATATGCACAAAGCATAAAACAACATAGAACAGATAGTACCCTCGAATTTAGGCTTTTATTTCCAGATGGAAGAATAAAACATATTTACACCGAATTTTTAAACATTTTTGAAGGAAAAACCTGCCTTAAAACCGAAGGTTGGTTACAAGATATTTCTGATTTGCGAAGTGCTATTTCGGCGTTACGCGAAAGCGAGGAGAAATTGCGTATGGTTACATCAGGCACCAAACTTGGTTTATGGGAGTGGGATGTTGAAAATAAAGAATTTGCACTTGACCACATAGGCTCATCTATGATTGGATACACTCCCGAAGAAATTTGGGGTGATGAAACTATTTATTTAGGACTAATTCATGAAGATGATAAAGAAGTTTTCAATAAAAATCTTAAACGTTTTTGGCGTGGTTCTACGCAACTTTTTTCTGCAGAATATCGTGTAAAAATCAAAGCCGGACGATATAAATGGATTTCGAGTGTAGGTGTTGCCTCTGATTTTAATGCAGAAAACACACCTTCTAAAATGATTGGTTTTAATCAAGATATCACATCACGAAAAAAAGTTGAATCTGATTTACGTGAAAGCGAAAATAAATTTCGTAGAATTTTTGAAATAGAAAACGATAGTTTGTTTTTGATTGATAGTAAAACCTATGAAATACTTGAAACGAACAACGCTGCATCTAAACTTTATGGCTACTCTCGAAAAGAACTTTTGAAACGTGATTTTTATTCACTTTCGGCTAATCCGCAGCATTTATTATCTCAAACTTCGCAACAATGCAGTAGAGTTGACGGGGAAAATGCGCTAAAAAACACAGGAGAAACATGTCCTGTTGAAATGAGTTTGGCTTATTTTATATGGAAAGGCAAACATGTGATTTTAGCTGCAGTTCGCGATGTTTCTGAACGACATAGATTTGAGCAAGAATTGGTTGTTGCAAAAGAAAAAGCAGAAGAAAGCGACAGTTTAAAATCGGCATTTTTGGCAAATATGAGTCATGAAATACGAACACCACTCAATGCCATTGTAGGCTTTTCGCGATTGCTTGCCCGAAAAAATTATGATGCAGAAAAACGAAATTTATTTATTCAAGATATTCAATCTAATTCAAATCAATTACTTACTATTATTAATGATATTCTTGATATTTCAAAAATTGAAAGCGGGCAATTTATATTAAATCCAGAACCTATCTGTATAAACAGATTGTTACAAGAAGTATATGATAGTTTTTCGGTGCAATTAAAATCAAAAGATATTAGCTTGTTTTGCGAAAAACCACTTTCTGATGTTGATGTAACTATTATTGTAGATGAAGTTCGTTTAAAACAAATTTTGGGGAATCTATTACACAACGCCCTAAAATTCACCGAAAAAGGTTACGTGCAATTTGGATATAAAAAAACAAACAATGATTTTTTACAATTGTTTGTAAAAGACACAGGCATTGGCATTGCTCCTGAAAAACATGCTATTGTTTTTGAACATTTTCGTCAAGAAGATGATACAACTATTAGAAAATATGGAGGTACAGGTTTAGGATTATCAATATCAAAACGTTTAATTGAACTTATGAACGGAACTATGTATGTGGAATCTGAAAAAGGTAAAGGTGCCACATTTTATGTAAATGTGCCGTTTATACAGGTATATGAATCGGAACAAGACAATGCCATTTCTCATATATCATTACAAGAATATACGCATTTTAACGGTGAATATATTCTTGTATGCGATGATTATGCAAGTTCGTTTGTATTTATTTCTGAAATGCTCGAAGATGAAAATATACATGTGTTACAAGCAAAAAGTGGCGAAGAAGCTATTGAAATCTGCAAAAACTCTCCTACCGCTATTGACTTGGTACTTATGGATATTCAAATGGCGGGAATGAATGGCATTGATGCGATGCACACAATCAAAAAAATTAATCCCACTATACCTGTTATTGCACAAACCGCTTTTGCACAAAAAGGCGACAGAGAGCGTTTTTTATTAGAAGGATTTGATGAGTATATTACAAAACCACTTGACGAACGCGAATTGCACAGTATTATTAAACGTTTGCTAAAAATAAAACGAGGATAGCACCGTAGGCATGCCGCCAATACTTATAAAATAATTTCGAACATATCAGCATCAATACATATATAATATGTGCCTTGAGGATACATTGAAATATGTATTCGTGTTTGCGAATCGTGCAAATTATATTTTTGATACACTATTTCATGTTCTTGCGTAACAAGCATAATTCTTTTAGAATATACACTATGTGTGATTTTTATTTCCATAGGAGAACATTCAATACTCGGCACAGAATATTCATCACAAACTTCTCGTACAGAAATGTTTGCATTGTTTGGCATCAATAAAAAAGAATTACAAAATAAAAAAAGCACAACAAATACTGTTGTATAAAAAATGTGTTTCATGGCGTTGCATATACTATATACCTACTCATACGCTTTTCGGCATCCGCGGCACATAACGTAAAAATGTATTATATAATTTGTGTTAGGCATTGCAAAGTAAATAAATTTTTTTTACTCTATTCAAATAAACCATCAAAATAATTTTTATTGAATAATAATGAATTACAATCATAAAAAATCTGTAATTTTATCGATAAAAAACACATGCATTTTGTGTTTGCGTAATTTAATTTCAGAATGATTGACATAGAAAAAATATATCAAAGCGTTTTAAACAAGGAAAAAGTAAGCTATACCATTGGAGTAGAGCTTATTCACTATCCCGACAAAGAAAAACTATATGCGTTAGCCGATAAAATACGAGAGCATTTTTGTGGAAATACAATAGATTTATGTTCTATTACGAATGCAAAATCAGGAAAATGTAGTGAAAATTGCAAATGGTGTAGCCAATCGGCACATCACACAACCAACATTGAAGAATACGAACTTATTGATAAAACACAAGCCGTTAACGAGGCAATAGAAAATGCCAAACATGGTGTTAACAGACATTCTTTAGTAACAAGTGGTAAAAAAGTAAGTGATGCAAATCTTTCTGAACTTTTAAAAATTTATAAAGATATTAAAACGCACACCAACTTACACTTATGTGCTTCTATGGGATTAGTTGAAGTTCATCAACTTAAACAACTACGCGATGCGGGTATAACGCATTATCATTGTAATTTAGAAACAGCTCCATCATTTTTTTCGCAATTGTGCTCAACCCATACACAAGAACAAAAAATTGCTGTGATACGTGCTGCTCAAGAATTAGGAATGAATGTGTGTTCGGGAGGAATAATTGGCATGGGCGAAACTGCTGAACAAAGAGTAGAATTAGCATGTGCTTTAGCCGAACTTGGCATTGTATCAATTCCCATAAATATACTTACTCCTATTGCGGGCACTCCATTAGAAAACGCACAGCCCCTTACCGAAGATGAGATTCTTTCTACAATTGCCACGTTCAGATTTATAAATCCGCGTGCACATATTCGCTTTGCTGGAGGACGTTTGCTCATAAAATCATATCAACATAAAGCCTTGCGAGCAGGTATAAATTCGGCTCTTACTGGCAATTATTTAACAACAAGTGGGTCAAACATTGATGAAGATATTAAAAACTTTACCGCAAGTGGTTTTACAATCAACATAAACAAATGATACACAACGACATTTCTTTTGACACAAAACATATTTGGCATCCATATTCTTCGGCAACAGAGCCAATACCTCCATGCCACATTACCCATGCTAAAGGCGTTTATTTATATACCAACAACAATACAAAATTAATTGATGGTATGGCAAGTTGGTGGTCGGTAATTCATGGATATAACAACCCTACACTTAACGAAGCCGCCATTACACAACTTCAAAAAATGTCTCATGTAATGTTTGGTGGATTAACACACACGCCAGCAATTGAACTCACAAAAAAATTACTCAATATTGTCCCCAAAAATTTAGAGCATGTGTTTTATTCTGATTCTGGTTCTGTTGCAATTGAAGTTGCAATGAAAATGGCAATACAATATTGGCATGCAAATCAAAAACCAGAAAAACAAATGTTTGCAACCATACGTGGAGGATATCATGGCGACACATGGCACGCAATGTCGGTATGCGACCCTGATACAGGTATGCACTCACTTTTTTCAAAATCTCTTCCACAACAATTTTTTGCTCCTCGTCCACAATCAAAATATGGAGAAGATTATAATCCCAAAGATATTATACCTTTTTCGCAACTTTTTGAGAAACATCACAATACAATTGCAGCATGCATATTAGAACCAATTGTACAGGGTGCTGGAGGTATGTATTTTTATCATCCACAATTTTTACGTGAACTTGCAGCACTTTGCAAAAAACACTCTATTTTATTAATTGCAGATGAAATAGCAACAGGATTTGGACGAACTGGAAAAATGTTTGCGTGCGAACATGCACAAGTTTTACCAGACATTATGTGCGTTGGCAAAGCAATTACTGGTGGATATCTTAGTTTAGCAGCAACATTATGCACACAAACCATTGCTCACACTATTTCTAATGCCACACCAGGTGTTTTTATGCACGGACCAACATTTATGGCAAATCCATTAGCATGTGCAATAGCTACCGCAAGCATTACATTATTACAATCGTTCGATTGGCAAAAAACTATTCAATCAATTGAAACACAATTACACGAACTTCTTTCTCCATTTAAAACTCATTCTTTGGTTGCCGAAGTGCGAGTTATTGGAGCTATAGGAGTAATTGAACTACACAATGCAGTTGATATGAAAACATATCAAAAACGATTTATACAAGAAGGAATCTGGGTTCGTCCGTTTGGAAAATTAGTGTATATTATGCCTCCCTATTGCATTACGGCAGAAAAACTAAAATTTTTAGTTTCAGGTATTCACAAGGTATTATGTGAAAAATAAGAACGTATCTATGACTCACTCTCGATATCAACAAACTATTACAGAACTAAAAAATCAAGGAAGTTTTCGATTTTTAAGACAAGAAATTCCTGAAAATATGTGTAATCTCAGTTCAAATGATTATTTAGGAATTCAACAAAATCAAGAATTGTATGATGAATTTCTTGATGAATTATATGTTGAAAATCACAAATTTTCGGCAGCATCGTCTCGTTTGCTTACAGGAAATCATTCCCAATACACCCAACTCGAAATACTGCTTGCACAAATGTATAATCGTGAAGCTGCACTCGTGTTCAATAGTGGATATCACGCAAATTGTGGAATATTACCTGCAATTGCCAATAAAAACGACATTATTATTGCCGATAAATTGGTGCATGCAAGCATTATTGATGGACTTACATTAGGCTCTGCAAAATTTGAACGATTTAGACATTGTGATTATAATCATTTAGAAAAATTACTTGAAAAACATGCTCGCAATTATGAACATATTTTTATTGTTACCGAAAGTATTTTTAGTATGGACGGAGATTGTGCAGACATTCCAAAATTGATTGCTTTAAAGAAGAAATACAATGCATTTTTATATGTTGACGAGGCTCATGCAGTTGGCGTAAGAGGTGCACAAGGATTAGGTCTTGTGGAAGAATACAACTGCATTCACGATTGCGATTTTATTGTTGGCACATTCGGAAAAGCAATTTCTTCGGTAGGTGCATTTGTAATATGTGATGAAATATTCAAACCTTTTCTTATAAATCACTCACGCACATTTATATACACAACAGCGTTGCCACCAATTAACATTGCATGGACACGTTTTATAATGCAACAATTGCCATATTTTCAAAAACAACGTAAAAATCTTCAACTTCTCGCACAAGAATTTTCGAAATTACTCCAAGTTCCTGCAACATCGCATATCATACCATATATTATTGGCGAAAATGACAAAGCGATTTCAATAGCAGAAGAACTGCAAACACAAGGTTTTTTTGTATTACCTATTCGATATCCAACAGTTGCAAAACATACTGCTCGTTTACGTTTTTCATTACATGCAAATATATCGCACAACGAACTACGCACTATTGCTACATTTTTATCAAAAAAAGCATGAATATAGATTGGCTACATACTCAAAATGCCTTAGAATGTATTGTTTTTTGCAATGGCTGGGGCATGGATATTCATGCTGTTCAGCATCTTAAAAATAATGAATATGATATTTGTGTAATTTCAAATTATGATTCATTTCAAAACGAACTTCCAAATTTCACATCATATTCAAAAACACATCTTATTGCATGGTCAATGGGAGTTTGGGCAGCAAGCAAGCTGTTTGAGCATCAAGCAGATATGTTTGATAAAAAAATAGCAATAAATGGAACAGGCTGTCCAATACACAATACCTATGGAATTAACAAACAGGTTTTTAGAGGAACTTTAACATCGTGGAATGACAGCACAAGAAAGCGGTTTAATGCACGAATGTGCGGAGGAAACAAAGAATATGCACACATGAAACAGTATATGAGTGCACGCACATCAGACAATCAACAAAAAGAGTTGCAATCACTGTATAATGCTATTAATATTGATAGCAATACCGATGAATTTGTATGGACAGCTGCAATTATTGGTGAACAAGACATGATTTTTACATCTGAAAATCAAAAAAATTATTGGTCAACACGTACAAAAAGCATTACTTTGCTTGTTCCTCATTTTCCGTTTCACAAAATAGAAACATGGAAAGAAATTTTAGAAATGAAATTATGATTTTACCAGATAAGGAATTAGTTGGAAAACGATTTTTGAAAAATAAAGAAACGTATAAAAAACACGCTTTTATTCAAAAACAAGTAAGTGAAAAGCTCTGTGTAGAATTATGTAAATTTACAACAGACATTCAAAAACTTCTTGAAATTGGTTGTGGAGTAGGTTTTTTAACAGACTATATTCTTTCTCATTGTTCTGTTGGTAAATACTTTGCAAACGACATTATATCGCACATGCATTCTGACATTATGCATATTTTTGAAAAAAATTCTTTTGATTGGTATGAATTTATATCTGGCGATGCAGAAAAAATGTCATTACCCACTGATTTAAATGCTGTTGTATCGAGTTCTACATTTCAATGGTTTCATGACCTGCCCAGTTTTTTTGTTAAAACATATGAATCATTACAAAAACAGGGAATATTTGCGTTTTCTACGTTTGGTCCAAATAATTTTATTGAAATACGTAAAATTACAGGACATGGACTTCGCTATTTAACTATAGCTCAACTCAAAGCATTGTTACAACCGTATTTTGCAATTGAATATGCACACGAATGGACAGAGAAAGTTATGTTTAATACACCAATGGACGTGCTAAAACATATACAATCAACAGGAGTAAATTCAACGAATAATAGTTTTTTTGGAAAAGAACATTTGCAAAATTTTATTAAAAATTATAATCGTATGTATAATGAAAATTTTCAGGTGCATTTAACTTATAATCCCATAATTATTATTGCAAAAAAGAAATAAAATGGCTCAGATTTTTTTCATAAGCGGCATTGATACTGATTGCGGTAAAACGTATATTACCTCTCTTATTGCCAGAAATATGAACACAAAACCATATTCTGTTATCACACAAAAAATCGTACAAACAGGCTGCCTTGCTATTTCTAATGATATTATAGAACATAGAAAAGCTATGGGAATTAATCTTTTACCTGAAGACACAGATGGAACAACTTGTCCGTATGTTTTTAAATTTGCAGCCTCGCCTCATATTGCTTCAAAAATTGAAGGACGTACCATTGAAGATTCTATTCTGTATAATTCTACAACCAAATTAGCACAACATTACGATACAATTTTAATTGAAGGCGTAGGTGGACTTTGTGTACCGCTTAACGATACAATGTTAGTTGCAGATTATGTTGCAAAGCATTCATTTCCACTTGTTCTTATAAGTTCCTCAAAATTAGGAAGTATAAATCATACATTGCTTAGTCTTGAATTATGTAAGCAAAAAAACATAGCAATACATACACTTGTGTATAATATATTTCCTCATGCCGACACAACAATTGCAGAAAGTAGTTTTCAATATATTTCTCACTATATGCATGTAAATTTTCCCGACACGCATATATGCACAAATATTGATGTTGAACAAGGATATTCATTACTGTAATTTTGTAATATGGATGCATTACGTTCACATATTTTATTGCAATGTTCACAAGAATTGTCAACATACAATTCACATAAAAAAATGCAACCACATATACTCGAGCAAATTACACCACAAAAACAAGCAATTGAAAGTGCTGTGCTTATATGTCTCTTTAAAAAAAACAATAAATTACACACAATTTATACAAAACGTGCTGTTCAATTACACGACAAACACAGTGGACAAATTTCGTTTCCGGGTGGGCGATTTGAAAAAAATGATAAAGATTATGCCACAACAGCCTTACGTGAATGTTACGAAGAAATAGGTGTAAATGTCTCGAATAAAGATATTTGCGGAAAACTTTCAGAACTCTATATTCCTTTAAGTAATTTTAATATTCATCCGTATATTGCATGTTTATCAACAGTTCCACAATCATATACATTACAAGAAAGCGAAGTTGCAGAAATAATTGAAACACCACTAAAAGCATTGATAGAATCGCAAAAAATAAAAACAATACAACAAAATGATATTGCAATGCATATTCCTTATTATGAATATAAAAAACACCATATTTGGGGAGCAACTGCAATGATAACTGCCGAATTATTAGACGTTTTATTCTCGTAAGACAAGTTTTTTCTGTACTTTTACTCATAAAAATACTTGTGTATGAAAACAAATATGTTTGTAAAGTCGCATGGATTAGGCAATGATTATATTGTTTTAGATTCCGAACAGCTTGATTTTGAACTCACTCCTGAACGCATTAAGAGAATATGTGATGTGCATTTTGGTATTGGATCTGATGGAATTCTTGTAAAAGTACCATCATCTATAGCCGATTTTGGGTTACTCATATACAATACAGATGCTAGTTTAGCAGAAAATTGTGGAAATGGACTTCGTATTTTCAGTAAATTTTTGGTGGATTATAAATACACAAATAAGTCGAATTTTACCATAGATATAATGGGGCGACTTATTCACAGCACTATTATTGAAAAACAAGATGGACGTGTGTCAAAAGTTAAAGTTGAGATGGGAAAAGCAAATTTTACATCATCACACATTCCGTTAGATTTTTCAAAAACAGAATGTGTTCATGAAACAATAGTTATTGATAATAAAGAATTTATAATAAATTGTGTTTCAGTAGGCAATCCTCATTGCGTAGTTTTACGAGACACTTTAGATTACAACGAACTCTGCACATATGCTCCAAAAATTCAAGCATTACCAATGTTTCCAAATGGTGTTAATGTGCAATTTGCCAAACGCATATCTGAAACAGAAGTAGCCATTCTTATTTATGAACGTGGCGTTGGATATACATTAGCATCAGGCAGTTCGTCATGTGCCGTTGCTTCAGTTATGGTAAAAAATAAGTTGACCTTACCACAAGTAAATATTCAAATGCCAGGAGGCGTATTAGACATTGCAATTAGTTCAAACTGGGATATTACCATGATTGGTGAAGTGCAAGAAATAGCACATGGTGCACTTAGCAAAGAAATGGTATATTAAAAAACAAAAGGCTGCCTTTTTCAGACAGCCTTTCGTTTTTTTGCACATTATCGAATCAACATAAGCGAACCAAATTCATTATATCCGCCTTTTCCGTCAGGAACGCCTTTCCATTTTTGACCGTCCATAAAATAGGCTTCGATTTTCCAAATGTATGTGTCTG
>Ga0265293_10006494_pt1 | contig 18671 bp, 19 predicted proteins | sample Munlanlewell138R_FD_192505 | JGI IMG/M metagenome (GOLD analysis project Ga0265293, IMG submission 192505) | Leachate microbial communities from a municipal landfill in Southern Ontario, Canada - Leachate well 138R | ecosystem: Engineered > Solid waste > Landfill > Unclassified | place: Canada... | reverse complement strand
CATGCCATATTTAGGTGAAAGCCTAGCTATCTGTTGAAAATAACTTTCCCATTTTGGCAAATTCTCTGGTTGATCTAAATAATCACCAGTAAGAACTATCATATCAGGGTTTGTATTTTTGAGCTGATCATACAACTTAGTTGGCGATACTGATATTCTTTCCATGTGCATATCTGATAAATGTAAGATTCGCATTCCATTAATAAGCTGATTGCTATCAGCAAAATTTACATCTACTTCCCTTAAGATCGGACGAAAAGTATTCCAATATCCATAAGACAATATCCCTAAAAGTATTAAAGCAAGAATAATCATTCGTTCACTCCTAGCTGTATCTATACTACTCTGCTTTTGTTTTTGCTTTCTTTATAATTTTCCATACAAATAACCTGTTAAAACTGAGAAAATAAGCCAGCTTATTACACCATCGAAGCGTATGAGCTTTATAGCAGTATTTTCTGTTAATTGTAGTATGCCAACTTTTCGGTAAAACCGATATATTAGCTTCGGCGACACTATCTCGACCATTGACCAAATAGTGAGAGTTACAGATATTACAAAAGCAATCATTATCAGCATAAATCGCCCACCTTGATAACTAGTTTGCAACAAATAACTTGGTACATAAGATATATTTTATCAAGATTCCTACTGAATGTACAGTTCATCTTCAGTTTCATCAAAAGTCTTGCTTTACGAATTTCATGTATGTTATATCCTTTTTTAGACAAGCTAAATCTAAGGAGCCTAAGGAGGTGAAATATATGGACTTTATCTGGTTCTTGATTGTAGGTCTAATTGCAGGTTGGATTGCCGGCAAAATCATGCAAGGCGGTAGCTTCGGTGTCGGTGGCAACATAATCGTTGGGGTTATCGGTGCCTTTATCGGGGGATTCCTGTTTGATATGCTTGGCTTTTCAACGTATGGTTTAATAGGTTCGTTAGCTATGGCAACAGTGGGTGCAGTTATTCTACTGTTTATTGTAAATATGGTTACTCGCGGAGAAGCTCGTGTTGATAAGAACAAGCAATAATGCTTTAATGACATTAGCTGTAATTAGTTATACAAAAGGGCTAATTATATGGAAAAGGCTACTTGCTAAGATAAAAAATGCAAGTAGCTTTTTATATTATTTTTATTTTAACGCATCTGGATTTAACCCTTGTAATTCTTCTAGAACAAATAATCCATCCTTACGAATAAGTTTACCGTCAAAATATATTTCGCCGCCACCATACTCAGGATTCTGGATACATACTAAATCCCAATGTATTGCAGATTGGTTGCCGTTACTTGCTTCATCATAGCATTTACCAGGAGTGAAATGAAAGCTGCCACGAATCTTCTCATCAAATAATGTATCCTTCATTGGCGTATGGATATAAGGATTAACTCCAATAGCAAATTCACCAATATAGCGTGCTCCTTCATCTGTATCAAATATTTGATTGATCTTTTCGGAATTGTTAGCTGTCGCTTTAATGATTCTGCCTTGTTCAAATTCTAAGCGAATATTCTCGTATGTATAGCCTTGATATACAGCAGGCACATTATAAGTAATATAGCCGTTAACCAAATCTCTCAGTGGCGCTGTAAATATCTCACCATCAGGAATATTCATCTTACCGTCACATTTAATCGCAGGTATATCCTTAATCGAAAACGTCAAATCAGTTCCTTCACCTTTTATATATACTTTATCAGTGCGATTCATAAGTTCAACTAACGGATTCATTGCAATCGACATTTTAGCGTAATCCATATTACATACATCAAAGTAAAAATCAGTAAAAGCTTCCGTACTCATGCTAGCCAGTTGCGCCATTGACTCGTTAGGGTATCGCATTACACACCATTTAGTGTTCGGAACACGCTCTTGACCATGTACCTTATGCATTAGGTTCTCCATGTATAGCTTCATCTTATCTGCAGGTACATCTGCCAGCTCATTAATATTACTTCCCCCACGAATTCCTATGTAAGCATCCATTGCTTTCATTCTAGCTAATTCCCAGCTTACCATATCATCTAACTGTTCACTACTTGCCCCAAGCAGTAGTTGCCTTGTAACCTGAGAATCGTTAATCATTACATACGGTATTGCACCAACTTTATATACCTGTTTAATAAGCTCTTTTACTAGCGCATTATCTTGACCAGTTACCTCAATTAGAATTTTCTCTCCATTCTGTAAATCTGTTGAGTAAGTAATTAGCTTCTCTGCTAAGATTTTAACCCGACTATCCATTTTTCTAGCCCTCCATTTAATAACATTCAGGTGAAATATGTTAATTATTATAGTGTAAAGAAACAAAAAAGACACCATTAGAGTTATTGGTTAACTTTATGGTGTCTATTATCTCCTAAAAATCGCTAAAAAACTAATTACACTATTTTCATTAATTCGCGCTCTGTCTCTACTAATACTTTTTTAATTCGACGACTTCTAACATCCTCAATCTGTATAATAAGTCCTTCGTAATTAATAACTTCGCCTTTCTTCGGCAAATATCCGAGAATATCAGAAATCAATCCACTTAAAGTATTAGCTCTAGTTTCTGGAGTATCAATATCGAATAATTCACTGAATTCTTCGACTGTAACACTACCATCTATTCTAACCTTGCCATCATCAACAACTTCAATATAATTTTCTTTCTCATCATGTTCATCCCAAATATCTCCAACGATTTCTTCGAGTATATCTTCAATAGAAATAATACCACTTGTGCCACCATATTCATCAAGAACTATCGCAAGATGATTTTTATTCTTTTGAAGATCCTTCAGCACATTAGAAATTTTAACAGAACCGATTACAAAATGTGGCTTACGAATAATTTCTGCTATATCAAAAGTGCTATCCTGGACATATTTAGCAAAAAAGTCTCGATGTGAAATAATTCCTACAACATTATCAATACTACCTTCATAGATAGGCATACGTGAATATTTCTCTTGGATAAATACATCCTTAATTTCATCTATAGTTGCCGACATTGATACAGCAATAACATCGGGTCTTGGTGTCAAAATATCACGAACTACTATATCATCAAACTCAATAGCATTATTCAGGAGCTGCTTCTCCTGAGTATCAAATGTTCCTTCCTCTTCCCCAATAGCTACCATAGTCTTCACATCTTCATCAGTAACTGATGGCTCTGACTGGTCAGACCCAAACAATTTAGCTACAGCTGAGCTTAACTTAACAAAGCCCCAGGTAATCGGATAAAAAACCTTCATAATAGCTTGCAATGTACCAGAAATAAATAATATATATTTCTCAGCAGATTGCTTTGCCAATGATTTAGGCAATATTTCTCCAAAAATCAAAATAACGATTGTTGTCAATGCAGAAATAACCAATAGTGTTTTGGCGCTGCCGCCAAACATCGCCGTACCTACTGAAGTGGCTATTGTTGCCATCCCAATATTAACAATATTATTACCTACTAATATTGTCGAAATGCTCTGGTCATAGTTCTCTGACATTGCCAATGTTCTTCTTGCACTTGCATTAGTCTCTGCTAACTTCCGCAGTCTAATTTTATTTACACTAGTAAGTGCCGTTTCTGATGCAGAAAAATAACCTGACATTAATAGTAAAGCCCCTAACAAGATTATCGAGTCATAGGGTATACTGTCCAACCTATCATCACTCTCCCAATATTTATCTCAGTAGTATCATTTACCCATAATTGAGCATAAACCACTTATTACACCCTATTGCCTGTAATTCCACAATCACATCATGAAAATTAACACAATATTGGCATTATAAATGTACTACTAAGCTTATATCTTCTATTATATACTATATGTTAGATTTTTTCCAATAATGATAGCTGTCTAAGGTAATTGTAACATAATCATTCCCAGCACGAATTGAATATATCAATCAGCTTTTGAGCTTTGGTTTAACTATGGCAGATGTAAAAACAAAGAAAACCGCTTGTCGATAAGGGGTTTTCTTTGTATATTGAATCTTTTGATCTGTTGAATCTTTTGATCTGTTGAATCTTTTGATCTGTTGAATCTTTTGATCTGTTGAATCTTTTGATCTGTTGAATCTTTTATGTTTTTTTACTTTTTTGTAGCTTTATTTATCGCGTAAATTAGGGAACCACTCATTGATAGCATCTTTATGCTTTTCATGCGATACTTCTTGGTTAATTACATTCTGCTTAGTGACTTCGATTTGGCGGTTTAGTTCATCAATATCTTCGCCAATTTTCATTAATTCAATCGTAGCTAAACGAATAACTTCTGCTGATTCTTTCATTGACATTCTATATGCATCCATTGATCCATCTGGGTTATGGAATCCATAAGAGTTCTCAGCTGCAATAATATCCCAGAACCATTGACCTTTACGTTGTAAGTAACGTGTCTTATTAACAACTGCTGGATCAACAGCTTTACCTTCTTCTAAACGAACCATTAATCTGTTTACATAGTATGTTGCATCTACGCTAAGGTCTTGTGCCTCAAGCAATGCAGATTTATGACGTGTTTGAATAGTTTTAACACGATCTTCTAAGTATGTTGCTGACTTATCAGCGTGGCATGTACGACAAGACTCATCGATTGTTTTCAGAGGTGAACCCCAACGATGGCTAGTCATTTTTTCGCCTTCATTTCTTTGGTAAGGCATATGGCAATCTGCACAAGAAACAGTTTGATGCGGGCCATAGCTTGATAATTCATACTCAGGGTGTTGTGCCTTTTGCATTGGTGTATTTGTTAGTCTAGATACATACTCGCCTTTGAACTTTCCATCTTGCCCAGGACGGTAGCCTAATTCACCAGTTGCTTCATTATAGCCCCATATTTCGTCATAATAAGTCCACATATCTTCAACTTTTAATCCATTATCCCACGGGAATGTTGTATGTGCGTTATTTGTTGGGTCGAAGAAATATTCAACGTGACACTGTGCACAAACTAAAGAACGCATATCTTGCTTTGTTGCCTTAGTTATGTCATAGCCCATGTTTTCTAAAGAAACTGTTAATTGTGGTAATGTGATTCTTAACTCCATAGTTTCAGGCTCGTGACAAGTAGCACATCCGATAGAAATGTGACCCCATTCAGCAACATTACCTTTACTGTCCTTAATAGTACCTTTGTCATCACCAGCTACTTCCTCTAACCAAGGTAGAAGCTCAGTATGGTAGTTCATGCTCCAAGCTTTGTCACCAAATTCATCGAGCATTTTCGGGAACATAATAGATTTACAAGACATACAAGCTGTAATCGCATTAGGGTTATCTGTAATACGACGAACGTTCGCTTGGTCTTCAAATGCAAATGTATGACCACGTGTTAAGTTATACTCAACAGCAAATCCAAAACCATTCCATAGAATAGGTAGGTATGGCTCGATTGATGGATCACTTTTTGGTTTAACTTCTTTTTCATTTACTAAGTTCTTTAAATAGCTCTCCCAATGTTTAGGAAATTCATCTTTAAAAGCTAAGCTGTTCCATTCCTCCGGGTCAATTCCGGTACTGAATGTTTCTGATACATATGAATTGCTAGAACAACCTGCTAATGCAAATACCATTAGCAATAAAGCAAATACCGTTAAAAATACTATCCGTTCTTTACCTATCTTCATCCTTTTCATCCCTTCCATTATTTTTTACCTAGTTGAGCGAAAGGAAAATTCTCCAGTTTCATACCAATCAGCTGGTCGAAAATCTCCTTTACCATGTGGCACATGTCGATGGCAATCAATACAACTATCTCTCGCATCAAGTGCAACACCTTTCATGCTCTGGCTGTGACAGTTAAGACAATTTTGTTGAGTTATCTCTTTTGAATCTGATGATGCATGAATTACATCAGGTAGTTCACTTGCACCTAAAGTAGTCATATAGACATGTCCAACGGCTGACTTGGCTTTATAAGTATACTTACCTAATAAACTATCATTTGGTGTGTGACAATCGTTACAATTTAAATTTGCGTGACTAGAATTATTAAAATGATTAATAGTACTTTCATAAACATGACAACTTGCACAAAACTCTGCAGTATCTGTTGCATTTAACGTTCCAGCTGTTGCAGCAAAAAGAACGATTCCAGCAAAAATACCAGCTAATAAAATCAACAACATTTTTTTGTCAAACTTTTTAAGCTTTTCCCCCATTCATATTCACCCCTTTCTCTTTAGTTTATATTAAAGAAATCCATTAGATTTCCTTAATCGTTCTTCTTTCTTCCTTGTATAACATGGTGCTAAAGCTAAATATAGAAATATAAATACTTCTATTACTTAATGTATAGAAATATCTTCATATTGTAGTTTCCTTAATAATATTATGAAAACATTGTGATGTATGTGATAGTCGTCACTATAAGTGGTCTGACCTTCAAATTATCTATTAATAAAACCATCTATTGATAAAATATTTTATCAGTAGATGGTTAAGTAGGTTGCTTTACACCCTTGTGATATTGTGTTATTCAAACCATAAGTCGAACTCATTCGTTTGCAAAGATCCAATTCTGCTAATATCACCCGGGAAATAATCTCCGTTTCTCTCTTCCACCCCAGTTCTTAGGATAAGATACGGATCATCACCAACCTCTGTCGTATCTACTAGGAAGTATACATGTTCTCCTGATTCATCCCACTTTACTCCGTACAAGTTGGTATGTTCCCTTGAAACTGTCTTTAACTGCGGTCGCTCTTGTGATTCAGGATAGTACAGCCGAACTGCCGCAGCTGGCAAATCTCCACCTCTAACACCAATAAAGGCTAAGACATTTTTGTCAGGAGCCCAAGCGAGTACATATCCTCCAAGATATGGCTTATAAGTATAAAGATAACCCAGATCTTCTGAAATGTTTATATATTCTCCCGATAGTAAATCGACGACGATTACATTAAAGGCTTGTATCCGTTCTATATCAAAAGCTAAATATCTTTGATTAAATGAAAGCTGGGCACTGCGGATGCGTCGTGTATCTGAAGGCATAGTTATAGTATGGGATTGATTGTTATTTGAAATAACTAGTGTCTGTCCTTGAATTTGGAGTGTCCAATCCGCTACAACAACTTCCCTCTTTATATCATCTAACTCCTGATTTTCCATATTAACCTGATGCGGACTAACATAGTAGCTAATCTCAATTTGTGGTTTGGCGGTACATCCGGTTATTAGAATAATAGCAATAAAAATTATGGTTAAACGTGTCATATGTTTTCCTCTCTTATTCCCACTAATTGTCTTCTACCACTTCTATATACTCGTTAGAATTACAAAAATATCTTAGGTAGAATTATTGAGCACTCCTTAATAATATCACACAAGCATATCTAATATAATAACGCTATTATACAGAAAAGGATGTTTACTGGAATCAAAATATCCACGTAAACATCCTCTTATTTACAGCTTATATTTATAGGTGATTTATAGATTTCTGGTTAGCTTATCGGTGCCAGCCTCTTGCAATACCTCTCATTTGTCCGCCAATTTGTTCACCGGTTTGTTCACCTACTAGCATTCTTGCATGCTGTGCATTTCCTCTAGGTGTTGGGGGTTGTGTTAAATTTTGTTCTAGATTATACTCTCTTAATTCATAACCAGTACCATAATCAATGTGCACATATAATTGATTATTACTTATTATCTTTTTGTATTTAGAATACGAAAGCTTAATAAGTTGAAATTTATCGTTATCTCTCGAATGGTAGTTGAACTAGCAACTGGTGGTAAATCATCTATGAAAATCCATGAAACAATAATTAAAACTGAAGTAAAAATTGTAACCATGTAACTAAGAATATTATTAAATTAAGTTATATTCTTTCACAAGCATCTGATGATTTGGTAGAATCCTCATGGCTATAAGCCAGCTAACGCCTATTTTGTTATATTTATACCTCTGTCGCCAACCATAACCGTTCCATCTTTTAATGAGATATATGGTGAAAACTCAATGGTTTCATCGTTATAAGTAAAGCAAATTGTTGCATCCGAAAAAATATCACTCACATTACATTGAATTATAAATGGACGACACTCTTTTTCTTCAAATATTAATGATGGATCCATCGTTTCGATATCATTTTTATACAATGATAATGACATGTTTGAATATCTAGGTATTACAAGATAATATTCTCCTTGTGATAAATAGTGAATAGGTATATTTTCGCTATCTAAATATTTTTGTATATAAAACGAAAGTTCATTGATTTCTTCATACCCTAAATACGCCACAGCATATAGTTGATTCTGGATAAATGGTATGGATTCTATCTTATTTATTTTAGAGTCACCTTTTTCCATTTGTATAATAGAGCACCCAGATAACAATACAATAATAGCAATAATTACAACTGAATACATTACTATTTTTTTCATTTGTTCCACCCCACATTTGACTCTCATTGGAATCTCCTTTTTTTCCACTGTTACACATTAATGTCCTTTAGTCTAAAAAGAAGCAATAAAATACCAATAATCTTCAATTTTTACTATTTCTTTAAGGTTTCCGCCAAATGAACGTAGTTGTGGTTCCTGATCATTCGGTGAGTATACAAAACCAGAAAAACCGTCTAATACTCCTCGGAATGTGAAGAATAAAACCGAATATTTTTCACCCTGTTTTTCAATCACTATGTCTCCTCCGCCCTTTGATAAATGGTCATAATTGTCTGGTAAATGTATAAGTGATGAATTATGAGGAACGTTCGGTTTAAGGGTTCCATCCTGTATTTTAGATATTACTTCATCTCTTTCCTTGGTGTTCACCTTGAAATCTATGTCTAATACAATCTGATTAAATGGAATTAAAAACAATAATAATATAGTAATTATCTGTACCCCAAAAGGCTTCCAATTCTTCTTTAATAACCTAATAGTTGACACAATAAAAACTGCTAAGAAAAATCCATATACTAATAACCATACAACAGGCATTAAGAACGGCGAAAATATCTCGATGAGATTCCATTGGAAAAATTGCAGAAGTAACATGCATAAACTACTTAAAATTGATAACCATAATAACTTTCTTACCTTCACGTCAATTCCTCCAATAACTATACTTCTATCGTCTTACTTACACATAGTTATACTACAAGCCTTAGCTAATTTAATATTATGCTCAAAGGTATCTTATCTTCATGAAACGTTGCTTCTAGATTTTCAACTAATCTATTCCATTCAAACTTCATTTTAATAATACTATCTCTATAGACAGAAGGACTATTGGACCCCGTGTATCCTGGTGATATACCATCCTGATCGGCAATGATTTCTATCTGATTTCTTCTCATGGTATGTGCCAACTCGGCTGCAACCTCATTAGGCCATTCTAATACTAGTCTTCCTTTTCCTTGTGTGGGTGCAGGGTCAAATTTAGTTATAATCTTCTGACCACGATCCAACTCTTCTTCCAAGATAATATACTTTTCAAAGTTTTCATTTAATGAGTATGTTTGTGAATACCAATTTGTACTACTATTTTTATTTGTTACATATACAATAGCTAATAAAACAATAATCCCAACAGTTAAAAGATATGTCTTTTTATGCAATAAGCTCAACCTTTCACTCGTCAAAAGTTTTAATTACTAATGTCTATTTTTCTAGGACGCTGTTATTCAATGAACCTTGCAAGTTACCTTTTATCTATTTATTTCAACTCCAAAGAAATTCTCGCTATCTAATCTTACCTTGTTGCCTTCATCATCAGTTAATAAAATTTCCTGAACTATTCCACTTCCAGATCCATTTTGAAATCCTCTTCCACCAATAACATCATAGTTATCTAATCCTACTGAGAAGGATTTAGTCTGATTGCCATCCAATCCAAACTTTGCCTGTTTCCCATCATTATTGTAAAATCTAATCTCTTCAATTCCTTCTTCTCTATCATAAGGGTTAGTGATACTTAAATAAAAAGTCTTTTTTTCATCACTATAATTAGTTAGTTCAAATTCAGCTATAAATTCTATGAACCTATTATCCTCTGATCTGTAATCCATACTACTTTCACTGGAGTTATATCCTATTGATAATAGTCCTTGTGAATTGCTTTTAATATGCTGCACAGTTACTCCTGTAATTGAATAAAAAACTATCATTAATGCTAAAAACACGAAAAACACATTTCTTCGTCTAATATTCATACGATTGACTGCATATTTACTTACCATAAATAGACATATAATAAATAGTATTCCGAAATATATTATTGTAAGATGTACACCGCTATAATCACCAGTCCATGATTTTAAACCTATAAATTCTAAAACATAATCACCTAAAGCATTAGTATATTTAGTTGTAATCATCATATAAAAGATTGCTGCCATAAAGAATATAGAAAGTCCGCCTTTTATCTTATCATTCATAATAACTCCACCTCCTCATTAAGCACAAAGTCTTGTCCTTTTGATAATGCTAAAAAATTAAATATAATCTTATTTTTCTACACCTATTTTTCTTAACCTATGTATTAATTTTTTAATTGTATTAGCTTGTAATACTAAGTATATCCCCAACAAAATTTTCACTACTTCTACTGCTATACTTGAGTACCACATATGTTTTTGATACATAAATATATCTTTATCAATCATCATAGCTTGAGAAATATATCGAATTAGTTCTGGAATACTAATGGCTAACAATATGACCCCTAAAATCGAATAAACGATTGGCTCCAACTTCTCTATATCTAAATTTATTGAATCATTGTTATTATTTTCTCTCAATACAAGATAGCTTGAAATTCTTATTGAAAATATCCATAAAATTACACTAAATACAAAAAACACTATAGCTGGTATAGAAAAGCGGATAAATACTTCAGCATAACCTGGGTCACTAATATCCATAAACCCTGGCATCGTAATGGATGCAATATTACCAATATACCTAACTCCGAGCACAAAAAAACAAATTGATACAACTCGTATTGATAAAAATGCTAGTGATTTTATTGACATATATAACTTCCTTTCAATTTACTTCCATAACTACACTAATATGAATATCAAAAAGGCCGAATGCGGTAATTTCATTAATGGCTTTATTTTGTTGGGTAAATATATTCTAATAATTCATACTCAGCGTCATCTAATATATACTAATACTTTCCTCTTATTCAATATCCTATCTCCCCTTTTTTCAATAAATCATTAAAATTTTAACAGATAGAGGGATACTTCCATAAAACAGAATCAAGTATTTAACTATCATTAGATTCTTTCAAATAATACCTCTCTAGCATATGAATAAAACCTGTTTTTTTTCGAATAAACTTCAAATTAGAATGACTTTTTAATAAATCGAGAAGTTTTTTTCTATCATAATAACAATCAAAATTAGTAGGTTTGATTTTTTTACTTTGATTATATTCATCTAATTTTTGAATTGCTTCATTAGAAAAATTAGCACTCGTAATATAACAAGCTTTTATTCTTGACTTATCATGTTGTGATCTTTGCGCATAATATTTCTTAGCAATAGGATATGTCTTTCCGAAAAACCAGTTAACGGTATTATTTGTGCTTGTATCGCCCAAGTTAATAATAGTTGTATTCTTCAATCCTTTTAATTCTATCACTACAACCTCATCTTCCTCTTTATCTTCAACAATTATGTCAAATTCGTAAGTCTTTTGATCATCTGTGCTCTTAATAATTTTTGAGTGCTCAAAGTAGGGTTGCTTAAACAAACAGGATAGTACCATATACATTAAAATTTCAAAGAGATCTCCTTTAAGATTTTGTAAGTTTTCCATTTGTCCTGTATTCTCAATTATCTCTATAGTACTACTAATTTTTTCGATAACATCACTACTTTTTTCCTCATCAATTGTTAACGATTCGTCGATAATCCTTTTTATATTATTGTATTCTTCAATAACGTGGATAATTTTACTTCCCATTATTGATTTAAGTGAAAAACTTAGAATATGTAAATTGTTTATTTCATTTTTTATGTTATCCTCAATATCTACATAGAAGATAATGGGCATTATTTTACGAATTGATTCTTTTTTTGTGCTATGACGAATTGATTGAATTCTATCGTAAAATGCATCAAGGTCTATTTTTGAATATGATCGATATATCAATATGTCCATTACCACGATAGTATTTTTATCATCTACTTTCCCGGCATCTAACGAGTAGCCTGTAGTCTTAGTAAAAGTAGTCGCATCAAAGGGAAAGTCATTTATAATAGACCCTATATTGGGGTTATCCTTCCTGCGATACCATACCTGATCACTTATAAATCCATTATTTTTAAGCCACCTGATTATATCAATAATAAACATAACATCTCGATTCATGTTAGCATGATGTGCATTTATCTTGTTTTTTACCATGTCATGATCTTCAATATTTATTTCCTCTAATAAAATTAAAAAAGGAATACCTCTCTTATCCTTAACCTCCTTAATAATGTGTACTTTAGTTAAACGCCTAATTTCTTCATCTAATGAAATAACCCGATATTTATCCTTGTTAGATGTTGGTGTTGCTGTTATTTTCTCGGCCTCGTAATAAGAACAAATACCCCCAGTTTTTAAGAGAAGCTTTAGTAAGCGATAGAGTGGTTTCCGATGCAATCGGCTTATAGTGAGTAAGGTGTTAGTACTAATATGCTGATTTTTATTCATATAAAAATATTGTCTCTTTTCAAAACTGAATGGTTCACTGGATTTAATAATTTTATTTTTTACAGCTCGGCTTATAATTTGACGAGCGTAATTATCAGTAACTTCAAATTTTTCATTTAGTTTCTTTATTAAATCAGCGGCAATTAGTACAGTTGCAGATTGTTCAAATAATTCAGCCAGAAACTCATTATATTTATTCATCTTTGTAACACAGCCCTTATATAAATTTATCTTTTTTAAAAATAGCTCGTCCTAAATTTTAAAATAAATGTTGCTATAATAAGGTTTAGCCATTGATGTTGCTATGAAATATTGTAATACTATGTTTATAATCCCCTTAATAGGTAATGCTTTTAATTTGTCTTTAATTTCACCTTATATTTAGAAGACATTTTAGTATTTCTGATAACGTCCAGCTTTCTCGATATAACTCCATCAGATCTGTCCAACTATATTTCTTTGAATATCTAAGAATTATATTTCTATATTGTCGCTGCTTCTATATCGTTTACTTTAATCGCATGAGTCTTATCTAAAATGTCTTCTGGAATAACCCCATAGAAAATGTTCTCATTGCTAGAACGAACGCCCGAGTAAGATGAACCACCATTTCTATTATAAGAATAATACTTTAACATCCATCCAAATAATCTTTCCTCAAATTGCGCTACTATCACATCGTTATCTATTTCAAAAATGTTTTTTAGCTCTTTACCAAAATCCTCTTACTAAAACACTACCATATCTTTACCTTTACTTCCATAATTATCTACATTTCCTAATTCATTTTAATGGATTTATACTTCATGGCTAGGCAAATCGAGATATATTTATTGTTACTAATAGAAAATTCGCAATGCTGAACAAACAAAAAAGAAGCTAATTATTTAGCTTCCATAATCGTTTTGTTAACTTTATATTACTCTAAAGTAATTATCCGCTGATTTCTAGAACCTCTAAACGGCAAGTCTAGACTCTTTTCCGCTAAAACAAATGGTCCATCAACTAATGCATCTATATTCTGTAAAATTTCATTGATAACATCGTTATTCTCTTCTTGCAATTGTTCAATTGTATAGCCTGTATATAGCCAAATTGAATAGTTTTTGATAGCTTTAAGCCCCTTAATAATGGCTAGACAAGCCTCAGGCTGCTGCAGCGGGTCACCCCCCGATAATGTTACACCTGATTGTAATGGGTTTCTCGCTATAGTGTTAACTACTTGTTCTGTTGTGGTTATATTACCGCCCTCAACCGCCCAAGTCTCCGGATTATGACAACCTGCGCAATGGTGTGGACACCCTTGAAACCAAACAACGGCCCGGATACCCGGACCGTCTACAATCGAATCAAAGGTGATTGGGGATGCCAGTCTAACTTCCATATCATTCACCTCATAATTAATTATACATGTATTTCACATTATATTAATTATACGTGCATCTCACATTAATCTATATACATTTCACAAAAAGTCTACATATATCTCACAAGTAATTACATGTATATCATTTATTCCGACTAGTTAAGTTGCTTACCATTTATACTATGCTTAACTCGATCGTGCTCCTCAGCAATCTTACCGTCATTCCATTTGTCCATAGTTCCTACTAAGTATCCAGTAATGCGGCGAATACGCTCAATTTGTGGCGCAAAGCTAGCATCACGACCGCAGCCTGGGCATACATCATTGATAATACCTGTATAGCCACACAATGGATCACGGTCTATTGGATGGTTAATTGAACCATAGCCAATATTATTCTCTTTCATAGCTCTAATCAGTTGCTCAAATGCCTCCAAATTGTTCTTAGCAGCGCCATCCAACTCAATGTAGCTAATGTGCCCAGCATTACACAATTCGTGATAAGGAGCTTCCTTGACAATTTTATCGTAGGCAGAAATCTTATAATGTACTGGAACATGGTAACTGTTAGTATAATAGTCACGATCTGTTACACCCGGAATTTCCCCATAAATCCTTCGGTCAATCTTAGTAAAACGACCTGATAATCCCTCTGCCGGTGTTGCAATCAGCGTATAGTTTAGTCGATATTTCTCAGCTGCGTCATCTAAACGTTTCCGCATCCGCTCAACTATTGCCACTCCTAAATTCTGTGCTTCCTCAGATTCCCCGTGGTGTGATCCCACTAATGCTGTTAAACATTCTGCTAAGCCAATAAAACCACAGGTTAACGTTCCATGCTTCAACACCTCACGAACTTCATCCTCTGCGCCTAAATGATCAGCACCAAACCAAATAGCTTGTCCCATCAAAAACGGGAAATTCTTAACTCGTTTACGTGCCTGCAAAAGATAACGCTCATGAAGTTGCGATATAACTAGGTCAATTTTTTCATCTAATGCTTGGAAAAAACCAGCTATATCTCCTTTATGAACAATCCCTAATCTTGGTAAATTGATAGTAGAGAACGATAAATTCCCACGCCCATAAGAGATTCCATCACTTTCAGGATGTACTGAGCCGATAACTCTAGTACGACATCCCATTGTTACAACTTCGGTTTCAGGACGTCCTTCTTGATAATATTTAATATTATAAGGTGCATCAAGAAATACGTAGTTAGGGAACAATCTACTAGCAGAAACTCTGAAAGATAATTTTAACAAATCATAATTCGGGTCTTCAGGATTATAGTTAACGCCTTCCTTGACCTTGAAAACTTGAATCGGGAATATTGCCGTTTCTCCATTTCCTAGTCCTACTTCAGTAGCTAATAATAGTTGCTTAACTACCATTCTGCCCTCTGAGCTGGTATCTGTTCCGTAGTTAATACTAGAAAACGGTACCTGTGCACCTGCTCTTGAATGCATTGTGTTCAGGTTATGCAGGAAAGCTTCCATTGCTTGATATGTCTTTTTCTCTGTTTTGCGATAAGCATCTTTATGTGCATATGCTTGCAGTTTATCGACTTTAGCTTTATCTAGTCCATATTTCTCAATAATGCGTTTATTCTCTTCAAGCTTATATGCCTTGGTAAAATCCAAATTGAGCTTGTCCAATATGTCATTAGTCAATTCTTTTACTTCACTAAGTAGGCCTTTAAAATCATCGTGTTCAAGCTCCCAAGCTAGCTTCTCCGTTAATGATTCACGGTATTCCTTAATAAAGGTTTTACGTACGCCCTTCGCCAATCCATAGTCAAAATTCGGAATTGACTGTCCACCATGCTGATCATTTTGGTTAGACTGAATAGCAATTGCCGCTAATGCACCATAACTAGAGATATCCTGCGGTTCACGCAGATGTCCGTGTCCAGTACTAAATCCAGATTTAAACAGCTTCTCTATATCAATTTGACAGCATGTCAATGTCCCTGTTGGCAAAAAGTCTAAATCATGTATGTGAATATCGCCTTCTAAATGCCCTTTGGCATGCTCAGGCTTCAATAGATACATCCGAGCGAATTCTTTGGCTGATTCCGAGCCAATCTTTAGCATTGTTCCCATTGCTGTATTACCATCAACATTAGCATTCTCTCGTTTAACATCGCTATCCTTGGCATCAGTGAAAACAATATCATTATATGTCTGCATAAGTAATGACGCCTTGCTGCGTACCTCACTACGCTTTTGACGATACAATATATATGCTTTAGCTATTTCATAGTAATTCTTCTCAACTAGCTTCTTTTCGACTAAATCTTGAATCCCTTCCACTTCAAAAATTTGGGATTTCCTTGATGTGAGATCATTTTCAACTTCAATTGCAATTTCTGCTGCTACTTTAGTTGCTAATTCTTGGTTGTTTTTATGTACATTGAGTACTGCTTTTTTGACCGCATTATTAATCTTTTCGTAATTATAGCGATCCATTCTGCCATCACGCTTGACAATTTGCCAAGTCAATTCTGAAAGCTTTAAAGCCATCTTATTCCCTCCCGAACACTACAGTTTGTGCTATTTAAAGATAGCACACTCAATATATAGTGGACAAGGTGCTAAAGTCTTATAATTTTAAAAAAATAAAGAAACAATACCTACGATAAATTTATAAAACGGTCGTTGCGAAATAAGTGCAACTAGAGTTCAGGTAGAGTTAAAACTCCATCTGAACTAAGTTTTCTTTATGACTTTGATAGAATGAAATGTCCTAAGCATATGCTGTAAGGTTTTTGGAAAAAGTAAAAGCATATAGTAATGTATTTAAATAATGCGTTTAAATAATGTGTTTAAATAATGTGTTTAAATAATGTGTTTAATTAAATAATACATAGTAATTATCTTAATTAGGGAGTGATAGAAGTTGACCAAAAAAGTATCCCTATTTGCAACATGTATTGCAGATATGCTTTACCCGCAAGCCGTAGAAAGTACATATAACGTGCTCAAAAAACTAGATGTATCTGTAGATTTCCCAAAAGATCAAATTTGCTGTGGTCAGCCATCGTTTAACGCTGGATATGTTGATGAAGCTGCAAGAGTTGCTAGAAAGCTGATAGAAGCATTTGAAAATACCGAATATATTATTAGCCCCTCCGGCTCTTGTACAGCAATGATTCGCGACAATTATCCAACATTATTTAAGGATGACCCAGAAACCCTAGCCAAAGCAAAGGAACTAGGCAATAAGGTCTATGAGTTTTCTGAATTTCTTGTTAAAGTCTTAAAAGTTAAAAATTTAGGCGCTAAATATAAAGCAAAAGTTACATATCACCATTCATGCCATATGTCACGTTTACTCGGTATTAAAGATGCGCCAATCGAACTAATTAAAAGCATTGAAGGAATTGAATATGTCGAACTACCTAACAACCAAGATTGCTGTGGATTTGGTGGCACTTTTTCTGTAAAAATGGCTGATATCTCATCAGCTATGTTAGAAGAGAAAATCGCCAATGTAAAAAGCACTGGTGCAGATATATTATTAGGCTCTGACCTAAGCTGTCTAATGAACATTAGCGGAGGACTTAGCAGAGAAGGCTCTCCTATTCAAACAATGCATGTGGCTGAATTACTAGACAGGGGGCTACGAACATGATTAATACCGATTTTCGCAGACGAGTAGATAAAGCATTACATGACGATTTTTTTCGAGGTGCAGTGAAACGAACTACTGAAAAGCTGCGTAACGGCCGAATAAATCAAAACAAAACACTTGTCGATGTCCAAGAATGGAGAGCACGAGCTAACGCACTTCGTAGCCATACGGTTCAGAATTTAGATAAATATCTTGATCAATTCTCAACAAAGGTAGAAGAAAATGGCGGCAAGGTTTACTGGGCTATGACTGATAAGGAAGCTGTTGAACAAATTAAAGATATATGCATGCAAAAGCTGGCTAAATCAGTTGTCAAATCTAAGTCAATGGTATCAGAGGAAATACATTTAAACCATTTCCTTGAAAAGAATAACATTGAAGTCGTTGAGACAGATCTCGGTGAATACATCATACAGCTAGCAAAGCAAACACCATCACATATAATTGTGCCAGCTATTCACCATACAAGAGGATCTGTTGCTGAATTATTCTCTAAGGTAGGTGATGAACAATTACCTGCAGAAACACCTGCTTTAACAGCTTTTGCCCGTAAGGTGTTACGTCAAAAATTCATTGACGCTGAAATTGGTATCACAGGCTGTAACTTTGCCATCGCCGAAACAGGCTCAGTTATACTTTTTACTAATGAAGGTAATGGACGAATGGTTAATAGCTTACCTGATACCCATATCGTAATTATGGGCATGGAAAGGATTCTTCCTTCCTTCTCTGATTTAGATACAACATTAGCATTACTTCCAAGAAGTGCCACTGGTCAAAAAATCACCAGCTATCTGTCAATCCTAAATGGCCCTAAAAAACAACAAGAAGCTGACGGCGCAAAGGAAATGCACGTAATTATCGTGGATAACGGCAGATCACGCATCCTTGGAAGTAAATATCAAGAAGTATTAAACTGCATCCGTTGCGGGTCTTGCTTAAATGTTTGCCCAGTGTATCGTCAAATAGGCGGTCATGCTTATGGATGGGTGTATCCGGGGCCAATCG
>Ga0265293_10006493_pt1 | contig 18674 bp, 14 predicted proteins | sample Munlanlewell138R_FD_192505 | JGI IMG/M metagenome (GOLD analysis project Ga0265293, IMG submission 192505) | Leachate microbial communities from a municipal landfill in Southern Ontario, Canada - Leachate well 138R | ecosystem: Engineered > Solid waste > Landfill > Unclassified | place: Canada... | reverse complement strand
GCGGGGCGGGTGGTCCTCATCGGCACGTCGTGGGGAGGGCAACTCACTGCGGCGTACCTGGCCGCCTACCCTGAGCGCGTCGAACGCGCCGTCGTCGTCTCGCCCGGTGCGATCTGGGCGCCCGCCTTCAGCGACACCCAGCGGCTGACACCCGGAGGCAAGCGCGACGTGGACGGAGTCGTCAGCGGCATGCCCCGCTTCCTGCTGCCCCACATCCTGATGAGCGTGGTAGGCCCCGGCCCCACGCAGGCCCTGCTGCCAGACAAACAGGTGGATGGTCTCGCTGAAACGATGATGCTGAACCTGGACATGTGGGCCGGCTGCGAGCGTGCCGACCCGGTCCAGAACCGTACGTCCGCGGGTGGCATCGGGTTCTGGGCAAATGCGGCGACCACGTTCGACGCGCGTTCCGTCGTGGATCCGCGGCCGCTGTTGGCGAACCTGGAGACACCGATCCTCATCCTGCGGGGTGAGTGCGACTATGTGGCTTGGAAGGTCACGAGGGAGTACCGCGACCTGCTGCGAAATGCCGTGCTCATCCCCATCGCTGGAGCAGGACACGTGATCCAACAGGATCAGCCGCAGCGCTATCGCGAAATCATCCGCGCGTTCATCTTCGGGGAGCCGTTGCCCGCTGAGCCATACACCGGTGATGCTCCCCCATGGTGACAAGGGCGCAGCCTGCAGTTGCGCTCATCGCGGGCACGCATGTGTTCGCTGCGCAATCCCGCTAGGCCGACACTCGCCGAACCGGCTTTGGTAGTGAAAGCCTCACGGACAAGTGTGCGGACATTGCGGCCGGCACTCTCGGTCCTAACGTGGCGTAGAGGATCCGCCGTTTCGACATGCAGCCCTTGGAGTGGCTGTACACTGGACACACATGAAGGAGGCCGTGCCATGACTAGCGACACCAAGCGGACCCGCAGTCGACGTCTCGCGGTGCGCACGACGCCGGAGGATCGGGAGTTGATCGACCGAGCTGTCGCGGCCTCTGGGACCGATCTCACCGACTTTGTCGTGACGAACCTCACGGTGGCGTCGCGACGAGTGCTTGCCGACCGGACGGCGTTTACATTGGATGCCGAGGGACAGCGGGCGTGGGAACGGATCAATCGACGCCCCGCCCGCAATCTCGCCGGGCTCCGCGCGTTGATGGAGCGCCCATCACCGTTCACTGAGGCGTGACCGACCGCTATCGGTCGCCCCGCTTGCTCGCGCCCGACGACGAAGTCGACCGCTTCGAGTGTCGTTCGGCCGAGCAGACCGACTGGCTCCGTCACCACGCCCGGCAGGCTCACGCTTCAGGTACCGCGCGGATCCTCATCGTGACGGAGTTGGACCGCTCTGACGTCGTGGCCTACTACGCATGGTCCATCGCCAGTGTGGCGATCGGTGACGCACCCGAGCGGATGCGCCGCGGTGCTGGTCGATACCCGCAGCCGGTCGCACTGCTGGCCCGCCTGGGCGTTGCGCTCGAACACGAAGGCCGCGGCCTGGGTGCCGGGCTCCTCGCCGACGTAATCGCTCGCACCGCCCAGCTGGGAGCCGAGATCGGATGTCGAGGCCTGATCGTCCACGCTGAGACGGCGGATGCCCGCGACTTCTACCGCCACCTCATCCCGGAATTCGAACCGTCGCCAACGGATGAGCTGCACCTGGTGCTGCTGATGAAGGACATCCACCGGACACTTGGCCGATGATGCGCCCCCGATGACGGCTCGTGCACCTCGAGCATCGCCCCGGCCCCTGGCCGGAGCCATTGAATGGCCGGACTCCCGCCAACGATTATGCCTTCTCGCGACAACTTCAAGCCGCCTGAGTCCACCATCCAATGCGGTGAGCATCCCAAGCTGGCTCCAGCGGATATGGAAGCCACAGTGAGTGTGGAACAACTGGAGGCGTGTTCTCCCCCGTCTCCACCATCTCCAATTAGTAAGGTCCTCAGCCATTTCGGGCGGGACCAGAAGGACCTTCGGGTCATCAGCGATGTCGAGCGCGTGCTCGATGAGCAGCCTGAACTCGGGCGTCGGCTTGAGCGCCGCGATCCGCTTCGACTCAATGTCCAGGTACACGCGTTCGACCAGCGGCGAGACCAATCGCCGCCGCTCCTCTGTATCAGCCCGCTCCCAGAGCGTCGACATGTCCGCGAAGTAGCTCGCCGCTTCCTCATACGAGGGGCCGTTGGGTATCGCAGCGCGCTGGACCCGCTCGTCGATCTCCGCGATACGCGCTTCGTACTCGGTGTCGCTCAGGCCCCCGTCCGCGTAGGCGCGGGCCAGGCGCCGCCGCTGCTGGGCGAGTTCCTGCGGTGTCGGGCCGTCGTAGTCTGCGGCGGCCAGCTCGGCCATCCGGATCCGCCAGTCCGGGGCGAACTCCACCGACTCCCAGATTGCCTGCAGTTGCTCATCGACGATGGCCGCCATCACCGAGCGATTGTTCGTGTGGCAGCGCTTCCCGTGCCGCTCCCGGTACAGCGGTCGCCCACGGTGGCCACGGTCGGACTGCAGCGCCGTCCCGCAGTGCCCGCAGCTGACGCGTCCCTGGAGAATGCCTCGGCCAGCGCCTACGGACCGTTGTTGCCGAGGCGCGCCCCGTCTCGCCTGGACGCGCTCGAAGAGCTCCTCGTCGAGGATCGCCTCGTGAAGCCCAGGGAACTCCTCCCCGGCATAGCGCACGAAGCCGAGGTAGAACCGACAGCGGAGCATGTCCTTGACCGCGAAGGAGGTGAAGACCGCGTTCTTGCCGCGCGTCTCGAAGCCTTCGACGTTGAGCCAGCCAGCGATCGCGCCGTAAGACTCGCCCCGCGCACGACGCTTGAACGCCTCGCGGACCGCCTCGGCCTCACGCATGTCGATCATTGGTACGGCACCTGGTTGAGGAGTTATGTAACCAAATGGGATCGGGCCGACCGGTAAGCCCTTCTCAGCCCGCTCGCGCTGCCCTTTGCTGACATGCACCGCGAGCTGGTCCGAGAAGAACTCGGAGACCCCGCCGATCATGGTGAGCATCAGCTTTCCGGCCGGGGTGGTGAAGTCGATGTTCTCGGTGACGCTTGCGAAGCCGACGTTGAAGTCGCCGAGGTGCTGCAACGCCTGGCGCTGGACCCCGACGTTCCGGGCCCACCGGTCGATGGTGTGCACGACCACCACGTCGAACTGCCGTTGCCGCGCGTCCTCAAGGAGCGCAACGAGCTGGGGGCGCGCCTCGATCTTGTCGGTGTGCGCGCTCACCCCTTCGTCCGCGTACACCTTGACGAGCTCGAACTGATGGCGCTCGCAGTAGCGCCTGATTTCGCGCCGCTGAGCGTCGAGCGAATGCCCCTCGGTCTGCTCCTCGCTCGACACACGGACATAGGCGGCAACGCGCTGGTGCTTAGGCATCCTGCCCTCCGCCCTGATCGCTCTCCTGAGCCTGTTCCCGCTCCCAGATGGCACGTGCGACCGCGGCATACTCGCGGCAGAGTGCTTCGATTGCTGGCGGCAATGCTGGACGTGATCGCGCCCGCTGACGCGACTGTACGCCGGCGCGACGCGTGGAGTCACCCGAGGCCCGCATCCAGCCCCATCCCGCGGCTGGGTCCCAGGGCCGGGACTGCCGAGAGCCTCCCTCGTGCTCCGACCTAGGGCTTCGCACCAGCAACCTCGTACTTGTCGCGCACGCCGTCTCGCCCGGGTGCGAGCGGATGAAGCCAGTCAACTACCCTGTCATCGCTGTCGGGTTCTCGCACGATGACGGTCGGGAGCACCGTGCTAGGGACTCCAGCCTCGGCTGCTACCCGACGTGCCGCGCGGTAGTCCGCGCAGACCCAGAGGACGACTGGCTCGCGGTCGAAGTACTCCTCCCAGGCCGCCGCCTGGTAGTAGCGCTCATACGCGAGGACCTTGGTGCGAAGCTGCGCTCGACTGAGCGTCCCGCGTTCGTACTCGAGCAGAAACGGCAGGGCCTGCCCACCCAGCTCCAGTACCCCGGAACCGTCGGGACGAACCCGATGCGCGCTCCCGACTCCAAAGATGTGCAGGGATTCCGCCTCGTTGCGCCACAGTGCCAGCCGGCCACCATCGCGTCGCGCTGTCTTCGCCAGCGCCACGAACGCACGGTTCACGCCCAGCTCGTGCGCGAATGCGCGGGGCAGCACGACCTCGCCAGGCCGCTCGTCCGCGTCGATCGGGACTGTCAGTGCCCCCGCCTCCCGATAGCGCGATGCCGGCACCCCATCAGCGGCTGCGAGAAGGTGCAGCCCCAGTTCCCTCGCGATCCAGAGGTCAGCATCCACCTCCGGAGCGCGGACGCTGCGCGCGAGCCCATAGCGCGCGAGTATCTCGAGTCGCCGGCGCACCGCGGGCTCCGGATCGTTGAGCGCGACCGCCAGCTGCGTCGAGAACAACCAGGGGTGGCGTGCGAGCCACTCGATCAGGGCACGACCTAGTGGATCTAGTGCCAGCGACAACGACGCCACGCGCTCGCGTCGTGGTGCGCCTGCCCGAAGCGGAAACCGGCCGAGTTGCGCACGGAGCGTGGGCGCCCGATGGGGCACCTGCGGAAAGGGCACCGTCGACCGGGCAGGCGGCACTGCCGCCTGCCAGTCGAGCCAGTGCATGAGCGAGCACCCGTCTCTCGCGCCGGGTACCCGCCACGCGGCATGCAGGGGGCCGACGCGGAGGACCTCGGCGGCCGGGGCGATGAGCACATCCACCGCCGCCCTGCCGGTGTGCTCCTGCCAACGTCGCACTGCCTCGGTCCACACGCGCGTCTCACGGTCACCGGCGCTGACGACCAGGATCGGCGCCACGGGTTGCTGGTCGAGCGCCTCCACGGCGGACTTGAACCACCGTCGCACGCGGTCCCGCCGATGAATGTCGGGCGCGCCCGCTCGATCCCAGGCCAGGAACCCGGAGCCCAGCTCGTCGTCGACGCGCACGCTGAACTCGGCCTCGATCAGAGGGGGCCACCAGCGTGCCTCGGGCGGCACGGAGAGTGGTAGCGAGCGAGCGGCTTCGAGTGCGCCGTCCCCCGAGGCACGCAGTTGCGACGCCAGTAGCGCCAGCGTGCGGTTGACGCCCTGCACCACCGCATGGCGGGCGATGCGTTCGTGGATCGCCGCGCGTCCGACCGGCCAGCGCGAGGTGAGTTCGGCGACGGTCATACCGAGGCGCTCGGCCAGCGGTGGCAGCGCCTCCTCGCGGATGAGGGCGAGTGGGCGAGCCTGCAGTCCATCGCCCCGGGGCGTGACCACCTCGGTCCATCCGTTGCAGGTCAACGTCGCGCGCAGGCCGCGGGCGTCCGGCTCGTCGACACCGACGAGCATTCCCAGGTCGATGTCGCCGACCAGCGTCAGCCCCAGAATCCGCTCGACGGCGGTGGCGAGTCGCTCATCACGTCGCTTCACGTTTCCTGGCCCTTCTCCATAGGCTCGCCGCCGACCGGCGTATTCACTCGTCCGGTAGGAGCGGTTCCGTCCTGCTTCTCCTTCCCCTTCTTTGGCGGTCGGTGCTCTGAACGCGCCTTCGCGAGCTTCCGGGCCATGCGTGAGCGCGCCGCGATCACGCCTCGTACCTCTTGCGCGACCACCTCCCGCGGGCGGCCGTAGCGTTCCGCAGAGCGCTGCGCGATCGCTGCGGCGCGATCCGGCTCGTGCGCCGGTGGAGGATCGACGCTCAGCGTGAACGCCGGCGGGCGCGCAAACCCATCCCACCAGCGTGCGTAAGCAGAGAAGTCATCGAGGGACACGAGGTCCTCGACCTCCAGTCCGCTGCCGAGCTCAGGGATCAACCGCCGGGCGTCCTCGGCGCTGCACTGGAAGGTCGTGAGGGCGTCGCTGTTGGAGAGGATCGTGGGGACCAATTCGCGGTCGATCGAGTCGAGCTTCGAGAGGGACTGCGTGACCAGCGTGAACGATGCCCCGTACTTGCCGAGCTCACTCAGCATGCGCGGGTAGTCGACGGCGCCGAGCGTGCTCGACTCGTCCACGAGTTCGACAACGCGGCGACGTCGCTCGGGCGGCAACGCCACCTGCTCCTCGACCAGCAGGCCGAGGAGGTTGAGCATCGTCGCGCCCACGAGCGAGGCCGCGCCCTCGCCGAGCGTGCCGACGGCGGTGTTGATGACGAGCACACCGCCGTCGCGAATCACCTGGCGGAGGTCGAACGTCGAGCGCGCCTGGCCCAGCACGAGGCGGCTCGCCTCCGTCACCGTGAAGCGACCGATCTTGCTCGTCACGGGGTTCGCGGTCTGCTGCTGGAGCACCCGGCCGGCCAGCGTGTAGTTGTCACGCCACCAGGCATTGAGCGCCGGGTCGCTCACGCCGCTGAGCAGGCCATCCCGCAGGACCTGGTCGGTGAGAAACGGCGCCACGTCCAGCAGCGTGAACTGTTCGACGCGAGAGCGACGAGTGTTGAGTTCGTGCAGCGAGGCCAGCGACGCGCGCAGCGCCCCTTCCATGCGTGGCCCCCAGTTGGCGGGCCACAACCGGTTCATCATCGTCACGATGCCCTCGACCGTGCGGTCGCGGTCGGGGAAGAGCGCGACGTCGAGGAGGTTCAGGCCGATGGGTGAGTCGAGGTGGGCGAAGTCGAGATAGATCGTGCGGTCGGCCAGGGCGTCGGGGACGGAGGCCAGCACCGCTTCCGCGAGATCCTGGTGAGGGTCGACGACGACGAGCGTCGCGTCCTCAACGCCGGTGGCGACACGCTCCATGAGCCCCGCCGCGATGTGGCGCAGCAGGGTCGACTTACCGCGCCGGGTCTTGGCGACGATGAAGTGGTTGCGGTGCAGCAGCGGTTCGGGCAGATGGACGGGCGTGGGCACGCTGCTAACAGGCGAGCGGCCGACGCGCACGCCCTGCGCGGCATGCCCCGGTGCGGGCGCGAGCCGCTGTGCCGTCGTGCGCCGCACGCCCGGTGGTGCATCTGCCGCGTCAGGCAGGTGCCAGAGCGTAGCCGCCTCCGCGGTGCCGAGGAGTAATAGAGACCGCCTCCCGCCTCGTCCATCGAACCGCCGGGAGCTCCCTGCGCGGAGGCCGCCCCCGGCGGCATCGTCGTACGCGGAGTACGCCGCAGCGGTCTGCAACGCGAGAGCCGACAGACGTGCGGGCTCTGGGCCGACCGCGAGGACGCTGAGGTGTGCCGACACGAGCGGGGATCCGAGTTTCGCCGCAACGGCGGTGTGCGCCAGAGGCTCACGCCCTCGGAGCAGTCGCATCGCGACCGCGCCAAGCAGGGGGACAGCGACGAAGCTTGCGCCTGCCGCTGCGGTGAGCCACGCCCACTCGCCTGCCTCGTACCAGCGCCAGCCCTGCAACCCGGCCGCGCTCAGCACCATGAAGGCGACGACCGGTGCGAGACTGACAGACGGGCCCCGCTCGTAGGTCCGCCTCGCATAGCCCGATTGCTCTTCCCGACGCCGGATCCCGTGCGCGCTGTTTGAGGGTGCGTGCGTCAGCGAGAGTCGGCAGACGATGCGCTCCCCCGGTGCGGGCTCGACGCTGGTGAGCACACCTGCCAGCGGGTCGCGTTCATTCCGCCAGTCGAGGCGCAGCGGCAGCGCGGCCTCCGTCGCTGGATGCAGCTCGACCGCGACTGCCTGCTCGCCGGGAACGAGAGCCATTGGGTCACCCTGAGCCAGCTCAATGACACTCTGTGGGTAGGCAGCGCGCACCTGCGCCAGCACACGCTCATGACGCTCGGCAGTCGAGGCGCGGATGTACCAGCGCGGGCCGGACTGCTCCACGGCTACCTCGAGGGAGAGTGACTCGCCAGCGAGCGCGCCAAGGAGTCCGCGTGCAGCGCGCATGCTGTCCTCGAGCCCTCGCGGCGGAACGACTTCGGCGACGAAGGACCGCTCAGCGCGCCGGCGCCACATCGCGCTCCCTCCCCTCTGTCTCGGGGAGCAGGTCGAAGAAGCGCTCGCGTCCGTCAGGTTGTGCGCCCAGCTCGCCCACGTCCTTCACGCCCTCGGGAAGACTGAGGATCACGGCGCGCTCGCCCAGGCTGGCCGCGATCGCCGTCGTCGCCTCTTGGCCGGGCCCGTCCGCGTCCAGGACAAGCACGACGGACCTCATCCGCTCGAGCAGGCGGAGCGAGCCGGTCGCGGGCTGAGTACCCAGGAGCGCGATCGCTGGTAGTCCCCAGCCGACGAGCGTGAGCCAGTCGAAGGGCCCTTCGGTGAGAAACACCCGCTGCCGTCCCCGCACGGCGTCGTAGCCGAGGATCGGTCGCGGAAGCGCCAGTCCGAGGTAGCGCGGATCAACCTCGTCCGAGAGCGCCCGGCCGGTCATCCAGGCGCAGTACCCCGAGCGCAGATCCGGGATCACGATGCGGCCTCGCATCGCGTCGCGGTCGTCGGCGTACAGCAGGCCCATCTCCCTTGCGCGTCGCAGACTGAGCCGCCGGCGTTTGAGGTACGGCGCCAACTGACGACCGTCGCTGTACCCGAGCCGTGCCCGCCGTGCGAGCCAGGTGGGGACGCCCCGTGATTCGAGGTAACGCACGCCCTCAGGCGTGCGGAGCAGCGACTCGTGGTAGACCTCGCAGGCCGCCGTCAGGATCAGGCGATCGTCCAGTGACAGCCGGCGAGGCTTTGGCGAGACGCGTCGATGGGCTGACGGGACGAAGTCTGCGGGGGGCACATCGCCGAGGTATTCGACCGCCTCACGGAACCCGAGGTTGCGAGCGCGACGGACGAAGTCGATCACATCGCCCGATGCGCCGCATCCGAAGCAGTGGAAGCTGCGCGTGTCCGGGTAGACGACGAGGCTGGGCCGGTCGTCCCGATGGAAGGGGCAGCGTCCCATGAAGCGCCGTCCGCTCGGCCGCAGTTCGACGCCCTCGGCGGTGATGATGTCGGCGATTGGGTACGCGCGCTTCACGCGCTCGACATCGATGGGCATCACGGCACCTCCGTCCGTCGCTCGGCGAGTTCTGCCGGATTCGTGGTGCTGAGGGCGTGCTCGAGTTCGCTGGCTTCAACACGCAGCGCCACGTGGTTGCCGCGGGCGAGGAACAGGGCTTCGCCGCGCCGGCAGCCGAGCAGGAACGCCCGCTCGCCGCGCGACAGCCCGAACGTCTCCTCGACCATCCCGATCGTGGAGCTGTCCTGACGCATGAGGAGCTGCATCGAGCTGTTGGCGAGCACCGTGTGGCCCTCCGGCGACTGCAGGAAGTCCTCCACGTCCTGCGTCACGGTGGTGACGCCGAGCCATCGCTTGCGGGCCCGCCGCGCCATCTGGGCCAGGAAGCGCGCTCCCTCGGCGTGACGCATCAGCGACCATGCTTCGTCGATCAGGAGCATGCGGGGCCGCGGATCGCGGGTGACCTCGCGCCAGACGTGGTCGGCGATCAGGTACATCGCGACCGGGCGCAGCTCTTCCTCCAGCTCGCGCACGTTGAACACCACGAACGGGCGGTCGAGCGACGCCGTGGTGCGTTCCGAGAAGACGTGCCCCAGGCTGCCGTCGACATAGCGGCCGAGGCGGTCAGCAAGGCCGTGCGGCTCGTCGGTCTCCCGCATCACCGTGAGCAGGTCACGCAGGACGGGTGGCGGGTTGCCGTGCGTGGTCGGGTCCGACGTGATCCCGCAGCGGCGATAGGTCTCGTAGAGCGTGGTGTCCAGCACGCCGCGCTCCCGCTGGCCGAGCGGCTGTCTAGGGTCGGCGAGCATCACGCCGAGCAGCCCCTGAAGCGCGAGCACCCGCTCGGCGAGTGAATCGCGTCCGTCCTCATCGCCGGCGACCGCCTGCGGAAGATCGAAGGGGTTGATGTGGTGCGCCGACGTACCGGAGAGCCGCACCATCTGGCCGCCGACGGCCTCGCAGAGCCGGCCGTACTCGTCCTCCGGGTCGATCACGAGGTAGTCGATGCCGAGCAGGAGCGCGCGCAGGGCCTCCACCTTGCAGGCGTAGCTCTTCCCGGCGCCCGACTTGGCGAACACGACCTTGTTTGCGTTCTCCTGCTCGGCGCCGAACGGATCGAAGATCACGAGCGAATGGTTATGGACGTTCTCGCCGTAGAGGATGCCGTTCGTGACGGCGAGGTGGCTCGACCCGAACGGGATCATCGTCGCGGCGCTCGAGGTGTCGAGGTTGCGGCGGCGACGCAGGTGGTCCTGTCCCGCGGGCAGGCAGGAGAGCGTCCCCGGCAACATCTCGTAGAGCGCGGGGCGCACCCCCGCCATCATGCCACCGAGCACACCGTTCAGCCGCGTCGTCGCGTGGTCGAGCGCCAACGCGTTACGGCCGTGCAGGCGCAGGTAGACCGCCGTGGAGAACACGCGCTCGTCGCCACGCTCGAGCGCATCGCGGAGCCGTTCGACGTCCTCGTAGGCGACCTCGCGTTCCACGCTGGCGATGCGTCCGCCCCTGACATCGAGCATCCGCGATGACTGGAGCTCGACCATGCGGTGGGTCAGTGACCGCACCACTTCACCCGAGTCCAGTGGCTCCAGGTGCATGCTCAGGTCGAACGGCTCGTCGAAGTCGATCAGCCGGCCGAGCCAGTTCGGACTGACCTGCCGGGGATAGTCGGTCAACGCCAGGACGCGGCTGGCCAGCCCATCGATCGTGAGCTCTGCGCGCGTCTCCGAAATCGCGGAGGGCGCGGTGAGGTCGGCAACGCTGCGTTCGCCGAGGGCGAAGGTCGCCCCTGCTGGTGTGTGCCTCGCTCGGCCCCGCCGCTTCAGGCGGACGAATGGCTTATGCATGGGCGGCCTCCCTTCGGTCGGAGGAACTGGGCGGAGCGGTAAGGACGGACGTCCGTGGCGGCGGCTCGCCGCCCGCGGTCAGTGAGGTACCGGCGAGCGAGGCACGCCAGAGCGATACGAGTTCGGCCCCGTCGAGTCGCCTGGTAGGGACACCGAAGGCCGAGAGCCCTTGCGCGACCTCCGCGCAGCGGAAGGTCAGCGCGCGTCGGGCGGGGATCAGCCCTGACCGCGGCGCCCGGTCCCCGCGCCTCCAGGGCCAGGCGATGCCGCTGCGCTCGAACGCCCCGCGGGTGCCCGCGGGCACGACGACGTAGCAGCGGCGGTCGAGCAGGGTGCGTTCGCGGGCGATGCGGCGCACGAACGCCTCGTGGTCCTGTGCGAGGCGCCGCCAGACCTCCGCCGATCGGGCACCGCGTGGCTGGCGGAGCCCGGCGAGGTAGACCTCGACGTCCGTGGGCACGATGCGGATCAGCACCTGCACCGGGTAGGCAAGGCCGTTCAGCCAGCGACGGTACCCGGCGAGAATCGCCTCCTGCTCCGCGTCCGACTTGAGGGCGAAGTTCACGCTGCCCGCCTCGATCACGGCACGGTGATCACCGCCGCGCAGACACACCACATCGCCGGCGATGTCATCGAGGGGGAGCGCAGCCTGGACACCGGCGTGCTTACGCGGCATCGGACACCTCCCGTGCGGATGCTGTCGGCGTCGGTGTCAGGAAGACCTCCTGGAGTTCCCGGGCGTGTTGGTCGCGCTCGCGTGGTCGCCACACGGCAACGCGTGGCGCGGTCCAGTACCGCAGCAGCACAAACGTCCATTCCTCCGCGGGACGGCCACCCGGTCGCGACAGCACAAGGATGGCGGCCGCCACGATCACCACGATCGCGATGGCGATGCGCAGGCCAAAGGGCAGCGGCAGGTCCGAGAGCGCGCCGTAGGCCAGGGCGAGTCCAATCGCGGCCGACAGCAACTGGCGCATGGTGAGGCCGAGCAAGGCCCGGTCGGCGACCTCGAGGTGCGTGGGGATCTCGTGGCGCTCCATCAGGCCGCTCCCGCGCCCATGGCGCTCTGCACCATGCCCGCGATCACCCGCGCCAGCAGCACGATGGCGAGCCCCGTGAGGGCGTTGACGATCGCCGTCTTGCCCTGCTCCATCTGACGCGGGCTCCCGGCCGCGCTCATGTAGAGAAACGCCCCCCACATTACGAAGAACGCCGCCACGGCCACGGCGACGCCGAGGCCAATATTGAGCAGGTTCTCGAAGAGGGCATTGATCTGATCCATGCCTCGTTCCTCTCTCAGCGCACTTCCCGGTGCGCTGGCGCTTCTGATTGCATGCGCAGCTCGACGACCAGCCAGCGCCCGTCCTCGCGGACGAGCCGGCAGGTGACGCGCTGCCTGACCGCTTCGCTCAGTGCCGTCCCGATCACCGGGTCGGACCACCGCCGCTCCTGGACCGCGGTCACCGCCGTGGTGGCTTGGGTCTCGGAGAGTGCGGTGACGGAGATGGCTTCGATGTGGGTCGAGATCCGGCGCTGCATCGTGCGCGCATCGGGTGCGATCGCGGCTTCGCTAAGCACTTCGCGCAGCGCTCCAGTCGCCAGACCGCTGAGACGGGCTGCGTAGGTGTTCGGCTCGCGGTAGTCGAACGTCCCGTAGGCGAGGACGAACTTCCGCGCCGCCGCCTCGACTGAACGGGTGTCGTCCTCGCGGCCCGCGATCCCCTGGGCGCCCCGCCAGCCGCTGAATGCGGCGACGACGAAGAGCAGCCCGGCCACCCCAAGCAGTGCATATCCGGTTACACGCCCGCCGCTCACGGGAGTGCTCCCATGCTGTCGACGGCCGATGCCCCGAAGGCAGTAGCCGCGTCGGCGTAAGACGCCCCGTAGTAGGCCATCCGCCCGAGGACGAGGGCGACGTACTCCCAGTCGTGGTTGTAGGCGTAGACGGCGTTCGGAATGTCGTTGAGGACGTTCGCGGCGATGAGATAGCGGGCCATCGCCGGGATCACGTCCCGGTAGTCGTACGGATCGCCGCCCTCTCCGAACGCCGCCCACGAGGGAGGCATGAACTGCCCGTACCCGATGGCGCCGGCCCACGAGGTGGACATGTTGGCCCCGAAGCCGCTCTCCACGGAGGCGATCGCGGCAAGCAGCGACCAGGGCACGCCGGTGGCGTCGCCCACCTGCACCATGACGGCGAGGTGATGGAGTGGTGGCACCGGGAGCTGCGAACTGTCGACCCCGCCTCCCCCTCCGAACGCCGCGAACGGCGCAGCGATGAACATCGCCACAATCATGACGACCAGGATCACGGGGACCAGGAGGGCGATGACGACCATGCCGGCGAAGCGCAGACCGTCGCGGATCAGGTCACCAAAGACCGAGTAGGCGATGAGCGCCAGCTTCACCATCATGCGCGGGCTCCCGCCGCCGCGCCCGCACCGCGCGCCCCGAGCCCGCCAGCGAAGCGACTGAGGACCACCAGCGAGACCACCGAGGCGAGGCCGGCGTAGCGCGTCTGGCTCGATAGCAGCGCCGGGACGCGCAACGTCAGGTAGCAGACGGCGATCCCGAGCATGAGGGTGAGCACCGCGTTCGCGACGCTACCCGGCGTCAGTTCCACCATCAGCGCGGCCCCGAGGCGCAGGACGAGCACCTGCACGGCCTGCTGGAAGACGGTGATCGGAAGGAGGTGCGCCCACCAGCGCGCCCAGCCCTGCGTCTGCGGCAGCACCCAGGTCACGACCATCACCGGTGCCAGCACGATCAGCACACAGATCAGTGCGAGCCGCATCAGCATCTGGAAGGCGAGCAGGAGCGCGACAACCGCGTAGGTGACGGCGACCATCACGAGTGCCATTCCCGACTGCTCACCGCGCGCCTGGTCATAGCCGGGCAGTCCGCCCTCGCCCACGGCGCCGGCGAAGGCGTTGTTGAGTTCGATGAGGACGCGGGCGATCTCGAGGGTGAGGTTCACCGCGAGCGCGGCGAGGATGACGCGCGGGATCAGCTCCATCACGCCGTCGTAGGGCGAGCGAGTGTGCTGCTTGAGCACGACGTTGAAGCCGCCCCACATGACGATCACCGCTAGGGCAGCGTTGGCGACGCCCCGACTCAGCTCCCACAGAGAGCGGACGGTGCTGCTCTCGTAGGTCCCTTCGGCCGGGGTGCGGGTGATGATGTTGAGCGAGCTGTCGCCCACCCCGAGCGACCAGTCGATGAAGCCGGTGATGGCATCGAGGATCGCGCCCCCGATCAGGTCGACGACGGTGTCGAGGACAGCGCTCGCCCACTCTCGCGGGTCCAGCGCACTGAAGAGGTCGAGTGGGTTGGGGATGTCGGGGCCCGGTAGCTGCGGGTCTGGGGACGCCCCGCTCTCGGGTAACGCCTCAGCAGCTGTCATTGCCGGGTCACTGGGACCCAGCAGCACGGGGGACGCTGCCGCCGTCGCCGCGGACCCGTTGGACGGCATCTCCGCCGAGGCGACCAGAGGCGCGCCGACGGAGACGAGGTCACGAAGCGGGTCGGTCGCCTGCTGTGCGGCGGCGGGCGAGGGAGTCCCGAACCAGCAGACGATCACCACGGCGGCGGCGAACAGCGTTCCTCGCACGACCACCCCCTTTCGTCTCGCGCTGTCGTCCCCGGGTTGGGGGCATCACGGCGCGAGGTACAGGGGCAGCGTGCGGGGCAGAGGTCCAGAAACTGATCCAGAGGCGATCCAGGAGGTCTAAAAACCGGTCCAGAGTTAGTCCAGCAGGGCCGGGTTGCGTCCAGCAGGTCCAGAACAAAAGTGGTGCATGCTGATGCTCCACATGACATCCCCGCCCGCAGGCCAGCAGAGATCAGCTTCGGGCGGGCCTCGATTGCTCGATCGGAGTCGTCATGACCCCGCCTGCCCCGCCCCTCCACCGTCGGCGACTACGTGGAGCCGTACGCCGAGGTCGCGCTCGAGCCCGGCCTAACGATCGGTGACTGTTGCTAGCGCAACATGAATCAGCCGACACCTGTGCCAGGGGCGTCGGCGGGTGACGTGGCTGCGGTAACCTCGGCGAAAGTCGGTTCTCCATCCGCAACGAAGGGCCCCTCGGAAGGAGACGCACCATGGCTGAGTCCCGCCCGCCACCCGAACCTGAGCCTTTCCACCCGGAAGGTCACGGGGACCGTGGCCGCCACCAGCATCTTGATGGTGCCCACATCGACATGGACCGTGCGGGCGAGGTACCCGCCGAGCACGAGCTACCCGAGGGCCGTCCGAGTTCTCGCCTCGGGGTGGAACTCCCTGCCAGGGGCTTCCACGACGGTGATGCTGCTCACCGCGACCACGCTCCTCCGAGTGCGCGTTCGGAGCGCAACGTGCATGCAGCGCACGATGCGCATGCGACACACGGCTCGCATGACGGGCACGGGGGACACGGCCAGCACGCAGGCCATGATCCCGAGGTGTTCCGGCGACTCTTCTGGCTGTCGCTGATCCTCACCATCCCCACGGTCGCCTTCAGCGAGATGGTGCAGAGTTGGCTGGGCTACTCGCTGAGCGGTGTGCCCGGGCACCATCTCGTCGCGCCGGTGCTCGGCACAATCGTGTTCGTCTACGGGGGGCGCGTCTTCCTCCAGGGCGGCTGGCACGAGCTGCAGGCTCGCCAACCCGGCATGATGCTCCTCATCTCGCTGGCGATCGTGGTTGCGTTCGTCTCCTCCGTCGCCAGCGAGTTCGGCTGGCTCGACCTCGACTTCTGGTGGGAGCTCGCCGCCCTCGTGACAGTGATGCTGCTCGGTCACTGGCAGGAGATGCGGGCGCTGGGACTGACGCGGGGCGCCCTCGCCGCTCTCGCGGAACTCCTCCCGGACGAGGCCGAACTCGTCGAAGGGGGTGAAACGCGGGTGGTCTCGATTGCGACCCTCCGTGCCGGCGACGTCGTGCTCGTCCGCCCGGGAGCGCGCGTGCCCGCCGATGGCACGATCCAGTCCGGCCAGGCTGACTTCGACGAGTCGATGCTCACCGGGGAGTCGCGGCCCGTGCTCCGAACAGAATCGGAACGCGTAGCCGCCGGCACCGTCGCCCTCGGCTCGTCTGTACGGATACGAGTGGACGCCGTCGGGGAGGACACCGCCCTCGCCGGCATCCAGCGGCTCGTAGCGCAGGCGCAGCAGTCCCGCTCACGCGCCCAGGCCATCGCCGATCGAGCGGCTGCCCTGCTGTTCTATGTCGCGATTGCCGCCGGCCTCGCCACCTTCGTGGTGTGGTCGATGCTGGGCGAGGTGGGCGACGCCGTCGCCCGCACCGTGACCGTGCTGGTCATCGCATGTCCGCATGCGCTCGGGCTCGCGATCCCCCTCGTGATCGCCATCTCGACCGAGGTCTCCGCCCGTAACGGCATCCTCGTGAAGGACCGGCTCGCCCTGGAGCGAACGCGCCAGCTAGATGTCGTGCTCTTTGACAAGACGGGCACGCTTACCCTCGGGCAGCCGCGCGTCACCGGACTCTGGGCCGCCGATAGCGACGAGGAGCGACTCCTTCGCCTGGCGGGTGCGGTGGAGTCCGAGTCGGAGCATCCGCTCGCGCGCGCCATCGTGGAGCGAGCACGGGCCGAGACAGCCCTCCCGCCTGTCGTCGACTTCGCCGCCGACCCTGGTCGAGGCGTGCGTGGGACCGTCGAAGGAGCCGCCATCGAGGTGGTCGGCCCGCGGCGCCTACGAGCGCTGAGCCTCGAGTTGCCGTCTGCGGATCGGGCGGTAGTCGCACCATGGGAAGCACGCGGCGCAACGGTCCTCTACCTGCTGTGCGACAGAGCGATCGAGGGAGCACTGGCCCTCGAAGACGAGTCCCGACCGGAGTCGCGCGAGGCGATCGACGCGCTGCATGAGTTGGGTGTGCAGGTCGCGATGGTCACGGGAGATGCCCGCAACGTGGCGGACGCGGTGGCGGCGGATCTCGGCATCGACGAGGTCTTTGCGGAGGTACTGCCGGAGCACAAGGCCGCGCAGGTCGTGGCCCTCCAGAAGCGCGGGCTGCGGGTCGCGATGGTCGGCGACGGCGTAAACGATGCGCCGGCGCTCGCCCAGGCCGACGTCGGCATCGCGGTCGGCGCTGGCACCGATGTCGCGATCGAGTCGGCGGGCGTGGTCCTCGCCTCTGACGACCCGCGGGCGGTGGTCGGCGTGATCCGCCTCTCCGAGGCCTCATACCGGAAGATGATCCAGAACCTCATCTGGGCCGCCGGCTACAACGTGATCGCCATTCCTCTCGCCGCGGGCGCCTTCGCATGGGCAGGCTTCGTGCTGCCCCCCGCTGTCGGCGCGATCCTCATGAGCCTGTCGACGATCATCGTGGCGGCGAATGCACAGCTACTCCGGCGGATCGACCTTCGCCCACGCACCAACGCGGAGACGAACGCTCGCTGACGAGGCCCGGCACACCCATACCGGGGGTCAAGAACCAGACGGCGCACAGGAGGAGGGATGAGCACCGGGGGTGAGCGTCTCACCTATGTCCGGACGAACTGGTCGTCGATGCCGATGTCGGCCACCCGACCACGCGCACAACTGGTCATAGCGTCCGGATGGGGCACGACGACGTAGTTGCAGTGGTTGTCGAGGCGCGCTCGCCGATGCTGCCAAGACGGTTAACCGTATCACGTGGTTGACGCGTTGAAGGGCCGATCACATTAGGTCGGGTTGCCCGACGGGATCGAATTTGTGACGTGGGACGGTTCGTGGCCCTAGTCAGAACCGTCGCGGCCGGGCGGGCCGTCGAGGCACTCGCTCCCTATCGCTCCTTACTCGCTCGTGGGTTCTTCGCGCGGCAATACCGTCAGTACCCGCTGAATGAACAGGTGGAACTCCTCCATGAAGTTGCGAAGGAACTCCTCCGTGCTCTCATTGGTCACCTCGCCCTCATCGGTGATCAGGCCGGGGTGCATCTGGATGTAGGCCTCAGGTGCGTTCATCTGGGGCGAGTTGCAGAAGGAGAGGACGCTCCGCAGGTTCTGCTGCGCGACCGCCGTACCAAGGGCTCCCGGAGATGCCCCGATCACCGCAGACGGCTTCCGTTCGAACGAGTTCTGGCCCCAGGGGCGGCTGGCCCAGTCGATCGCGTTCTTCAGGCCGCCCGGGATCGCGCGGTTGTACTCCGGAGTCACGAAGAGAATGGCGTCTGAAGTCGCGATCTGGTCCTTCAACGCACGCGCGACCGGCGGATAGTTCGCGTCGTAGTCGGAGGAGTACAGCGGAAGATCCTTGATCGGGATCTCCTCGAGCTTGAGTTGCTCCGGTGCCAGCCGGATCAGTGCCTTCGAGAGCGTGCGATTGATCGAGGCCGTGGCCAGGCTTCCGACAAAGAATCCAACCTGGTACGTGGCCATTCGTTGCCTCCATCGTGATCCATGATGAGTAGGTGCCGGCCGAGGAACGCCGAGCCGATCACGGCTCCATCATGGCTCGGTGTGACTACGGAAGTGTCGAAGGTCGCGGGAAAGCCTTGCATTTCAGCAGTCGCGATCGTCGAGAGACGGGATGGGCTGTTGATCGACGCGTACGGTGGCGAACGGAGGCGATGGTGTTCACTCCGTTGCCCGCGCTCCCCAATCAATCGGGAGGGCGGTCCGGAGGTCGGCAACTCCGGTCCCGGAGACGAATCAACGAGATCCGTCCCGGCATTGACGGTCATGCCGTCGATCGTTGCGACAGCATCGTTAGCAATACGCCGCCCTGCGCGATGATGACGCCGGGAGCGCGGCCCTGGTCGACGCCCTCGCGGCGCACGGCCTGCGCATGGACGAGGACGTGGCCGCGCGCGGCGGCATCCTGGAGGGCGAGACGATCGTCGTCACGGGCTCCCTCGACCGCTGGTCTCGCAACGAGATCGAGGAGTTCATCAAGTCGCTCGGAGGCAAGGTGACCGGCTCGGTGTCGAAGAAGACATCGTTCGTCGTAGCCGGCGAGGGCGGCGGATCGAAGCGCGACAAGGCCGAATCCCTGGGGGT
>Ga0265293_10006491_pt1 | contig 18678 bp, 14 predicted proteins | sample Munlanlewell138R_FD_192505 | JGI IMG/M metagenome (GOLD analysis project Ga0265293, IMG submission 192505) | Leachate microbial communities from a municipal landfill in Southern Ontario, Canada - Leachate well 138R | ecosystem: Engineered > Solid waste > Landfill > Unclassified | place: Canada... | reverse complement strand
CCTTCAGCGCCTGGCTGCGCGATCTGGGCATCGAGCTGGCTGCCATCGGCTTTCTCAGTTGGGTCGGCATGGCCCACTCGATCAAGGTGCTGTGGGCACCCTTGATCGACCGCGCGCCGCTACCACTGCTCAGCCGGCTATTGGGCCGCCGCCGGGCCTGGATGCTACTGGCACAGCTGGTGATCGCCGGTGCCCTGCTTGGCATGGCGCTGACCGACCCGCGGGAGAATCTCACTCTGGTGGCGCTCTGGGCAGTGTTGGCGGCATTCGGCTCGGCCACCCAGGATGTCGCCATTGACGCCTACCGGGTGGAGGCCGAAGCCCGCCATCGCCAGGGAGCCATGGCCGCTACCTATGTCACCGGTTATCGGGTGGCGATCCTGGCCGCAGGGGCCGGTGCACTGCACCTGGCTTCGATCGATAGCTGGACTCTGGCCTATGCCGGCATGGCCTTGCTGATGGGCGTAGGTGTGGTAACCACGCTGGTGATTGCCGAACCGACGGTGTCGGTCAGCGCCTCGACACTGCACTTCGAACAACGGGTGGCCGACTATCTGGACCGCACCCATCACGCCGGCTGGCGGCGCCATCTCACCGCCTGGTTCATCGGCGCCATCGTCTGCCCCTTCGCCGAGTTCTTCCAGCGCTATGGCAAGGCCGCCCTGCTGATCCTGGCGTTTGTCGCCACCTTCCGCATCAGCGATATCTTCATGGGTGTGATGGCCAATCCCTTCTATCTCGACCTGGGTTTCAGCAAGGCGCAGATCGCCAACATCGCCGCCGCCTTCGGCCTGGGCATGACCCTGCTCGGCGCGGCCCTGGGCGGGCTGCTGGTGGCGCGCTTCGGCATCGCTCCGATTCTGCTGCTGACCGCCTTCATGGCCCCGGCCACCAACCTGATGTTCGCCTGGCTGGCATTCATCGGTGCCGAACCCTACGGGCTGGTGATGGCGATCATTGCCGACAACATCACTGGCGGGCTGGCCATCTCGGTATTCATCGCCTATCTGTCGAGCCTGACCAATACCGCCTACACCGCCACCCAGTACGCCCTGTTCAGTTCCCTGATGACCCTGCCCGGGCAGTTCGCCGCCGGCTTTACCGGGGTGCTGGCTGTCCATCTGGGCTGGGTACACTTCTTCATGGTGACCGCACTGACCGGATTGCCGGCCATCGTGCTGGCGGCGCTGCTGCTCAGATATGCCCATCCCGACCGGGTGAGCCGGCCTGGGATCGACTGAGGTGATGGAAAGGCCGCTGGCGTAGCGCAGGCGCGCTACACCCCGAGACCATGCGCCATATCCGCCCAGGGTTGTCGAGCGCCTGCTCGACGACGCAGTGGTTCGGGATCCCGCAGGGGCGCTACGCTCCGAAAACCGGGTTGTCGAGCACCCGCTCGACGACAGGGTTCAAACTCAATCGCGGAAGTTGTTGAACTGCAGCGGCATGTCCAGATTGGCCGCACGCAGCAGGGCCATGGCTTCCTGCAGGTCGTCGCGCTTCTTGCCGGTGACCCTGACCTGGTCGCCCTGGATCGCGGCCTGCACCTTGATCTTGGATTCCTTGATCTTGCTGACGATCTTCTTCGCCAGCGCCTGGTCGATCCCTTCGCGCAACACCGCCTCCTGCTTCACCTGCTTGCCGGAAGCATAGGCGTCCTTCACCTCCATGCACTGGATGTCGATCTTGCGCTTGGTCAGGCTCAGCCGCAGGATGTCCAGCAACTGCTCCAGCTGGAAGTCGGCCTCGGCGGTGATGGTCACCGTCAGGGCCTTTTCGTTGAACTCGAAGCTACCCTTGCCCTTCAGGTCGTAGCGGCGATCAAGTTCCTTCATGGCATTATCGACAGCGTTGGTTACTTCATGTTTGTCCAGTTCGGACACCACATCAAAAGACGGCATGGCTTGGCCTCAAATAAACATGATATTTATGACAGGTATGGCAGAACATCGACCTGACGTCATGGCATTATACCGGCGTCAGTTAAAAAACATGCAGCAGGGAGCTCAGACATGCCCAACCCCCAACTCAGCATAATGGTGGTGGACGATACCAAGTTCAGCAGTGCCGTCATAGGCCATGCCTTGTCCCAGGCGGGGTATACGGATATACGCTTCGCCACTTCCGCCATGGCCGCACTGGCCATGCATGAGGAGCGCGCCGCCAGCGTCATGGTCGCCGACTGGCTGATGCCGGAGATGGATGGGTTGCAACTGACCACACGCATTCGCCAGCGCGACGAACAGACCAGTCACTACACCTACGTCATGCTGTTGACCGCCCGGGAAGGCGACAATGTACTTGGCGAGGCGTTCGACCGCGGGGTGGATGACTTCATCAGCAAGTCGGCCATGAGCGAACAGTTGCTGCCACGCATCTATGCCGCCGACCGCATCACCCACCTGATCAATCGCCTGCTCGAGGAAAACCGCCTGCTGGCCAGCAACAATGCGCAGCTGGAAGAGCACAACCTGGTCGACAGCCTGACTGCGCTGGGTAACCGCCGTTACCTGCAGCAACGCCTGGAGGATGCCCTGCAGGGTGTCGAGTCGCGCGGCGGCTTCTGCTCGCTGCTGGTGCTCGGCATACAGAATTTCGAGGATCTGGGCAGCCGCTACGGCGAAGCCGTGCAGCAGGAGCTGCTCAAGGGTATCGCCCGTCGCCTGCAACAGCTGGTCCGGCCGATGGACGTGACCGCGCGCATAGGTCCCGACACCTTCGCCATCTGCACCGTTGGCGACAATGCCGACGACTGCAAGCCCAACAGCTTTCGCCGCCTGCATGATGGCCTGAATCTCAAGGCATTCAAGACCAGCGAGGGCTACCTCTCGGTACGGGCCGGCATGTCGCTGAGCACCGTGGCCAAGCATGACCCGCGTATCAGCGCCGATCATCTGCTGCAGCAGGTGGAACAGCATCTGGGTCAGGCCTATGCCACCAACCTGATCACCGAAGTGCGGATGCCGCAACTTGTCTGAGACCCTGCACATACTCGGCGCCGGCAGCCTGGGTCTGCTCTGGGCGGCTCGCTGTGCGGATGCCGGGATCGACTGTCGACTGATCCTGCGCACACCGCAGGCACTGCGCGACTGGCACAGCCGCCACGATCAGCTGCTGCTGGAACAGCAGGGGTGCAGCCAGACCCTGCGCGTTGCGGCGGAGCTGGCCGGGGACAGCCAGCAGCCGATCCACCGGCTGGTGATCGCCACCAAGGCCTGGGCCGTGGCCGACGCGCTGGACAGCGTAGCGCCACGCCTGCAGGCCGACAGCCAATTGCTGTTGCTGCAGAACGGCCTGGGTAGCCAGCAGGCCGTCCGTGCACGCCTGCCGTCGCAGCGGGTGCTGTATGCCAGTGTCACCGATGGTGCCTGGAAACGGGAGGCCAACCACGTGGTCTGGGCCGGCATCGGTCAGACCCTGGTCGGCGATCCGCAGCAGCGACCGGCCCCCGACTGGCTGGCACTGCTCGGCCACGCAGGCATCGACTGGCGCTGGGAGCCGCAGATCATGCCGGTACTGTGGCTGAAGCTGGCGGTCAACTGCGCCATCAACCCCATCAGTGCCCTGCACGACTGTGCCAATGGCGAGGTGCCCGAGCGGGCCGGCGCCTCATTTGCACCCCTGCTGGCCGAACTGCACGCCCTGCTCGCCAGCCAGGACGTGGCGCTACCGCTGCCCCAACTGCGCGAACGCATCCTTGGGGTGGTTCAGGCCACCGCCGCCAACAGCTCCTCCATGCGCCAGGATCTGACAGCCCACCGGCGTACCGAGATCGACTTCATCCTCGGCCACGCCTGCCGCACCGCCCGCCGCGTCGGCCTGGCCACGCCGGTACTCGACGCCCTGTACCGGCAACTGCAGAACCGCCTGGCCGAACTGGGTCTGCCACAGGACTAGGGACTGCTGAGGTTTCATTACAAGCCGCGTCAGCCCCCCCCAGCCCCAGACTCCGTCATCCTTCGCGCAGGCGAAGGATCCACCGGCCACTCCGAGTCAGCCGAAACGGTGGATCCTCGGCCTGCGCCGAGGATGACGAGGCTTGTAGCTTGTAGCTTGTAGCTTGTAGCTTGTAGCTGCGCTAGTCTGGCCTCTTTTCCACAGGAGATCGGCCATGGGCTACCGCTTGAGCAAACTCTACACCCGCACCGGCGATGCTGGCACCACCGGCCTGGCCGATGGCAGCCGCGTCGGCAAGGACAGCCCCCGTATCGAGGCCATGGGCGCGGTGGATGAGCTGAACAGTTGTATCGGTGTGCTACTGGCCGCACTGACCAGTGAGGCGCTGCAGCCGGTACATGCCGCGCTGGCGCCGGTGCAGCATCGCCTGTTCGACATCGGCGGCGAGCTGGCCATCCCCGGGGTCGATATCATCGAGGCGGCGGATGTGACCGAACTGGAAACGCTGATCGACGGCTTCAACGCCGAGCTGCCTCCACTGAAGGAATTCATCCTGCCCGGCGGCTCACTGCCCATCGCCCAGGCGCACCTGGCCCGCAGTGTCTGCCGGCGGGCCGAGCGCCGCTATCAGACACTGGCCGGCAAGGAAACCATCAACCCCCAGGCCCTGGCCTACCTCAACCGCCTGTCCGACCTGCTGTTCGTGACGGCGCGCAGCATCGCCCGCCTGGAAGGTACCGCCGAGGTGCTGTGGCGACCCAAGCCGAAGCCGGTCGAGTAGTAAATTGGCCTGATAGCATGCATCGCGGCGAGCGGCGCGGTGATCCGATGCCGCTCTCATCAAACATTCCTGTATCAACCGGCAAAGCACCACGGGGTGGGAGCGCCTGCTCGCCGACGGTTCTCGGCGGCTACAAGTCCGTCGGCGTAGCGCCGGCGCGCCACACCCCGTTCACATATCCCTGGTTTGCTGCGCGCCAGCGCACCGCCGCAGGCGGGGCGAAGACTCCCACATCACCAGCGGCAGCTCAGTCCGGCGAGAAACCCGTCTCGAATACCGTCATTGCGAACCCGAAGGGTGTGGCAATCCATTGCTGGCCGACAACACCGAGCCCATGGATTGCCACGTCGGCAAAAAAACGCCTCCTCGCAATGACAGAATACCGGAACATCTGATCGGGCCACCCAACCTCGGCAGCCCTGGCGTGGAAGCCACACCGGATCACCGCACCGCTCGCGGCGATAGGGGGTTGCCGATGACTAGCGGCTCACCCCCACCCCGTTCACACTCGGAACGCGCTGATGATCTTCTGCAGCTCACCGACCAGCTCGCCCATGCGGCTACTGGCCTGCTCCGTGCGCCGTGCACCATCGGCGGTGCGCTCACCGGACTGGTTGATCTGCACGATATTCTGGTCGATATCATGACTGACCGCCGTCTGCTGCTCGGCAGCGGCGGCGATCTGCTGGCTCTGGTCGACGATCTGGGTGACCGCGCGCAGGATGTTGTCCAGCGCCGACTGTACCTTCAATGAAGAATCCACCGCCTCGCCGGTCATGCTGTGGCTGCTGCCCATCGCCTTGACCGCCGCACCAACCCCATCCTGCAGCCGGGCGATCATCTGTTCGATTTCCTGGGTGGACTGCTGGGTACGCTGGGCCAGGGTGCGTACCTCATCGGCCACCACCGCAAAACCGCGCCCCTGCTCGCCAGCCCGGGCTGCCTCGATCGCTGCGTTGAGCGCCAGCAGGTTGGTCTGCTCGGCCACACCCTTGATGACATCCAGCACCCGGCTGATCGAAGCGCTGTCCTCGGCCAGGTTGTTGATCACCTTCACCGAGTTCTCGATTTCCATGGCCAGCTTCTCGATGCCATCCACCGAGGACTCCACCATGCGCCGGCCATTGACCGTTTCGTTGTTGACCTGTTCGGCGTTGGTCACCGCCAGCGCCGCGCTGCGCGCCACTTCCTGGGAGGTGGCGGCCATCTCGTTCATCGCCGTGGCCACCTGCTCGATCTGGGTTCGCTGAGCCTCTACCGCCTGGCTGCTTTCGGTGGAAATGCCCACTACCTGTTGCGACTGGTCGCTGACCTGCCCGGAGGTCTGGCTGACATGCCGGATCAACCCCTGGATACGCTCGATGCAGCCGTTGAACTCCCCCGCCAGATTGCCCAGTTCATCATGACTGACGACCTTGACCCGACCGGTCATGTCCCCCGCTGCTACCTGGCGCATGGTCGCGGACAGCTCGGAAATGGTGCGCCGGGTAGCCATGTAGAAGCCCAGGTACAGCCAGACGATAAGCAGCAGGATGACCGCCAGGGCGCTCACCAGAACCAGCATGGCGCGCTTGCCCTCACCCAGCCGCTGGGTCAGGGCGTCTTCCAGGTAGCCGAGGATCGCCTCGCTGAAGCCGTGGGTCTTGGCCATCTCCGCACTGAGCCGCTCGAAGTAGCTGTCCCAACTGTCGTCATAGCTGGAAGCCATGATGATTTCGTCTTCGAAAATCTCCAGCACCCGTTCCAGAGACTCGCTGCTGGCAGCCGCCGGGGCGCGCAGCGATTGCAGTTCCGGCTGTTGCAGGAACGACAGCGCCTGGGTGTAGTTGACCGCCAGGTGCTGAATCTCTTCCAACAGGCGGTCCATATCCCGGCTGGCGTCGGAGTTCAGGTACCCAAGGCCGATGGAATAGGACCCTATGGCCCGACCCATGCCGATGGTGGAGGTGATCTGTGGGGAATGGTTGACCAGCAGGTCAGTCAACTGGCGCACGTTGCGATCGTAATCATGGGGCAGACCGCTGTAGGCGGCACTGAAGGTCAGCAACGAGAGTAGCTCAACATGCGCCTGGGTGGACATCTGGCCGCGATTGCGCAGCGAGGCGGTACCGATGCTCTGGTATTCAGCCACCAGCTCATCGCGCTTTTCGATCAGCTCCGCCGCATCCGCATCCGCACGGTTCAGGGGCAAGCCCTGCAGCCCGCCGATCAGCCGTTTGAGCACGTCACCGCTGCGCTGCTCCAGCGCCGCGCCCTGCTCGCCCACCCCCAGGTGGAAGGCAGCGATATCCAGCCCGCGCAACCTTTCGGCATCGGTGATCAATTGGGTGACCTGCCCCAGCAACTGCATGGAATCAAGCGCATGCCGCGAGACCTGCACCCGCTCCCAGGCCTGGTTCACCAGCATGCCGCTGACCACTATGAGTGGAACGAAGCACAGGGCGCTGATCAGACAGAATTTCATGGCATAACCGAGTCGGTTCATCAATGCCATGGCGGGAGCCAATAGACTGTTCAAGTGCGTCTCCTTGTCGAACCGGGCTCCGTGTCGTCACACAGGCTGGTTTCTTAGAATAATTGTGCTGTTGTATAGCGCTGGGCGCAGCCGGCGTATGTCCTTCTATCTATCGGCCTGAGACAAGCTATCTTTAGCTCAACATGGACAGAAAGGCGACCACCACCGCCCAGGTCAGAATGGAGCGGACCAGCAGTTGCCGGGTATCGGCCAGCACCTCCTGCTGCTCATGTTCGAGCTCGGGCGCCAGCGCCGCCTGAGCGCAGCGGGTAGCCAGCTCACCACCTGGCAGCTCCCATTCGCCAGCCAGGCCACGCAGGGTTCGCAGGGTGATATCGAACTGCCCTACCAAGGCAAAGCTCAGCGCCAGCAGGCGCGCCGGTATCCATTCCAGGGCGTGCACCAGCAGCGCGGCGGGCCGCGTCACCGACTGTCCCTCGCGCCGACTGGCCAGTTCCAGCAGACGATAGCCCAGCGCACCCAACGGCCCGAGCAGCAGGTACCAGAAGGCCGGAACGAAATAGTCCTGCAGACTGGCCGTCACCATGCGCCCACGCACCGCTACCAGCAGCTCATCGGCCTGCTCGGCCGTGACTCCCAGCTGCTGCTCAGCCACCAGGGCAGCAGCCGCCTGATCCTGACGCCGCCAGGCCGCAAGGAAATCCGCATTCATCCCGGCCAGCGGGTCATGCCGGCCCACGCTCAGCAATAACAGCCCCACATGCAGCACCAGGGTGAACAGGCCGTAAGCCAGGCCCTCCACCAGCCAGAGCAGCAGCCCCACGGGTACCAGCAACAGCAGGACAGCAGCGACGGCGCCCCATTGTCGGCCGACACCGGCAGCCCGTGCCACCCAGGGCTGCAGGACATCCCGTGGATAGCCAGTACGCCAGGGCGTCCACAGCAGAATCAAGGCCACCAGCAGCAATACCAGGAAATTCATCAGCAGCTCCCATCCTTCAGTGCGTCATCGATCAGACGGTCCAGATACCGCGACCAGTCGAAACAGGGTCCGGGATCGGTCTTGCGGCCCGGAGCGATATGCTCATGGCCAGTGATCCGCTCGCGGGTGATCAGTGGAAAGGCTTGTTGCAGGGTGCGGGTCAGCGCGATCAGGCTGGCATATTGCGCATCGGTGAAAGGCTGATCATCGGTGCCCTCCAGCTCGATGCCCAGGGAAAAGTCGTTACAGTTGTCACGCCCGGCAAAGCAGGACTGGCCGGCATGCCAGGCCCGCTGCAGACAGGAGACGAACTGGGTGATGCGACCGTCGCGCTCGACGAGAAAGTGCGCCGAGACCCGCAACTGGGCGATATCGGCAAAATAGGGATGGGCCGTCTCGTCCAGACTGCCACAGAAGAACGCCTGCACACAGCCGGTGCCAAACTGGCCTGGCGGCAGGCTGATGTTATGGATCACCAACAGGGAAATGTCCACGCCCTGGGGGCGCGCATTGAAATGCGCCGATGGGCAATGGGCTATTTCGCTCAGCCAGCCGCTGGCGGCGTCGATCTGCATGGACATCCGTACCCCGATAGCAAAAACGCTATGCTAGGGCGGCAGCCGCGTTGCCGCAAGCAGCGAATCTCAGGCCTTGCTGTCGCGCAGCTGACGCAAATTGCCGATGACCGATTCCAACGCCCGGTCGAACAGCTGATCGTTCGCCAGCAGGCGGATCAGGCCCTGTTCATGGTGATGGACCAGGGCCAGGCGGCTGAACTCCGCGACCTTCATGCCCGCCCGGTTGACGAAGATGTACTTGCCACTGAAGCTGATGATGGCCGCCAGTTTGCAACGCTGCGCCGGCTTGCCGGCCAGCCCGGACAGCTCGAACCAGCTGCCGGCATGCAGATTGTCGACCCAGGCCACCGCCGCGGCGTCTGGCAGGTCCTCGACCAGCAGGCACTGCTCCTCGTCCTGCACCGCCAGTACCGGCTCATCGATGTGCACCATATCGGTGAGCACCGGGATGTCGCCACCGAGCGACCTGTCGTGCTGGGCCTGATAGGCTGGTGTCGGCTCGGCCAGCTCCAGACTGGCTCCTTGTTCGGCCAGCGTAACGGCGGAGAGCGTCTCGGTTTCCGAGCCCGCTACCGCTTGCAACGGCTCCGCCAAGACCGCCCGCTGCAGTGCCTGCAGCTGCGCCAGCTGTGGCGAGCCCTGCGGGTCTTCCTCACCGATCAGGCTCAGCCCCTCGCACAGCGCGCGACAGACCTCGGCATTCAGTGCCAGACGCTGGGCGCTCGTGCCCTCGCCCGGTACCTCGATGCTTTGCACCAATTGCCTGGCGGTGAGCTCCGCACTGCGCCAGGCACTGGAGTGCTCCCCTTCACGCAGAAAGGCCAACTGCAGCACCTGACTCCAGGTGTCACGCAGCAGATCGACGGCGAACACCGGCAGGGTGCGCCCCAGCAGCAGTTCATTCAGCACCCTGGCGGCTTTGCTGCGGGCAGCTTCCACCCGGGCGCGCCCTTCTTCGGCATCGCGGGTGCGCTGTTCCAGCCGCTCCGCGCGGCGCTGCTCGATACGCATGAACCCGGCCAGTTCCTCATGCATCTGCTCGAAGAATGCCGCGTCGGCCAATTGTTCGCCCAGCAGACGCTCGACCATGCGCTCGAGCAGCGCATGCAACTGGTCACGGCGCAGGTCGTCGTGATCGCTCCAGCCCATGGTTGCCCGCGCCAGCTCGTTGAGCAGGCGCCTGGCCGGATGGGAGGAGCGGTTGAAGAAACTCTTGTCGGCAATCGCCACGCGCAATATGGGCAGTTGCATGCGGCCGATCAGCGCCTTGAGCGCGGCCGGCAGCTGACTGTCGTCCAGCACCACATCGAACAGCATCGACACCAGGCTGATGACGTCATCATCCACCCGATCGAGCTTGCGCACTTCGCCGGTCTGACGCTGCTGTTCGTGCAATTGCTGATTGATGTGCCCGCGCAACTCCCGGAGCGTGACACCCGGGCTGGCGCTCTGCAGGGCGGCGAAGCCACTGAGCATCCCGAGCAGCTCATCGCTGCGCACCGGCGCCGCCGAAGGCGCGCCCAGGGCACTGAGCGCAACGTCACCGCTGGTATGGCGCCAGCTGCTGATCAGCTCGCTGAACAGTGACAGCACCTGCTGTTCGGAGCCCTCGCCCAGGGCCCCGCCCTGCTGGCTACGCGGCCCCGTGGCAGTGGCGGTACGTGGACGTTGCGCCACCGCGCCCTGCTTCAGGTCGGGGAGGATGCCGGCATTGATCAGCAGTTCGTTGACATCGATGTACAGCGAGTCGATGGAGTTGAAGACATAGCGCTCGAACATCTTGAGGATGATCAACCGCACCTTGATATCCAGGTTCAGGGGCGCGCAGCTGTCCGCGAACAGTTGTACCAGGTACGCCGGGGCCAGGGGGTTGCTGCTGTCATCCACCGGCGTCTTGACCAGGCTGTTGAGGCGCATGGACAGATGCGTGAGGCTGGCCTGATTGCGCGCATTGACCCGCCCGACCATGCCATCGAGCGCGACGGTCTGCTCCAGTTCGTCAGGCTGCACCAGGCTCAGGGTATCGAGGTCGAAGGCGATGGCATTGTCGGTGACGGCTGGGCGGCCGTATTGCAGGCTGCCGAACTCGCGGTCCAGACCGTCGCAGCAGGACTTCTCGATGGCATGGCGCTGCAGGCGCAACAGGCGCATGGCATCGAAGAACAGACTCTGATCGGCGTTGTTGCCGGCCCGATCGGCCTTTTCGAAGAGGGTATCATCGGCATTGTCGAACAGCTCGCTGAGCCCGACCCGCAGGTAGGTCAGCGCCCGGTCCCGTACCGCCGCCAGCGGGGCGGACAGGGCGCCATGACGAATCTGCTGCCCGACGGGTGCGACGGAGGCGAGCGAAACTACCTTGTAATCCTTGGACATGCCTTCTCTCCGGGCAATTGGTCTGTCGCTAAAATACTGCCACGCCTGTGTGACGAATTTCTGGCGTCAAATTGCCGCAAGTATACATCCCTTTGGCAAATTCATCTGTATGCCTCCTTGCAATTCCTTGCTGAATCTCACAGTTCCGCAATACAAAATAGCACTATGTCTCATTATTCGAAGATTCCGTTCATCGGGTATACTGCCTGCCTTTCAGCGACCGTAACGGAGCATCCCATGCCGAATATCACCCTCGACAGTCTGCAGTCTTCCATCCAGGAAGAAGTACGTCGTGCGCTGGCCGAGGACATCGGCGATGGCGACATCACTGCGGCGCTGATTCCGGCCGAGCGCCAGGCGCAGGCGACCATCATCTCCCGCGAGCCAGCCATTCTCTGCGGCACGGCCTGGGCCGATGAGGTGTTTCGCCAGGTCGACCCACAGATCCAGGTGCAGTGGCTGGCTGCCGATGGTGAGCGGCTGGAGCCGAATCAGCCGTTCTGCCAGCTCAGCGGCCCGGCCCGCGGCCTGCTCAGCGGTGAACGCTGCGCGCTGAATTTCATCCAGACCCTGTCCGCTACCGCCACCCGCAGCCGCTACTTCGCCGATCTGGTCGAGGGTACCGCGGTCAAGCTGCTGGATACTCGCAAGACCCTGCCCGGCCTGCGCCTGGCACAGAAATATGCGGTCACCTGCGGCGGTTGCCACAACCATCGCATCGGCCTGTTCGACGCCTTCCTGATCAAGGAAAACCACATCGCCGCCTGCGGCGGCATCCAGGCCGCGGTGACCCAGGCCAGGGCCCTGAGTCCGGGCAAGCCGGTGGAGGTCGAAGTGGAGAGCCTGGATGAGCTGCGCCAGGCGCTGACTGCCGGTGCCGACATCATCATGCTGGACGAGCTGAGCAACGAGGACATGCGTACCGCAGTGCAGATCACCGCCGGCAAGGCCAAACTCGAGGCTTCGGGCGGCATCAATGAAAGCACCCTGCGCGCCGTGGCCGAAACCGGGGTCGACTACATCTCCATCGGCAGCCTGACCAAGGACATCAAGGCCGTGGACCTGTCCATGCGCCTGAGCATGTAGGGTTACCGGACAACCCTTGTGTTGGGCGTGCACCTGGATTGCCGCGCCCTTCGGACTCGCAATGACAGATACGCCCCCTCGTCATTGCGAACCGCAAAGCGGTGAAGCCATCCATAGGTACGGACCAACAGAGACTGTCAGCGGCTTACCTCGCCTGCAGGTGCGCCAGCAGCGCGTGGCAGTCCGGGACATGCAGGTCGGTGAGTTCCGGCCAGGCATTGTCCGGGAAGACCAGACAGGTGTTGCAGCCAGCCGCTCGGCCCGCCTGCAGATCGAAATGGAAGTCGCCGACCATCACCGCCTCGCTGCGCTGCAGTTGCCAGTCGGCGAGCAGATGGTGAATGCCATCCGGCGCCGGCTTGGGCGGTGCATCGTTGCGGCCGATGATATGTTCCGGCGCAAAGCAATCAAGTATGCCGATACGTTCGAGGGAGGCCATCGCCACCTGGCGCAGGTTGCGCGTCAGAATACCCAGGCGCATGCCGTTGCCATGCAGCTCGCGCACCAACTCGGCGGCACCCGGCGCCGGCGCCACTTCGGCGGCCAGGCGCAGCTCGATGGCATCGAGCCGGGCATTGAGCTGCTCACGCTCGGCAATCGGCAGGCGCCCCAGGTGCACCAGGATGTCCTCATCGGCAGGAATGCCCAGCTCCCGTCGGATCGCCGGAAAGTCGTGCTGGGCTACCGTCAGGGTGCCATCCAGATCGAAGATCCAGCCACGCGCCTGCATGTCATTTATCCTGCTGGCTGCGGTCGCGCATCAGCGACTCCTGGGCCACCGACGCCACCAGTTCACCAGCGCGGTTGTATACCAGGCCACGGGACAGGCCACGCGCGCCACTGGCAGACGGGCTGTCCATGGCGTACAGCAGCCAGTCATCCATGCGCAACGGGCGGTGGAACCAGACCGCATGATCGAGGCTGGCCACCTGCATGTGCGGCGACCAGCTGGAAATACCATGCGGCAACGCAGCCGTGCTGAGCAGATTGAAATCCGAGGCGTAGGCGAACAGGTAGCGGTGCAGCTGATCGTCGTCGGGAAGCTGGCCGTCGGCCCGGAACCAGATGTACTGCACCGGCTCGGAGCGCGTCGGCTTGAACGGGTTGTAGCCATTGACCCGGCGGATCTCGATCGGCTTGGCGCACAGCACGCTTTCGCGCACGGCTTCGGGCAGCAGATGCTGGTTCTCCAGGCAGACTTCCAGTTCGTTCTTCAGCCCTTCCGGCCCCGCTACCTGTGGCATCGGCGACTGGTGAGATACGCCCCGCTCCTCACCGTGGAAGGATGCCATCAGGGTGAAGATCGCCCGGCCCTTCTGGATGGCACTGACCGTGCGGGTAGTGAAACTGCCACCGTCACGGGGGGACTCCACCTGATAGACGATCGGCAGGCTGGCATCGCCCGGACGCAGGAAGTAGCCATGCACCGAATGGACCTTGCGCTCGGGCGCGACGGTCTGGCTGGCCGCCGACAACGCCTGACCCAGCACCTGCCCGCCGAACAGCTGGCGAAAACCCAGATCCTCGCTTCTGCCGCGGAACAGGTTTTCCTCGATCTTTTCCAGGGCCAGCAGACTGACCAGATTATCCAGCAATTGGCTCATAACGATTCCTCGACTATCTTCCGGCCAAGGGCCGGAGCGAACGACGCAGGTTCGCGACAGAGTGTCGCACCCCAAAGGAGGGGGATTTTAAACCCCGGCGCCCAATTCTTACAGTGTTCCCTTGTTAATGCCGCCCTGGCAGGGTCTGCGCTACACTGCGCGGCAATTCACAATGGAACCGAGCATGCCCGTAACCTCCCCTTCCCAGCGTCCCCTGATCGCCGTCATCGGCGGTGGCCCCGCCGGCCTGATGGCCGCCGAGCAACTGGCCCGGACCGGCCGGCGCGTAGCCTTGTATGACGCCATGCCCTCGGTCGGGCGCAAGTTCCTGCTGGCTGGCGTCGGCGGCATGAACATTACCCATTCCGAACCGGCCGAGGCGTTTGTCGGCCGCTACCGCGAAGCCGCTCCCTGGGTCGGCCAATGGTTGCAGCAACTGGACGGCCCGGCGCTGCGCGAGTGGATTCACGGGTTGGGTATCGATACCTTCGTCGGCTCCTCCGGCCGGGTGTTTCCCGCCGATATGAAAGCCGCCCCGCTGTTGCGGGCCTGGCTCAAACGCCTGCGCGATAGCGGCGTGCAGTTGCATATACGTCACCGCTGGCAGGGCTGGGATGCACAACAGCAGCTGCTGTTCACCACCCCGGAGGGGCAGCAGCAGGTTGAGGCGGCAGCCGTGGTGCTGGCACTGGGCGGCGGCAGTTGGGCGCGACTCGGTTCGGATGGCAGTTGGGTACCATTGCTGCGCGAGCGCGGGGTGGCGGTGCGCGAATTGCTGCCAGCCAACTGCGGCTTCACCGCCAACTGGAGCGAGCATCTGCGCCAGCGCTTCGCCGGCCAGCCGCTGAAGCAGGTGATCGCCAGCGTGACCGGCTGCGATGGCCAGCAGCATCAACGCCGCGGCGAGTGCATCGTCACTGCAGACGGGCTGGAAGGCAGTCTGATCTATGCCCTGTCCGCACCGCTGCGCGAACTGATCCAGCAACAGGGATATGCCGAGCTGCAACTGGACCTGGCACCCGACCGCAGCCATAGCCAGTTGGCCAGCCTGCTGGCCCAACCACGCAAGGGGCAGTCCCTGTCCAGCATTCTGCGCAAACGCGCCGGACTCGACGCGGTGAAAAGCACCCTGCTGCATGAGTGCCTGGACAAGTCGCAACTGGCTGACCCCGAGCAACTGACCGGGGGTATCAAGGGACTAACGATTCGCCTGCTGGCTACCCGTCCGCTGGATGAGGCGATCAGCAGCGCCGGGGGTGTCATGGCCCAGGCGCTGGATGAGCGGCTGATGCTCAAGGCGATCCCCGGCGTGTTCTGCGCCGGGGAGATGCTCGACTGGGAAGCGCCGACCGGCGGCTATCTACTCACCGCCTGCTTTGCCAGCGGACTGGTGGCGGCGCGGGGCGTGATCGACTGGCTGGGGGAATAACAGCGCTCAGGGCGCGAGTCTTTCACGCAGCCACTGGCCGTTGTCCAACCGGTAGCGCAGGCGGTCATGCAGGCGGCTGGGGCGACCCTGCCAGAACTCGATCACCTGCGGCACCACGCGGAAACCACCCCAGTAAGGTGGTCTTGGCGGCGCGCTATCGGCGTACTGGGCCTCGACCGCGGCCAGACGCTGCTCCAGCGCTTCCCTGCCGCTGATCACCTGGCTCTGCGGCGAGGTCCAGGCACCGAGGCGGCTGCCCAGCGGGCGGCTGTGGTAGTACACATCCGACTCTTCGTCACTGACCTGCTCGACCCGCCCCTCGATGCGTACCTGGCGCTCCAGGTCCGGCCACCAGAAGGTCATGGCCGCCAGCGGATGGGCCAGCAACTGCTCGCCCTTGGCGCTCTGGTAGTTGGTAAAGAACACGAAGCCCCGCGGGTCGAAGCCCTTGAGCAGCAGTGTACGCAGATGCGGCTGGCCCTCGGCATCGACACTGGCCAGCATCATCGCATTGGGTTCAGTCGATTCGACCTCCACCGCCTGGCTGAACCAGGTACCGAACAGGGCGAAGGGATCGTCCGGGGCCTGGCTCTCCAGCAGCCCGTCACGGGTGTAGTTGCGGCGCATATCGGCAATGCTGAGCTTCATTCACATGCTCCTGAAAAGGGTAACGATAATTCTAGCACCGCATCAGCCGGGCTCTGTTGACCTTGGACAAGGATGGCTATCGATGCTCGCGCAGGCAGCGGTACACCGCCCGGCTCAGTTCGCCAGCGCGCGGGTCGGTCAACACATAGGGCCCCATAGCATTGGTCACATAGCCGAAACCGACCTGCGCATCGGGATCGGCAAAGCCCAGCGCTCCGCCCGCCCCCGGATGGCCGAAGGCATTCGGCCCCATGCCGAAACTGCCGCCCTGCCATTCCTGCTCCAGCATCACGCCCAGGCCGAAACGGGTCGGGCAGTGCAGGGTGCGATCCAACCCGGCACTGTGTTCCCGGCGCATCAGGGCAACCAGTTCGGCATCCAGCAACTGCGTGTCACCCAACCGGCCATCATGGGCCATGACTTGCCAGAAGCGCGCCAGCGAGCGGGCATTACCGGTGCCATTGGCCGCCAGGATCTGCGCCTGCTGCCACTCTCTCTTGTTGGTACTGGTCTGCAGGCTGCTGGGGTTGGCGAAGGCCTTCCAGCTCAAGCCATCGGCATCGCCCATGGCCGCGAACAGATCCCGCGCATATTGATCACCGTACTGGTTGCGTAGCCGCGAGACATGCGCGATACGCGACAGATCGGCGTCCACCACGCCCACATGGAAGTCCATGCCCAGTGGCTGGCAGACATGCTCGCGCAGGTAGTCGCCAGGCATCTGTCCACTCAACCGGCGCAGCGGCTCGCCGAGCAGCCAGGCATAGGTCAGCGGCGCGTAACCGTGGCTTGCATCAGGCGTCCACCAGGGCTGCTGGGCGGCGAGCGCCGCCGTCATCGCCTGCCAGTCGAACAGCGCTTCGGGGGCCAGCGGCTCGCTGATGGCCGACAGTCCGGAGCGGTGGCTGAGGATCTGGCGCAGGGTGACATGCTGCTTGCCGGCCTGGGCAAACTCGGGCCAGACCTCAGCCAGCGGAGCGTCCAGGCCGATGCGCCCCGCCTGTACCTGCTGCAGCAGCGCCACCGCGCCCAGCGGCTTGGTACAGGAAAACACATTGACCAGGGTGTCCTGCTCCCAGACCTTGCTGTTGTCCTTGTCGGTCACCCCCTGCCACAGGTCCAGCACGGTGTCGTCACCGACCGTGACGCACAGCGCCGCACCACGGGCCTGGGGATCGCTCTGCTGCTGGGCGAACAGTTCGCGCACGGACTCGAAGCGGGGGTCGAAATAGCCTTGTACCTGGGTCATGTAAATTCCGTCATCCGATTGGGGCCGTCCAAGCGTAACCGCGATGAAGGCGTCAGTCGATCTCTCGGCGAAACGGCGGCAAGGCATTCAGAATCGCCTTGCCGTAACGCTGGGTGACCAGCCGCCGATCCAGCAGGGTAACGGTGCCGGTGTCCTGTTCGGTACGCAGCAGCCGGCCACAGGCCTGCACCAGCCGCAGGCAGGCATCCGGTACCGCGATCTCCATGAACGGGTTACCGCCGTTGCGCTCGATCCATTCCGACAGCGCCGCCTCCACCGGATCATCCGGTACCGCGAAGGGGATCTTGGCGATCACCACATGCTCGCAGTACTTGCCCGGCAGGTCGACGCCCTCGGCAAAACTGGCCAGACCGAAGATCACGCTGGGCTGACCATCATCGACCCGGGCCCGGTGCTGGCGGATCAGTTCCTGCTTGGACAGGTCACCCTGCACCAGAACCCGTTCGCGGAACGCCGCCGGCAGGCCGGCATACACCTCGAGCATCTGCCGGCGCGAGGAGAACAGCACCAGGCTGCCAGGCTCGTTCTGCAACATATCGGGGAGATGTTCGATGATCGCCGCGCTGTGCCCGGCATTGTCGCGCGGGTCAGCGCCATGGTTCGGCACCCGCAGCACGCCGCTCTCGGCATAGCGGAACGGGCTGGGCGCCAGCGTGCAGACCGCACTCTTCGGCAACCCGGCGCGATGACTGAACCGGTCGAAGCGGCCCAGCGCGGTGATGGTAGCCGAGGTCACCAGAGCGGCGAAGGCCGTGTGCCAGAGATACTGGCGCAGCGTATCGGCAGCCAGTATCGGGCTGACATGCACATCCAGATCGCTCTGCTCGGTGAGCGTGAGCCAGCGCGCCGTCGGCGGCTTGTCCTCGGCATCGACCAGGCTGAACTGGGTCCACAACGTCCAGTTGCTCTCGGCCCGGGCCTGCAGCGCGCCGAACAGCGGGTACCATTCCTCGGCCTGGGTCTGGTGCACACCGACCACCTCACCATCCATGGCGTCCTTGAGCATGTCGACCATGCGCTGCAGCAGGTCGCTGATACGTCCGAAACCGGCCTTGAGCTCCACCGACATCTCGCGCAGGTGCTCCGGCACCACGCCGTGCTCGAAGCGATATTGCGGGCGGGTCTGCCCGGCCATGTCCTCGGCGCTGGCGAAATCCGCCACCTCGCCCAGGGCCTGGGTCATGAATTGCTGGTGCGGCTTGAGCTCACGCGCCAGCTGCGGCACCTGCTCGAGCAGGCGACCGAAATCCCCCGGCAGCGGATGCTGCGCCAACAGCTTGCTCAGGTTCTTGTCCAACTGGTCCAGCCAGTCGGCGGTGGCCGCCATCCGCGTGTGGTGGGCGAAGTGGGAGATCGCCTTGTCCGGCAGATGATGGCCTTCATCGAATACATAGAGGCAATCGCGCGGGTCGGGCAGGATCGCACCGCCGCCCAGCGCCAGGTCGGCCAGCACCAGGTCATGGTTGGTGACGATCACATCGATCTTCTGGATGCCTTCGCGGGCCTTGTAGAACACGCACTGGTTGAAATGCCCACAGCGACGATTGGTGCACT
>Ga0265293_10006489_pt1 | contig 18681 bp, 18 predicted proteins | sample Munlanlewell138R_FD_192505 | JGI IMG/M metagenome (GOLD analysis project Ga0265293, IMG submission 192505) | Leachate microbial communities from a municipal landfill in Southern Ontario, Canada - Leachate well 138R | ecosystem: Engineered > Solid waste > Landfill > Unclassified | place: Canada... | reverse complement strand
GAAGTCGGCGCACCGCACCGGCGCGAACGGCTGTTCATCCTTGCGATGCGCGAAGGTGACGAACTGGCCGACGCCGCAGACCGACAGCTTTCGCAGTCGGGGCGGCACCCGGAAACACGAACTGGGTCTGGACCGCATGGCGCGGGACTGGCCGACGCCCAAGGCGATCACGGGCGGACCGAACTCGAAACGCGCGGAACGCGGTGCCGGCGGTCCGGACCTGCAGGAGGTTGCGGCCCAGTGGCCGACACCAATGGCCAGCGACGGGAACAAGCCGAGTGCGGGCAACCGCAAGACGGCGGACCTGACCCATGCAGCCGGAATGTGGATGACCCCGACTGCCCGGGACTACAAGGATGGTTCGACCAGTCTTGCCAATGTGCCGGTGAACGGCCTGCTTGGCCGCCAGGTCCTGACGACGCCGATGCCTGGCGACAGTTCCTCGGATGCGCGCCGGACCTTGAACCCGCTGTTCGTCGAGGCGCTGATGGGCTGGCCCACCGGGTGGACCGGCTTCGACTTTGCGGAAACGGAGTGGTCCCCCTGGTTGCGGCGCATGCGCTGCGAACTCTCGCGTCTCAGCTCGTCGGGCGTGGGTCGAAACGATGCTGATGACGGCACATAGCTGCTCCAGTCGTTGCAGTATCTGCAACATCTCGACAGGTCAGATCAGCAGCGATGATTGCGCCAGTACCGATCCCACCGCACAGCCCAGCCGCCCCTGACCATTGCGCAGGACAGATCGCCGGACCGGGGTGAAACGCACCAGGCCGCCGTCCGCGCGCCGCCGGCACTGCCTTCAGAACGACAGGTCATCGCCGGACCGCTGACCAGGACGTGCCCTTCTCTGGAGACACCAATCGGGCGTCCGACCAGGCTGACCAGTGCATCGCGCGCCTCTTCAGCCGATGCCCGCGGACACGGGTGGTTGGCCCGGCAAGTGCCGTCCATCTCGCGCGCAGCGATGCCGGACAGGCGGATGCGAGACCCTTCGGAACACCAGATCGGCCCATCGCCGTCCCACACCCGCGTCGGCGTGCATGTGAAGGTCTGGCCCGAAGGCGCGGTAACGGCAGCAGCAAAGAGCAGAATTCCAAAAATCGTCGTGGCCCTTGGTGTCGGAGGTGGGAGGGAATTGATCACGACGCATAGTTGAAGGACATGCGCCATGAAACCCGGCACCAAGCCGAAACCCACCCATCTCAAGCTGATCGAGGGCAATCGCGGCAAGCGCCCGATCAATCGCAAGGAGGCGAAGGCCATCCCGGCGCTGCCGGCACCGCCGCCCCATCTGACCGCTGACGCGCTCGAGGAATGGAACCGGGTCGCCGTCTGGCTGCACCGGATCGGCCTCCTGTCCGAAGTCGATCGTGCCACGCTCGCCGCTTACGCCCAGGCATACGGTCGCTGGGTCCAGGCCGAACGTGCGATCGCCAAGATGGCCGAGAAGGACCAACTGACCGGCGGCCTGATGATCAAGACGTCCAACGGCAACGCGATCCAGAACCCGCTGGTGGGCACCGCCAACAAAGCGGCAGCGGACATGATGCGTTACGCCGCAGAATTCGGGATGACGCCCAGTGCCAGGAGCAGGATCGCGGCCCAGCCGCCAGAAGAAGGCACGGACCCCGCCGACCGCTTCTTCGCCTGACCGGACACTGGCCTATGCCAAGGCGGTGGTCTCGGGCGAGATCGTCGCCGGACCGCATGTGCGCAATGCCTGTCACAGGCACATCGCGGATCTGAAGCGCAAGGATGGGATCTGGTTCGACCATGAGGCGGCGGGCCATGCCTTCGCTTTCTTCGAGGAGGTGCTGAAGCTTTCCGAGGGCCAGTTCGAGGGCCAGCCTTTCCGGCTGGAGCCGAGCCAGGCGTTCATCGTCGGCTCGCTGTTCGGCTGGAAGCGCCAGGATGGCCGTCGCCGGTTCCGCCGGGCCTACATCGAACAGGGCAAGGGGAACGGCAAATCACCGGTTGCAGGGGGCATCGGCATCTACGGGATGACGGCCTGCAAGGAAGCGGGCGCCCAGATCTATGCGGCGGCCGCTAAGAAGGAGCAGGCCAACATCCTGTTCCGCGACGCGGTGCGGATGGTCCGGCAATCGCCCGCGCTGGCTCGGCGGCTGGATTTCTCCGGCGGACCGGGACGCGAATTCAACATCGCGCACTTGTCCTCGGGCAGCTTCTTTCGCCCGGTCTCGCGCGATACGGGCAAGACCGGCTCTGGCCCGCGGCCCTACTTCGTGCTGGCGGACGAGGTCCACGAGCTTCCAGATCGTTCGATCATCGAGATGCTGGAGCGCGGCTTCAAGTTTCGCCGCGATCCGCTGCTGTTCATGATCACGAACTCAGGTTCGGACCGCAATTCGGTCGCATGGGAGGAACACGAACACGCGATCCGGGTGGCGGCTGGTAATCCCGATGCAGTGATCGACCCGACCTTTCTCGGGCAGGTCATCGACGACACGACCTTCAGCTATGTCTGCGCGCTCGATGAGGGCGACGACCCGCTGACGGACCCCAACTGCTGGATCAAGGCGAACCCGCTGCTGGGCGTCACGATCACGGAGCAATACCTCTCGGAGGTCGTGGCGCAGGCCAAAGCCATCCCGGGCCAATTGAACGGCATCCTGCGACTGCACTTTTGCGTATGGACCGATGCCGAGACCGCCTGGATGGCGCGCTCGACGCTCGAGCCACTCTTGGCGGAGTTCGAACCCAAATCTGGTGCTAGCACCTGGCTCGGGCTCGACCTCAGCCAGAACCGGGATTTGACCGCGCTGGCTGCGGTCCAGCGCAATGGCGAGAAGGACGGCAAGCCCTGCTTTGATGCATGGGTCGAAGTCTGGACGCCGGGAGATACACTGGCCGCACGGGTGCTGCGTGACAAGCAGCCCTACGACCTCTGGGTCGTCGACGGATTTCTGAATGCGCCGGCCGGCGAGAACATCAGCTTCCGCCATGTGGCGCAGGCTTTGGCCGAAATGGTGTCCGACTACCGCGTCGAGGCCGTCGCCTACGACCGCTACGCCTTCCGCCGGTTCGAGGAGGAAGTCGCTGAACTCGGGCTCGACCTTACCTTTGTCGAACACCCACAGGGTGGCACCAAACGAGCCAAGCCTGCGGGCGAGATGACCGAAGGCCTCTGGATGCCGGGCTCGCTTCGGCACCTTGAAGAACTGATCCTAGAGGGCCGCATCCGGCTCAAACGCAATCCAGTCCTCATCTCGGCAATGATGTCGGCGGTCACCGAGACCGACCGCTGGGACAACAAGTGGCTCTCCAAGCAGCGAGCCATCAACAAGATCGACGCAGCCGTGGCGCTGTGCATGGCAGTGGGGGCGGCAATGGCGGGCGACACCACGGGCTCGATCGATGACTGGCTGAAGAGCCTCGCATGAACCTCTTTCAAAAGGCGCTGGGCTACATCGCGCGCTCCATCGGCCTCACCGATCCGCGACTGGTCCAGGCCGTCGGCGGCCGCACGACCACGACCGGTGAACTGGTCTCGACCAGCTCAGTGCTGGGGCTCGCTTCCGCCTGGGCCTGCGTCAACTTGCTTGCCGGCACGATCGCCTCGCTGCCGCTGATGGTCTACCGGACCAAAGGCGGCGCCCGAACGGTCGCTAGCGATCACCCGCTTTACCGGATCTTGCACGATAGCCCGAATGCGGACCAGACCGCGGTCGACTTCTGGGAGTTCATCTGCGCGTGCCTGGAATTGAACGGCAACGCCTATGCCGAGATCATCCGGGGCAGCAATGGCCGGGTCGTGGCGCTCAGCGTTCCGATCTCGCCCGAGCTCATGATCGTGCGCCGTCTGCGCGATGGCAGCCTTGAATACGAGTGGTCAGACAATGGCGTCCGGTCGATCGTCCAACAGGACAACATGCTCCACATCCGGGGCTTTGGCGGCAACCCGCTGGGCGGTCTTTCCACCCTTAGCTTCGGCCGCCAGACCTTCGGACTGGCGCAAGCTATCGAACGGGCCTCCGGCGACACCTTCCGAAACGGGGTGCGGCCCTCGGGCCTGCTCAAGACCGCCGATAGCCTGACCCTCGACCAGCGCAAACAGGCCGAGGAATTGCTGCAGGAGAAGTTTGCCGGTGCGATCAATGCCGGACGGCCCATGCTGCTCGACCGCGGCATGGACTGGGTCCAACTCTCGATCAGTCCGGAAGACGCGCAGATGCTGCAGAGCCGGGCTTTCTCTGTCGAGGAAGTCTGCCGCTTCTTCGGCGTGCCGCCGTTCATGGTCGGCCATACCGAGAAGACCACCAGCTGGGGCACTGGCCTCGAACAACAGACCCTTGGATTTCAGAAGTTCACGTTGCGTCGGCGCCTGAAGCGCATCGAACAGGCACTGGCCAAACAACTGCTCTCGCCCGCCGACAGGCAGGCAGGGCTTGTCATTGAATTCAACCTCGAAGGATTGCTGCGCGGCGACAGCGGTGCGCGAGCCTCCTTTTATCAGCAGATGCTGAGCAATGGCGTGATGACCATCAACGAGGTCCGCACCCTCGAAAACCTGCCGCCCGTCGAAGGCGGCGATGTCCCGCGCATGCAGATGCAAAACGTGCCCATCGCGCAGGCCGGTGCCCCTGCTGAAATCCTGCCGCCAACCGGAGCGAATGCCCCATCGGAGCCCCTTAAATGAAACATCTCACCCTGACCCTCAAATCCAGTGACCTTCAGGACACCGGGCAGTTCGAGGGCTACGCCTCGACCTTCGGCAATGTCGACCAGGGCGGCGATCTCATCGAACCGGGCGCTTTCCGGGAGAGTGTCGCCAAGGCCCGTGCCGAAGGCTGGGGCATCCCGATGCTCTGGCAGCACGACCAACGCGAGCCGATCGGTGTCTGGCGCGACATCTTCGAGGATGATCGCGGCCTATTCGTCCGCGGCCAGCTGATCCTCGACGGCGATCCGGTCGCCCAGCGTGCCTATGGCAAGCTGAAGCACGGCGCGCTTGGCGGCCTTTCGATCGGCTACACCATCCCCAAGGGCGGTGCCGCTCCCGACCCCTACAAGGCTGGCGTCCTGCGCCTCAAGAAGATCGATCTTCGCGAGATCAGCCTCGTCACCATGCCCATGAATACCGAAGCGAAGGTGACGGCGGTCAAGACCGTCACCGACGGGCAGACCATGCCGTCGCTATCCGATTTTGAGAATTTCCTGCGCGAGGCAGGGTTCTCGAAAAGCCAGGCCACCGCAATCGCGGGCAAAGGCCTCAAATCGCTGCTCCGGAGTGAGTCCGGCAGTGAGTCCAACACCGACTTTCTGTCGGCTCTTGCCGCGCAAATCCGCGGCTGAACCCACCTCCTACGGAGCAATCCCATGACCGAGACCAAGAGCGCCGATCAGTTGGCGCAAGAAGTGAAGGCTGCGTTCGATACACGCCATGACCAGGTAAAAGCCATCGCCGAAGAGGCGCTGGGCAAGGCTGCCAAGGGTGAAGAGCTCTCGGCCGCGACCAAGCAGCTGGCCGACGAGGCGCTGACCGCGCTCAATGAAGCCAAGGCCCGCCTTGACGAGGTCGAGCAGAAGCTCGCCCGCAAGAAGCAGGACGACGAACGCTCCGATTATCGGACGATCGGTGAACGCGTCGTTTCGTCCGACACCATCAAGCCGTTCCTGAACAGCAAGACCGCGCGCGGCCGCGCCAGTGTGGAGGTCAAGGCGATCGTCTCTGCCCTTACGACCGATGCCAACGGCTCGGCCGGTGACCTTATCGTGCCGGATCGTCAGCCGGGGATCATCACCCCCGGGCAGCGCCGCCTGACGGTCCGCGACCTGCTGACCCCGGGCCGTACCAACAGCAATGCCGTCCAGTACGTGAAGGAAACCGGCTTCACCAATGCAGCCGCCACCGTGTCGGAAACAGCCGGCGCCACCAAGCCGCAGACCGACATCAAGTTCGATGTCGTCACCAGCAGTGTCACCACGATCGCCCACTGGGTCCTGGCCACTCGCCAGATCCTCGACGATGTGCCGATGCTGCAGTCCTACATCGACGGCCGCCTGACCTATGGCCTGGCGCTCGTTGAAGAGAACCAGCTGCTGAACGGCGGGGGTACAGGCACCGATTTGCACGGCGTCTACACCCAGGCGACCGCCTTTGCGCCGCCGATCACCATCCCGGCGCCTGTCACCCGCATCGATGTCCTGCGCCTCGCCATGCTGCAGACGGCTCTTTCCGAGCTGATGTCGACGGGCGTCGTGCTGCATCCGTCCGACTGGGCGGCGATCGAACTGCTCAAGGACACCACCGGCCAATTCATCATCGGCAATCCGCAGGGCAACCTGTCGCCGACGCTGTGGGGGCAGCCAGTGGTGGCAACGCAGTCGATGGCGACGGGCAAGTTCCTGACCGGCGCCTTCCAGCTCGGTGCGCAGATCTTCGACCGCATGGACGCCATGGTCGAAATCTCGACCGAGGACGACCAGAACTTCCGCAAGAACCTGGTGACGGTGCTGGCCGAAGAGCGCCTCGCGCTCGCAGTCTACCGCCCCGAGGCCTTCGTCAAGGGCGACTTCGCGGCGGCTGCCACCGCGGCAACGGCTGCGTGATGATGCAGGGGTCGGCTCGTTCCGGCCCCTGTCATCCACCGGAAGGAATGACCCATGATCCTCAAAGCCCTCGATACCTTGCACATCAGCTCGGTCAGTTCCAACAACATCCAGGCCGGCCAGACCTTCGAGTTGGATGATCACTTTGGCCGGCAACTGATCGAACGCGGTCTGGCGGTGGAAGTGGCGCCCGACGAACCGGCGCCTGTGGTCACCCGCAAGTCGGGCTCCACCCATCGCACCAAGGTGGCGTGATGTCCGGGATCGTCACGCTCGTGCCGCCACAGGACCGGGCCGTGACGCTGGCAGAAGCGCGCCAGCAGCTGCGTCTCGACGCCCATGACGAGGATATGCTGCTGGCTGCCCACCTCGATGCTGCCCAAGCCGAACTCGAACGGCTCGCCGATCTGCGGCTCTGCGAGCAGACCCTCGCCATGGTGCTGGAGGCGTGGGCCGATGAAATCACCGTGCCGGTCCGGCCGGTGACCATTGCCGCCATCACCTACACTGCCACCGGCGGTTTGACGGTCACTTTGCCCGAGGCCGCCTATGTTGCCCGGGCCCGCCATGGATTCGTGCACATTCGGCCAGCTGCCGGCACATCATGGCCCACGCTGGCACCCGACGGCCAGATCACCATTACCCTGTCGGCCGGATTTGCCGAAGGTCATCCCGATCTAGCGATCGCCCGGGCCGCAATCCTCGTGAAGACCGCCTCCCTGTTCGAGAACCGCGAGGGTGCAACCTGTCTCGCCTTCGATACCCTCGTCAACCAGCTGGCCGCGCGATGGGTCTAGCCTCCAGGCTCGACACCCGGATCCGGATCGAGCGCAAGATCGTCACCCCTGATCCCCTCTATGGGACGGAGACCGTCGCTTGGGTGGAATTCGCCTCGGTTTGGGCGGAAGTGCAAGACGTCCTGCCAAGCCGGGCCGAACGCCTGGCCGACAGCATTGTCGTGGCCAACCGGCCGGCGCGGATCCGGATGCGCTATCTCGCCGGGCTCACCCCGGACATGCGGGTGATCATCGGCAATCGGACTCTCCAGATCGTGTCGGGCCCGGCCGAAATCGGCCGCCGCGAAGTCACAGAACTCATTGTCGAGCAACATAGCAGCGAAGGAGCCGCGCCATGACGATCCGGCTCAAGGGCGGCCCTGAACTGCTGCGCCTGCTCGATGAACTGCCCAAGAACCTCGAGCGCAACGTCATCCGCGGCGGCCTGCGTGCCGGGGCCAAGGTCATCCAGCAGCAGGCCAAGGCCAATGTCCCGGTTCGCACCGGCCAGCTCAAGAAGGCGATCGGGATCGGCACCCGGACGTCCGGCAGCCGGCTCAGTTCCTACGTCAAGCTACGCGGATCCGGCTCCTATCTCGGCTTGTTCATCGAGTATGGCGTCGCGCCGCACCTGATCTCGGTCGCTGAAGCCGACAAGCCCGTGCGCAATACACGCCGTGGCCCCCGCAGGATCAGCATTGGCACGATCAACAAGATGGTGAAGCGCGGCAGCCTGAAGATTGGGGAGAATTTCGTCGGCCCCATGGTCATGCATCCCGGCCATGCGGCCAAGCCGTTCCTGCGTCCGGCGCTGGACCAGAAGGCCCAGGAAGCCGTCAACGCCATGGGTGCCTACATCGCGCACCGGGTCCAGATCGGGAACTTGAAGGCGCCGACCCTCGAGGTCGATGACGAATGAACGGGGTCATTGTGGTCCGTTCGCTCCTGGTGGCTGACACCGGAGTGACGGCACTCGTTCCTGCGGTGCGGATTGTCGCTGGGATGTTGGCGCAGGGCACGTCGCTTCCGGCGATCTCGCTCATGTCGGTCAGCAGCACCGACCGCAATATCGCCGCGCCCGGCCCGAAACGCAGGGTGACCGAGCGGGTGCAGGTGACGGTGCTCGCCGCCAGCTATCCGGCTGCCAAAGCCATTATCCGCGCGGTCCGGGCAGCAGCGGCCGACCGCATGCCCGCAATCGACGGGCTCACCGACGTCACCGTCCACACCGACTCCGCCGGTCCTGATTTCCTCGACGAGGAGACCGGCATCCACATGCAGACGCAGGATTTCCGCGTCTCATTCAACGAGGCACGCTGAGGCCTCACCTTCAATAAGGAAACACTGCCATGACCGTTCGGACTTCCGCCGGCACCACGTTGAAGGTGTCGGCTTCCACCCCTGCGACCTTCGATCCCACCGGCTACAATGCGCTGACCATGACGCTGGTTGGCGAGGTATCTGACCTCGGCGAGTTCGGCCGGGAGTACAACCTCGTCACCTTCAATCCGGTCGGCAGCCGCGGCGTCGTCAAGAAGAAGGGCAGCTTCAACCAGGGCACGATGACCATCCAGCTCGGTCTCGACACCGACGATGCTGGCCAGATCCTGCTGAAATCTGCTTCCACCTCGGACAGCGATCACAGCTTCCTCGTGACCACCCAGAACGGCGACAAGTACTATTTCCAGGCGCAGGTCATGAGCTTCAAGGTGAACGTCGGCTCGGTCGACCAGATCACCACCGCCACCGTTACGCTGGAACTGACCACGAACTCGGCCGGTGTCGGCGTGGTCGAGGTGCTGGCGCCGTAATCACAGCCGCAGTTCAGATGGTCACCAGGTAGCGCGAAGACAGATTGTCGAGGTGCATCGATAACCACTCGGGGGCTGTCTTGCCCAAGGCAGCCCAGAGTGCCGGGTAGCTCATCGAGTGGAATTCGGGCGTTGAACCTGCAACCCGCTCTGCAAATTCCTCTATCTCGCGCCGATGTTCGCCGAAGACGGGATGGGCTTCGGGATTCACCGGCTCCCAATACAGATAGAGGAGGCTTACCGGCCTGCCGCGGAATGTCCGGGCAAGTCCGAAGGCGTGCTTGATCAACTGTGCCGCGTCGAGCCAGGCATAGTGATCAGGCTGTTCCAGCAGACGGAGCATCTCGCGAAAATATCCCTGTTCGCAGCGCTCATCGCGGATCTGTTGCAGATATGCCGGCCGGAACTTTGCCCGATGCCTCGAGAGGTACTCTGTCATCTTGGATTCGATGCCGATTACGCCGGGGTGCCCGCAAAGCAGCACGTCCAGGTTGGGCGAGCGGCCCCCGCGCAATCCTGTCGGGCACTTTCGTTCAAATTGAAGGCTCTGGAACGGCCCCACTTCAAGCAGGTCGAGATCCGATCGACGGGTCCGGAATGGCGCAAAGGTGTTGACGGCCAGGGCTGAAGACGAGTGTGCCGCGCGAAACTTGGTCTCGAGTTCATTACCGTCGCCGGACTGAAGGTCGGCTACGAAATCATCGACCGAAACGCCAGGCAGAAGATTGTCGTGGAAAGAGGCGATGTAACCACCATCATCGATTTCGAGGTCAGGCCTGTATCGGCGAAATGCATCCCGCATGGCACGCAGTGTGGCTGTCCTCACTTTATTGGCTGATTGCGTTTCCCGTTCCATTCAATCTGCCTTCCCCATCAGGCTGAACTCACCGCACCAATCCGTCCCGCTGGTCATCGCCCATCCCTCGTAGGAAGGCGGAAACCGGCGGCAGAGTCCCAGGACATGACCATCTTGATCGGGAACAGCCTCCCAGAAATGGCAGTCGGCGCATCGCGGTGACTGCACCGTTGCCGCCAGCGCGCCAAGCAGTTCCGCGCGGGCCGCCGCCACTGCCTCCGGGTTCGGCCGGTCAACATGCGCATAGGCCACATCACGAAATCGCCAGGCCACCTGCGTGGCCCGGTGCACGGCCGGCCAGTCTGCCGGCGATCCAGCCTCTTTGGGCTTCTGCCCCTGTTCTTCGTCACCCATCATCAACCAAGGGATAGCTTTCATGTTCGACATTACCAAGCTTGCCGCGACCGAAACCTCGATCGTCGAACTGGTCGGCGGCGATGACGCCCCGCTGTACGACGACAAGGGCCAGCGCCTCTCGATCACCGTCTATGGCCCGGGCACCAAGGTCTATCAGCGCGCCCAGTCGCGCCAGCAGAACCTGCTGGTCGACAAGATCAAGAAGCGCGGGAAAATGGACCAGACGGCCGAGGAAAAGCTTGCCGAACAGGCCGAGTTCCTCGCTGCCTGCACGGTCAGCTTCAACCATTTCACCTATCCGCCGGCCGAAGGGCTGGAAGGGGCCGCCCTGTTCCGCAAGGCCTACGAGGATCCCTCGATCGGCTTCATCGCCGCCCAGGTCGCAGCACACATCAATGACTGGGCAAATTTTACGACGAGCTCGGCCGCGAGCTGAGTCTCTACGTCCGGCAGCTGGCCTGGCTAGGCACAGCGCCCAAGCCGCGCCAGTCTGCGGCCAAGACAACGCAAGAGCCTGACCCGCAGACCCGCCTCCAGCGCATGACGGCAGACGGCATCGTCCCCGACATGCCGCCGATCCGTGCCCCATGGATCATCGACACCCTGATGGACATCGGCGCGTCCGAACCGGGCGCCATGGGACCGGTGCCGTTGTCATGGGGCACTATCGCCCAATGGCAGTCGTGCATGGGCGTTGAACTGGCACCGTGGCTCTGCCGGCTGCTTCGCCGCCTGTCGGCCGAGTTCGTCGCCGAAAGCCAGAATGCACGCGCACCCGATTGCCCGTCGCCCTGGACCGACATCACCGACGGCACCAATCGCCCCACTGTATCCCACAAAGTCTCCCAGGCCTTCCGCGCGCTGATCAACTCGAAGGAGTGAACCGATGAAAGCCGGCACCCTTGAGATCGAGATGATCACCAATGTCGCCCGTCTCCAGAAGGAGATGGCCGACATGAAGCGCGCCGTCGGCGGCACGATGAACGATATCGCGGCGACCGCCGGGCGTGCCGACCGCGCCATCGAGGCCGTCGGTACGCGCGGCATCACCCGGATGGGTGGTTCGGCAAAGCTTGCCGGGCACCAGATGCAGAACCTCGTCTACCAGCTGAACGACGTGGTGGTGAGCCTGGCCTCGGGCCAGAAGCCGATGACTGTGTTCATGCAGCAGGGCTCGCAGATCGGCCAGATCGCGATGCAGGCGGGCGTGGGCATCGGCGGCATGGCCCGGGCGGTGTTGGGGCTTGCCGCCAGTGCAGCGGCTGCCGCACTCACCAATCCCTATCTGCTGGCTGCGGCCGCCGCGGCCGGGATCGCCTTCGGCGCATTCAAGATGTTCCAGTCGAGCGTGAAGCAGTCGGGCGAACTCGACCGCTATGCCCAGAGCCTTGGCCTCACCACCAAGGAGATGGAGAAGCTGGGGCCGGTCGGGATCACGGCCGGCGACGTCATGCGCGGACTGTGGCGCACGATCAGCGACGGGCTCAACCTCGGCCCGGTCTTTTCCAGCCTCAAGGAATGGGCCGTCTGGGCATTCCAGAAGGTGCTCGAGGTCGGCAAGATCAGCATCGCGGTGATCTATGCTGGTTGGGTCGGCGGGTTCAGCGCGATCCGCACCGTCTGGCAGGCTCTGCCCGGGGTGATCGGCGAAGCTGCCGTGGGCGCCGCCAATCTGGCCATCAGCGGGATCGAGTATCTCGCCAACAAGGCCATCGCCGCGCTCAACTGGCTGGCAAGCTGGGTCAACCCGGTGCTCGATCGGGTCGGCCTCGCCACCATCAGCCAGATCGAAACGGTCGCCTTGCCGCGGATGGAGAACAGCTTTGCCGGCTCGACCGCCCGCATGGGCGCGACGGTGCGCGACGAGTTCACCTCGGCCTTTGGCGATGCCATGGGCATGATGGATGCGTTCTCCGCCCAGTGGCGCGAGAACACCCTGCAGGCTGCCCGCGATCGGCTCGCCGCTGACGCTGCCGGGATCCGCGCTGATCGCTCGGACCGGGCCGGCCGCGCCGGAACTGGCCGCAACAGCCGCGAGGAAAGCGAAGCCGAGCGCGCCCTTCAGGCTGCGCAGGAATTCGCCGGTGCTCTCGCCATGGAAACCGCGAAGATCGGCAAGACCCCGATCGAGATCAAGCGGATGGAAGTCGCCATGGCGGCGCTCAAGGCTCCGACCGACTCCGCACGGATTGCCATTCTTGAAGCGGGCGAAGCTTGGGAACAGGCCACCCGCACGTTCGCGAGTTCCGAATTCCTGCGCCAGACCGTCGCACCGCTCGAACTGCAGGTCTCCCTGCTGGGCCAGTCGGCCCGGGCACAGGCGCTCGCCAACCTCGAGGCCGAGCGCGAGCAGATCGTGCTCGAGCGCGGGGTCGAGGCCTGGGAACGCTATCGGGCGGCGCGCAGCCAGCTGATCGAGCATGATTTCGGCCTGAAGGAACAGGATCAGTATCTCGATACGCTCCAGGAAATGGTCGAGCAGACCCAGACGGCGGCCCAAGGCATGGCCGAAGCCTTCGGCAGTGTCGGCGGTGCGATCGGGGCAGTCGCCGCCGAGTTTGCCCGCTATGCAGCCGACCAGGAGGCTGCCACCCGGCGCATCGCCGAGGCCGAGCGCGAATATGGTCGGTCTTCGTTCCAGTATGCCGCGGCGCGCACCGCGCAGGCGGCGGCCGAGATCAACCACTACGGCAATCTCGCCTCGGCGGCGAAGGGCTTCTTCAAGGCGGGCTCGAAGGGCTTCCAGGCGCTGGAGGCGGCCGAGAAGGCCTTCCGCGCCTATGAACTGGCCATCGCGATCAAGAACGCCGCGGTGAAGATCGGGCTGATCGGCGCGCAGACGACCGCCAAGGTTGCCTCCGACACTGCCATGGCTGCGTCCGATACGGCGCGCGCAGGTGTCGAACAGGGCAACTCGATCATCACCACGGGCATCAAGGCGGTCGAGGCGGTCGTGAACGCGATCCGCTCGCTGCCGTTCCCGCTCAACATTGCGGCCGGCGCGGTCACGGCCGGGGTAATCGCCTCGCTGGGTGTCGCGATCGGCGGGGCCTTTGGCGGCGGTGGCCTCAAACCCGAAGCTGCCAATGACGGCACCGGCACGGTGTTCGGCGATGCGGAAGCCAAGTCCGAGAGCATCGCCAAGGCCATCGACCATCTGCGCGAGGTCGACACGCTGACCATGCGCTATTCGGCGGCCATGTTGGCGTCGCTGCGCAGCATCGAGGCCAATATCGGTGGGCTCACCAACCTCATCATCCGCACCAATGGCGCCGAAGACCTCGCTGCCGGCGTGCAGACCGGGTTCAAGCCGACCGGGGTCACCGCCATTCTGGGCGGCGCCATGCAGAAGGTCGGCTCGGTCCTCGACAAGATTCCGGTGATCGGCGGCATTCTTGGCGGTGTGGTGGGCGCAGTCGGCAAGCTGATCGGATCGCTGTTCGGCACCAAGACCAGCGTCGTCGGTCAGGGCATTTATGGCGGGGCCCAGTCGCTCGGCGGCATCATGGCCGGTGGGTTCGAGGGCCAGTATTACACCGACATCCAGAAAAAGAAGAAGTTCCTCGGGATCACGACCAGCACCCGCTACAGCACGCAATATTCCGAGGCGAGCGCCGAACTGGAGCGTCAGTTCAGCCTGATCTTCACCGGCTTCTACGATGCCATCTCGGCCGCTGCCGGCCCGCTGGGCCTGTCGCTGGACGAGGTGCAGGACCGGCTCGACAGCTTTGTCATCAACATCGGCAAGATTGACCTCAAGGGCCTGACCGGCGCGCAGATCCAGGAGAAGCTGGCAGCCGTGTTCGGCGCGGCGGCAGACAACCTTGCCCGCTACGCCATTGCCGGCCTCGACCAGTTCCAGAAGGTTGGTGAAGGTTATTTCGAGACCCTGATCCGCGTTGCCTCCAGCGTCGAGGCGGTCACCAGCGCCATGACCATGCTGGGCCGGTCCACCAACCTTACGATCGCCGCGTCCATGAACCTCGTCGAGCTGTTCGGCACGGTCAGCGACATGACCGCAGCGACCGGCGAATATTTTGCGCTCTATTACACCGGCACCGAACAGGCCGCCGCGCGCACGGCGCAGATGACCTCTGCGCTCGCCGGCATGGGTCTCGCCATGCCCGATAGCATCGCGGGCTTCCGGGCACTGGTCGAAGCCCAGGACCTCACCACCGAGGCCGGGCGGGCGGCCTATGTCGCGCTGATCCAGCTTGCCCCGGCATTCGCGGACCTGGTGGGGGCAGCGCAGGATGCGGCCAGCGCGGCTGCCATTGCGGACGAACGCGCATCGCTCGAGCGGCGTCTGCTGGAACTGCAGGGTGATACGACGGCTCTCCGCGCGCTGGACCTGGCCCAGCTTGACGCCTCCAACCGGGCGCTGCAGCAGCAGATCTGGGCGCTCGAGGACCAGCGGCAGGCGGCCGAAGCGGCAGCCAGTGCCGCCGAGAAGCTGCGCTCGGCCTGGGCAGCGATCACCGACGCCCTGATTGCCGAGATCGAGCGGATCCGGGGCGTGATGGGCACGAAGGCTGGCAGTTATGCCGAGGCGCTGGCGAAGTTCAACAATGCCTCGATGCTGGCCCGCGGTGGTGACCTGGAGGCCGCCAAATCGCTTCCCGGTCTCAGCCAGGCGTTGCTATCGCAGGCTGCTGAAACTGCCCGCTCGTCGGAAGATCTGGCGCGGCTGCAGGGCCTGACGGCCACCAGCCTCGAGCAGACGCTGGCGATCATCACCCAAGCTGCCGGCAGCGGCACGACCACTGATGGAACCGCGACCGGGAGTCCCGAGCCGAGCTGGTGGGAGCAGTTCGCCGCCAACCAGATGGGCACGGCGACCATTCCGGCCAATGATGACCAGTCGGCGCTGCTCGATGAGCTGCGGGCACTGCGGCAGGAAGTGGCGGACCTGCGCGGTGAACAGCGGATTGCCTCAGCCGCCATTGCCTCGGGCACCACCAAGACCGCCCGGATCCTCGAGCGGGTGACTCCGGACGGCGACGCCCTGTCGACGAGGAATGCGGCATGAAACTGCTGCGGCCCGTCACGATCACCGACGCCATGCTGACCAGCAGCACCGTGCCCGAAAATGACCATCCGGCCTGGAGTGCCGGCACGGCCTATGTGACCGGCAACCGGGTGATCCTCGCCTCGACCCACCGGCGCTACGAGGCACTGGCGGCCTCGACCGGGGTCAACCCGGCGACCGATCCGACGAAGTGGCTGGACCTTGGTCCCACCAACCGCTGGGCGATGTTCGATGCGCGGGTCGGCACGGCCAGCACCCGGGCGGCGTCACTCCAGGCCGTGCTGGCGCCTGGTGCGGTCGATGCCGTGGCGCTGATCGATACCGATGCCGAAAGCGCCACCGTCACGCTGACCGTCGATGGGGTCACGAACTACACCAGCACGCAGAGCTTCAACCTCGGCGGCAACGCCATCGACAACTGGTTCTCGTGGTTCTTCGAGCCGATCGGTCGCAAGTCGACGCTGCTGTTCCTCGATGTGCCGGTCTACGCCAATGGCGTCGTCACCGTCACCATCACCCGCGACAACCCGGCGGATATCGTGTCGTGCGGGTCGCTGCTGCTGGGACGTCAGCTTTCGCTGGGCGACACCGAGCACGGCGTGGACATCGGCATCATCGATTACAGCCGCAAGGAAGCCGACCAGTTCGGCGTGATCTCGGTGGTCGAGCGCGCCTTTGCCAAGCGCATGACCGCCCGCGTCGTCATGCCGACCGATGCGGTCGACGACATTCATCGCAACCTTGCGGCGCTGCGCGCCACGCCGGTCCTGTGGATCGGGTCCGAGACCTTCGAGAGCCTGACCGTCTACGGCTTCTACAAGGAGTTCTCGATCGACCTTGCCTACCCGACGGTCAGCTACTGCAGCCTGACCATCGAGGGGCTCACCTGATTTTTCTCGCCTAAACCCTCCCGAGGGAGCTCCCATGCCCATCACAGATCTGCCGACGCCGCCGTCCAGGACGGATGCGGCGAACTTCAACGTGCGCGCCGAATCCTTCCTCGGCGCGCTACCAACCTTCGTCACCCAGGCCAATGCGCTTGCCACCGAGACCAACGGCTATGCCGCCAACGCGGCGGCCAGTGCGGCAACGGCCGTCAACGCGCCCGGCACCAGCGCCACCAGCACGACCAGCCTTGCCATCGGCACCGGCTCGAAGTCGCTGACGGTTCAGACCGGCAAGGCCTTTGTCGTCGGGCAGTGGGTGACGATCACCAGCACGGCGTCGCCTGCCAACTGGATGCACGGCCAGATCACTTCCTACACCAGCGGCACCGGCGCGCTCGTCGTCAATGTCGGCATGACCGGCGGCAGCGGAACGATCGCTTCCTGGACGGTTGCCTTGGCCGCGCCTTCGCAAGGGTCGAATGCCCTGCTGGCCACCGGCAGCTATGCCGATCCTGCGTGGATCACCTCGCTCTCTGCCGCCAAGCTCACCGGCTCCATCGGCATCGCCAATGGAGGCACCGGTGCCCCGGATGCGGCGACGGCGCGCGCAAATCTCGGTCTCGTCATCGGCACTGATGTTCAGGCCTTCAATGCCACGCTGACCTCCTGGGCCGGCAAGGCTGTGCCTGCAGGCGTGGTGGTCGGCACCAATGACAGCCAGACCCTCACCAACAAGACGCTGACCAGCCCGGCGATCAATGGCGGCACCTTCAATGCGGCCTCGACCGTCAGCGACAGCGGCACGATTGCCACGACGAGCCTGGGCTTCCGTGGCGTGCCCCAGAACAGCAGGACCGCCGCCTACACGCTGGCGCTGACCGACAATGGCAAGCACATCAGCATCACGACGGGCGGCGTCGTCATCCCGGCCAATGCCTCGGTCGCGTTTCCGATCGGAGCGACCATCGTCATCTACAACGACAGCGCCACGGCCCAGACGATCTCGATCACCACTGACACGCTGCGCCAGGCCGGCACGGCCAATACAGGCAGCCGCACGCTCGATGGCTACGGTCTTGCGACCCTAGTCAAGGTCGCGGCGACCACCTGGGTCATCACCGGGGCGGGTCTCAACTGATGGCCGGGGTACTCATGACCCTGCTGGGCGCTGGCAGCGGCGGGCAGCAAGTGTCGCTGCCGGTCAGCTATTATGCGTGGGGCGACAAGTACAGCGCGGGCGAGCAGTACGGCGCGGACGGTGGCTACTTCACGTCGCTCGGTGGCGGGAACTTTGCGCCTCCCACCTGGCAAGGCCGCGCCATCCGGGCGATTGCCCATGACTACGACTTCTATGCCGCGACCTCCCGCACGTTGATCGGCATCGACGGTTACAATGCGACGCCGGCCCCGCAGCGCCTGCGGATCAACGGGACTCAGTTCACGCTGGGTACGGGCTCCGTCTCCTGGCTCACCAACGTCACCGGGATCACCTTCAGCCCTTCGCCGACCAACAACATCAACTGGACCTCGCATGGCCTCGCCGTGGGCGATCCGGTCCAGTTCTATTGCACCGGCGGCATGCCCACCGGGATCACGGCGTTCACCATCTACTTCGTGCAGTCGGTGGTGAGCTCCAGCGCGTTCAAGATCGCAGCCACCCCGGGCGGCGCGGCGATCAGCTTTACCGGTTCCGGATCGGGCACGCGCTACGGCTACAAGAACCCGATCACCTCCTACCAGGCTTATGGCGCGCTGAGCGGCAACCCATTCGCCAGCATGCTGCCGCGCGCCGCGACAATCACCATCGCCAGCCCGGCGACGGTGACCGCGACAGGGCACGGGCTCACCAACGGCAAACGGGTCCAGTTCACGACCAGCGGCGCGCTGCCGACCGGGATCCTCGCCAACACCACCTACTTCGTCATCAACGCCGCGACCGACACCTTCAACCTCTCCGCCACGCAGGGTGGCGCCGCGATCGCCACCTCGGGCGGCCAGTCTGGCAGCCACGTGGTGCGCGAAGTCGTGTCGGTCACGGTCAGCTAGAAGGAAAACAGCGATGCAGGAAGAACGCCGGCCCACGGTCACCGATGAGGTGATCGCCATCAACGACGACCTCGACATCAATTACGGGGTATTCAAGAACGGGTTCACCTTCCGCCGGTCTGCCAACTCCTGGCGGCTCTGGCCGATGCTGGAGTTCGTGGCCCCGAAGCTGAACCCCACCATCGCCGAGATGTACGATGCCGGTGTCGAATGGACCCTGTGCGAGCATGTCTCGGTCGCCATCAACGGGTGGGCCGATTACGTCTTCGAAGGGCCCAAAGGCCCGATCACTCAGCGCTGGACACCGGGCCTCCACAATGTCGAGAACGGCGGCGGCTATCTTCCGGCC
>Ga0265293_10006488_pt1 | contig 18681 bp, 14 predicted proteins | sample Munlanlewell138R_FD_192505 | JGI IMG/M metagenome (GOLD analysis project Ga0265293, IMG submission 192505) | Leachate microbial communities from a municipal landfill in Southern Ontario, Canada - Leachate well 138R | ecosystem: Engineered > Solid waste > Landfill > Unclassified | place: Canada... | reverse complement strand
CATTTAGAAAAATCAAACACTTGGTTACTAGATGTTTATGTGCAATCATCTCCTGGCAAAGTTTGCTTTGCTCTGCTCAACATAAAGCAACATCTCTTTTTTAGCTAATTAGATGAAGTGGTTTGAGGGTATAGACCGAGGACCGTTCAACGACCAAAGGGAGGCGCTCCGCAGGCCCCGAAAAACCACAAAGAGAATAGCTCTAGATAAAAAACGTTGCCGCTGGTGAGCAGACAGCCAATAGCTAATAGTAAATAGCTAACAGATAGCAGCTAATAGCCAACAGCATTATATGAAATTTCATAAATAAAATAATCAATATTATGAGAAGCAAAGCTAGGTGGGAAGTTTTAGTAAGTAAGATTTCAAAATTAACATATTTTAGCATATCTTTGCAGCCACATATTTATTAACCCATTAAACAAATCTTCGGGGCAGGGTGTAATTCCCGATCGGCGGTATAGTCCGCGAGCCGTAATGGCAGAACCGTTGTAACTACGGTACCGACAGTTAAAGTCTGGAAGGAAGGAGATTAAAATGAACAGAAAAAATCTGAACCGTTTAAGCGGGGCTTTAATGCTATGCATTGGCCTGCTACTTTGCTCTACAAGAGCAACAACTCTAACAGCCCAAACTACAGGGCCAAATCAATTACCAGATATAATAGATGCTAAACTACTGGCGCAAGAAAGCCCAGACTCGCTACATCTGAATCTAGAACAGATTGTATTCCAAGCCTCTTTTATAAAAGATAAACAGAGCCCTTTAAGACTTACAACAGTAGATAGAAAAAAGATAGAAAAAAGAGCAATCGGCTTTACCTATCCAGAGTTAATTAAAGATATCCCTGGAGTTTACGCAACAAGCGAGACTGGCAGCTATGGCGATGCTAAAATTAACATTCGTGGATTTAAACAAGAGAACATCTCGGTACTTTTAAATGGAATTCCAATTTCTGGACTTGTAACAGGGAATATGTTTTGGAACAACTGGTTAGGGCTAAGTGACGCCACTCACTCTATACAGGTACAAAAAGGTATTGGAGCATCTATGCTATCAGATAATTCCGTAGGGGGTACAATTAATATTATCACAAAAGGGGCACAGGCAAAAGCTGGAGCAAATGTAGGCTTCTATGCAACAGACTATGGCCAGTTTAAAACCAACTTATCTGTAAACAGTGGGCAGAATAAAAAGGGGTGGGCATTCTCTGCAATGGGCTCCTATGCATGGGGCAGCGGGTACCCCAACGCTACCAATGTAAACTCTTGGGCATATTTAGTTAATATAAGCAAGGTTATTAATAGCCGTCACTCTTTACTTTTCACAGCCCTAGGATCCCCAGAAAGGCACCAACAGAGAGCTTCAACATTAACCAATGCCCAGGTAGAGCAGTATGGGCTTAAATACAATAAAAACTGGGGCTATCACAATGGCAAAAAGCGAAGCTTAAGTGAAAACTTTTACCATAAACCCTACTTAACTCTTCACCATTTTTTCAAGATTAATAATAGAACAGAGCTCTCTAATGCTATCTACTTATCTGTTGGTCATGGAGGTGGCAAATGGAGTGAATCTAAAGGTCCATTGATAATTAGCTATAGGAAGAATGGCCTAATAGATTGGGATGCAGTAGAACAAGAGAATAGAGAGATAGCTAATGGTAACTCCACAACACAAACAGCTGCTGGTTCAGCAACAAATATTGCTACCGATTTTCTTGCAGGGCACACACAAACTGGGTTTAAGAGTAATTTAAGTTATAAGGCAGGTAAAAACTGGACCCTACAAGGTGGACTCCACTATCAATATTACTCAACGTGGGAGAAAGAGCAAATTACAGATTTACTAGGAGCAAATTACTGGTACGAAGATTATGAAAACAAATCTCTTGCTGGGCTAGCTGGCAGAAATCCAATAAAAACCCTAGGCGATTTTGTAAGAACATATAACGGTAAAATAATAAACCATTTAACCCTTTACACATCTGCACAATACAAAAGCGAAAAATGGGATATACGTCTTGGAGCTAGCGCTATGGGAACTGCAAACAGAAGATGGGATAGATATAACTACACTCAAGATGTTTATAGTGAACTAGCAACTGGCACAGGATATAGCTTTAAAGCGGGAGCCAATCACAAATTTAACTCGGCAACCTCTATCTATGCAAATGCAGCCATATATAGTAGAGTTCCATATAATAACCTCTTTTTCTCTTCTGGGAATAATAATATTACAGATAACGTAAAAAACGAGAGCAATATACTTACCGAAATTGGGTTTAGGCATCTTTTTCAAAGAGGCTCAATAGAGATAACTGGCTACTACGCATGGTGGAAAAATAAAAGCATAATGTCTAACCCCTATAAACAACCAGATGAGACAAACCTAAGATACCTAATTAGGGGGTTAGATGCTCTACATAAAGGTGTTGAAATAACAGGAAATTACAATCCATCTCACTTTCTTTCCCTAGCGGCCTATCTCTCTTTTGGAGACTGGAGGTGGCAAAATAATGTCTCGGCAAATATATATGACCCCTACTCAGGGTTAGTTACAAAGGTTATAAATGTTTATAGCCATGGCCTTCCTGTTGGCGATGCCCCTCAAACACAACTTGCACTTTCTGCAGAGGCAAACCTAACTAGAGAGATTACTATAATGGCAGATTGGAGCAATAATTCACGTATGTACGCAGATTTCGACCCTAAAGAGAGACAAGATGCCAACGATACTCAACACTCCTTTAAGCTACCAGGCTATTCTCTTGTAAATATGGGCATAAGTTGGGAGCCCAGTCTAATGCTAAATTCAAAAAAAGTCAATATAAATGTTTACGCTCGTATCAATAATCTTTTTAACGAAAAGTATATAGAACGAGGAAAAGATGGTGCAAATCATAACCTTGCAACATTTAGCGGGTTTTGGGGAGTAGGCAGGAATGCCTCTGCAGGTGTGAGATTCAGTTTTTAATGTAACTTTTTATTGGCTACTTAGGGGCAATCGCGTTTAGGATGTTAGCGGTTGCTCCTAAGTTTTTTTGAACATACTCTCTACAAATTTGAGAGCACTGCTCGCGGAACCGAACATCTAATACAATTTTCTCTAAAATAGCTACCTGCCCTTTGTCAATAGAGAAAGCTCCACCCAAGGCAATTAGATCTATAGCCTCTTTAAACTTCTCATAATTAGGGCCGAAAACAACGGGCAATCCATAAGTTGCAGCCTCTAAAATATTGTGAATTCCTACACCAAAACCACCTCCAACATAAGCAAAGTTGCCATATCTATAAGCAGTAGAGAGAAGCCCAACAGTGTCTAGTATAAATATTTGCGCACTAGAGAGTTTTTCTTTCTGAGCCGAGGTAAAGCTAAGCTCCGAATAAGCGTTATTATTTTGCCCATAAAAATCGCTGAACTTAACAACACTAAATGAAGAAAAAAGCGACTCTATTTTTTTAATATGTAACTCATCTACCTCGTGTGGGGCAATAACCAATTTCAAACTTTCCCCACCTACTCTCTTTTCTTTAACTAAGGATTCACAATCTTCATCTATAAGATCTTCTACACTATATTGCTCAATAAAGTTATGCAGAAGCTGCTCATCTGGTGGCCAAGTGCTTCCAGCAACACAACATAATGAATTGTTGCTACCCACAATTTTTCTAGTAAAGAGTTCCAATGCAGCTATTGTTTTATTGTTTTGAGTTATCTCAAATACACGGTCGAACCTAGTATCTCCTGCAACTGAAACATTGGTTACTCCTATAGACCTTAAGAGAGTTTCAGATTCAACATCTTGTACAAAAAAGTGGGTAAAATTAGCAAGCATTTTTCTGAAGTTCGCTCCCCACCATCTAAAAAAAGGTTGATTAGCACGGAATATTGCAGAGACCAAGTAGAGTGGAATATCTCTCTCATTAAGAACTGAAAAATAGTTTCTCCAAAACTCATATTTAACAAAAATTACAATGTTTGGATTTATAACCTCTACAAATTTTCTGGCGTTAGCCATAGTATCCATTGGTAAATAGAAAACATTATTTGCAAGAGTATAGTTTTTGCGAAGCTCATAACCGCTTGGAGAAAAAAAGGTAACTACAATATAAGAATGAGGCTCTCTCTCTTTTATCTTTTCAATTAAGGGCCGAGCCTGCTCAAACTCCCCTACAGAAGCACAATGAAACCAATACCTTGTTTCTTTAGAACTATGGCTAGCGCTTATAGAGTGTTCAATATGGTTAAATAGCTCCCTTCTCCCGCTATAAAAAAGAGCTGCTTTTTTTGAAAAGAGGCCTGCTATTTTAGAACCTAAAAGATAAAGCTTAAGAGAAGTATGATATAGTATGCTCAAAACTTTGTAAATTTGTACAAAATTACTCAAATAAATGAAAAAAGCACTCGAACAGCTAGGGCAATACTTTCTTCTTATGAAGGTAGTATTTACTAAACCAGATAAATCTAAGCTATTCTGGAAACAGTTTTTTGTAGATGCAGAGAAATTAGTTTTAAACTCTATCCCTATTGTTGCAGTAATTTCATTGGCTATTGGTGCAGTAATAGTAATACAGACAGCTACCAATCTAGAAAACCCTATAATCTCAAAAATGTATGTAGGTTACATGGCTCGTGAAAGTTTAGTTTTAGAATTTTGCTCTACTATGATAGCCCTTATTCTTGCAGGAAAAGTAGGCTCTAATATCTCTTCAGAGATAGGCAGTATGCGCATCTCTGAACAGATAGATGCAATGGAAATAATGGGTGTAAACTCGGCAAACTACCTTATTCTACCAAAAATTGCATCTGCTACCATTTTCAACCCCCTACTTATGCTTATGAGTTTTTTTCTTGGACTTTTAGGAGGAGCACTAATAATTGCATTCACAGGTATTATAACTATGCACCAATATACAGAGGGTTTGCAATTTGCTTTCCAATTCTACTACATTGTATACAGCATGGTTAAAATGGCCGTGTTTAGCTTTATAATAACTAGTGTTGCATCTTACTATGGCTATTACGCTACAGGTGGCTCACTTGGAGTTGGTAGCTCAAGCACAAAAGCAATTGTGGTAAGTAGTGTCTCTATACTAATTGCCAATCTAGCTATAACTCAAATTATGCTTAACTAGCTCAACCAACTAGCAGTAAAATGAACCAACCTGCAGTAACAAAATGAACCACTCATGATTAAAGTAACAGATTTAAATAAACACTTTGGAGAGCAGCAAGTTTTACACAACATTAACATAACCTATAATCCAGGTGAATGTTCTTTAATTATTGGCGCAAGCGGGTCTGGAAAAACTGTTCTACTAAAATCACTTGTGGGGCTACACAAAATAGACTCCGGTGAAATCTGGTACAACAATATTCAATTTAACGCCCTTAGTTTCAAAGATAAAAAAGAGATTAGAAAAGAGATTGGAATGCTGTTTCAAGGGAGCGCTCTATTTGACTTTGCCACAGTAGAAGAGAATATAAAGTTCCCAATGGATTTCTTTACCAACTGGAGTAACAAAGAGAAATTAAACCGAGTTAATTTTTGCCTAGAGCGAGTAGATTTAAAAAACGTAAATAATTTGCTTCCTAGTGAGCTTAGTGGAGGTATGCAAAAAAGGGTAGGAATAGCTAGAGCAATTGCATTAAACCCAAAATACCTTTTTTGCGACGAACCCAACTCTGGTTTAGACCCACAAACATCAATTTTAATAGATCAACTAATATCTGAAATTACAAAAGAGTACAATATAACAACCATTATAAACACCCACGATATGAACTCTGTAATGGAGATAGGAGACCACATAGGCTTTATTCACAAAGGGCACCTACTCTGGGAAGGCAATATGGATAACGTACTAAAATCTGGTTGTAAAGAGTTAGACAACTTTGTATTTGCCTCTGGCATGGCCCGCAAATTAAAAAGCACTATTCAATAAAACTCCCCACACAGCTTCAATGCCAACAGTAGCGAAGTTTCTTACTGCAAGAGTAAATTGCTTACTATAAGACTGGTTTAATAGATTTTATAACTATGTCTTGCGTTGGTTTGTCTCTGTTATTGGTTGGGGTAGCGGCAATTTTGTCAATAATGTCAAAGCCCTCTACTGTTTCGCCAAATACTGAATAAGAACCATCTAGTTGAGCACAGGTAGAGGCGTCTTCTACAATATAAAATTGAGAGCCAGATGAAGCTCTTTCTGGATTAGCAGCATCGCCTTGTCTTGCGGCAGCTATAGCGCCTTTTTTATGTTTAAACTCGGGTAAAATCTCGGCAGAAACCTTATAACCTGGGCCTCCTGTTCCATACCTTGCTTCATTTGCCTTATCTTTTGTTAGAGGGTCTCCTGTTTGAATCATAAAACCTTTAATAACACGGTGAAAAAGGATACCATCATAAAAGCCTTCCGATGCAAGCTTTACAAAGTTATCTCTGTGGAGAGGAGTCTCTTTATAAAGTTTAATACGGATAGTCCCAACATTTGTTTCAATATCAAAAATTGGCTCTGCAGGTAAATCTGCAGGATTAAAAATTTGTTTAGTTTGCATAGTAGTAGAATCTTGAGATTTAGTTATATCGCCTTCTGTGACTTCTCCCTTTTTTCCTTTACAAGAAAAAACCACTAGTGGCATGATTAACAGCAGTTTGAAAAGATTAAGTTTCATATAAATTGTGTTTAATTTTGCTTATTTTTGCTTATCTTTGTAAAGCAACTTAAATTTACCCAGTTGGCTAGACAAAATTACTCAATTGCCTCGAAAATGCAAATCAAAAGAATTATAATAACGCTACTTCTTGCTATTACTACAGGTACACTTCAATCTCAGAGCGTTGGGTTAGTACTGAGTGGTGGTGGAGCTAAAGGACTTTCGCATGTTGGCGTTATAAAAGCTCTTGAAGAGAACAATATTCCAATAGACTATATAGCAGGAACCTCTATGGGAGCAATAGTAGGAGCTCTGTATGCTATAGGTATTACCCCAGACGAAATGGCATTAATGTTTCGTTCAGAAGAGTTTGCTTCTTGGTACAAAGGGCAAGCAGAGAAGGCATACGCAACATATATATACCGTAAGGAACCCTCTGCAGAGATGGCAAGTATCTCGGTAAAAAGAGACAGTGAGAACAAATTGGGCATAAAACTACCAGTAAGTCTGGTCTCTCCCTACCCAATGGATCTAGCTGTTATGCAGCTGTTTGCATCTTCTGCAGCAACTGCAAACTATGACTTTGACAACTTAATGGTTCCATTCCGTTGTATCGCAGCCGATATTGCTAATAAAAAACCATACACATTACGAAAAGGAGATCTGGGCTCCTCTGTTAGAGCCTCTATGACATACCCGTTTCTATTTAGACCTATTCTTATAGACTCAATACTTATGTTTGATGGTGGTTTATATAATAATTTCCCTTGGAAAGTAGTAGTAGACGATTTTGACCCAGACTTTATAATAGGTTCTAAGTGCACCTCTACAGATGGTTTTACACAACCAGATGCAGAGAACATTATAAGTCAAATTGAAAGCATGCTCATGGTTGGTACAGATTACGGCATACCAGAAGAGTTAGGAACGCTCATAGAGATTAAAATGAGTGGGGTGGCAATTATGGATTTTCACAAAAGCGATGAGATTATTGAACTAGGGTATAACTCTGCACAGAAATATATTAAAGGAATTAAACAGAGAGTAAAGCGAAAGGTAGCAACAGAAGAGATTATAGAAAAAAGAATGGAGTTTAGAAAACAAACTATTCCCCTAAGGTTCAAAGAGATTCACTTTAAAGGAGACGGCTTAAATGATAGAGAAGAAGATTTTATTAGAAGAACAATAAACAACAATAGCAACAATGTAATAGACTTTCAAGAGCTAAAAAGAGGCTTTTACAGAGTTGCAGCTACTGGTAACGTAAGCTCAATGTACCCCGAAGCTACACTTAAAGGAGACTCCCTTTTCAATCTATATCTTAGAGTTACAAAAAGCCCCCCTCTTAAATTAACTATTGGCGGTAATATCTCCTCTTCTTCTCTTAATCAAGGCTATCTAGGGATACAATACAATAAGTTCTCTGCAAAACCATGGAGAGCTGCGGCCGATATTAATCTAGGCCGTTACTATTCGGGATTAAGTCTCTCGTTTAGACAAGACATGGGTATTAACCCACTCTGGTTCTATGAGGCGCAATTTACACTACACCGCTTCGACTATTTTGGAGGGAGTCAAAAGAGTTTTTTCGCAAATAGATTACCCAGCAATATTCAGGAGTCAGAGATGTTTACAACATTAAGTATAGGAACTCCTATAAATATTCAGAAGAGCATTTTGGCAAAAATAGATATAAACATTGGTGAGAATCTTTATGAGTATTACCAAACAGACAACTTTACATCTTACGACACTCCAGATCAGACAAGATTTTCATATATTTCCCCTACATTAAAAATTGTACGTAATACTACTAACTTTAAGCAATATCCAACAGAGGGAGTTGTTCATAATCTCTCTCTAAGGTATTCTTATGTATCTGAAAACCATAAACCAGGAAGTACATCTACAAATAGTACTGAAATGTTTAATAAACATAATACCTTTTCTGCTAGGCTCCATTCAGAGAAGTATTTTAATTTAACAAGCTTCTTTACATTAGGCGTTAGTGGAGATATAACTATTTCAAACAGAGCATATATGGGCGATGAGATTTCCACTTTACTATATATGCCCTCCTATACACCTAACCCACACAGCAACACACTTCTACTAAATAAATATAAGTCTCCCTCTTTCCTCGGAGTATCAATTACTCCAATAATAAAGTTTTCTGAATCTCTTTTTCTCTATCTTCAAAGTTCATTTTTTCAACCATATAAACAGCTAGAAAAAGGGCCAAATGAAGAATTACAATTTGGCAAAAATTACCCTCGCGGGGCTTTTATGGGACATTTTGCACTTGTATGGCAAACACCAGTAGGGCCAATATCTCTATCGGCAACCTATTATGAAAAAGATGATGTAAAATGGACCCCCAATTTAACATTGGGTATCAAATTTTTAAATCGAAAGCACTTGTATATTAATAGATCAAATTTTACATGACTGCTAATCCATTAAAAAAACTTGCAGGAGAAACAGCCATATATGGCTTTAGTACAATATTTGCTAGAGTAATTAACTTTGTATTTGTTCCTATTTATACCTATACACTTACTACAGAGAGTTACGGAATAGCAGCAGAGTTTCTTGCATATATAGCTATTTTACAAGTGCTTTTCACTATGGGGTTAGAAACAGGGTGTTTTCGCTTTGCAAATAAAACAGCTAACCCTCACCATGTATTTTCAAATGCACTTATAACTACAGCACTGGTTTCTGGTCTGTTTTTCATTTTTATGACTCTCTTCTCTGGAGAAGTCTCTGCATGGCTAGGCTACCAAGAGTACAATTTTATTATAATATATGTTGCAGCCATTCTTATGATGGACTCAATAACTGCAATACTTTTTGCCAAATTGAGATTTGAAAATAGACCCATAAAATTTGCTGTTTTTAAGAGTATAAAAATATTAAGTGAAACATCATTCAACCTCTTACTCTTTTTTGCAGTTCCCACCTACCTCATAAAAAGCCCCAACTCTATACTTACTGCATTCATCTCACCTACACCAGATTTTACATATATACTTTTTGCAATTTTCCTTAGTGCCATAGTCTCTGTAATAATATTTATTCCAGATATTTTAAAACTAAAATTAAAATTAAAACCCAAGCTATGGAAAGAGATGATGCTCTACTCCTTACCAATTATGATAGCTGGGCTACCTGGTATTCTCAATGACTTTATAGACCGCCCATTATTTCGCTTCTTCTCTCCAGAAGGGGTAAGTTGGGAGTCTAACTTAGGTATATTCCAAGCAGGGGTAAAGATCTCTATGCTCATGATGCTATTTATACAAATGTTCCGTTTTGCAGCAGAACCCTTCTTCTTTGCAAGAGAAGCCGAAAAAAACTCAAAACAACTCTATGCAAAAGTAATGGAACATTTTACAGCATTTGGAATGCTAATATTCTTAGGCATTATTTTTTACCTAGATATTTTGCAATACCTAATAGGCAAAGATTTTAGAGAAGGCCTAACTATAGTACCAATTATGCTATTTTCATATTTACTATTAGGAATCTCCTTCAATGTATCTATGTGGTACAAATTATCTGGAAAAACCAAATATGCTATAATTATAACAGCATGTGGGCTACCCGTTACTCTTGCTGTAAACATAGTATTCATGCCTCTCTTTTCATATCATGCAGCTGCATGGGCACATCTTCTAAGCTACCTTGCAATGCTTGTAGTGAGCATTTATCTAGGAAATAGACACTACCCTATCCCTTACAAATGGAAAAAAATTCTTGGATATATTATTTATGGTCTTGCCATGTATGCAATAGTATTGATTATACCTGAAAGCAATTTATATGTAAAATACTCTACTCGTACACTACTCATAGTTATCTACATTCTAACCTATTTAAAAATTGAGGAAATATCTATATGGAAATTAAAGTTGTAAACCACTCCCAATTTGAGTTACCAAACTACGCAACCCCCCACTCTGCTGGTATGGACTTAAGAGCTAATACCTCCGAAACAATTACTATTAAACCTCTCCAAAGAGTATTAATCCCAACTGGGCTTCATATAGAGCTACCCCAAGGATATGAAGCACAAATAAGGCCCAGAAGCGGCTTAGCAATTAAGCATGGGATAGGTCTAGTAAACAGCCCAGGAACTATAGATTCAGACTATAGAGGGGAAATTAAAATTATTGTAGTAAATCTCTCAAATGAAAACTTCTCTCTAAACCCTGGAGAGAGAGTAGCTCAAATGGTAATTGCAAAGCATGAAAAAGCCACACTAATTGAGTGCAGCACATTAGAGAGTACAGAGAGAGGAGAAGGTGGCTTTGGATCTACAGGAAAATAATAAAGTTATACACTACATACAACATGAACAAGACCACCAACAGAAATAATCTAAATAACTTATACAACCTTTTTCTAAATTCTACAGGAGTTTCTACAGATAGTAGAGATATTACTCCTGGGTGCCTTTTTTTTGCACTTAAAGGAGATAATTTTGATGGGAACCAATTTGCAAAGCAAGCTCTTCATTCTGGTGCTAGTTATGCTATTGTAGACAATTTAGATATATGTGAAAATGATAAATATATTTACACTCCTAATGTACTAAAGTCTCTACAAGATTTAGCAAAACATCATAGAAAGCAGTATCCCATACCGGTAATAGCACTAACAGGCTCCAACGGGAAAACTACAACTAAAGAGTTAATTTCAAAAGTATTATCTACCAAATATAAAGTTCTCTCTACAGAAGGCAACCTCAACAATCATATAGGAGTTCCTCTTACTCTCTTAAAAATAGAGAGTAGCACAGAAATTGCCGTTATTGAAATGGGTGCTAGCGCTCCTGGCGAAATTGAACTCCTAGCAAATATTGCTCTACCTGTAGCAGGCTTAATTACTAACATAGGCAAGGCACATCTTCTTGGTTTTGGCTCTTTAGAGGGAGTAGAGAAAACTAAAGGAGAACTATACAATTTCTTAGAAAAGAGTGGCGGAGTAGTATTTTATAATAGTAGCGATGCTCATTTGCAAAAGATGATTGCAAATAGAAAAGAGATGATTACTCTGCCATATGGAATTAAAGAGACTAAAATAGAGACCTTAAAACCAACGTCTGAAAACCCATTTTTAAGTATAAAGTTAGAAAATAGAGAGAGTATAAAAACAGCTCTAATTGGAACTTATAATATAACTAACATCTTAGCAGCAATAGCAATAGGCAACTACTTTGGTATAGAAAAAGAGCTCTCAATAAAAGCTATAGAAACATATGTGCCATCTAATAACCGTTCTCAACTAATAAAGGGAAAAGATAATAGTGTTATAATAGATGCATATAATGCAAATCCCACAAGTATGGCAATGGCACTTAAGAACTTTGAAGAGATTATAGCTAGCTCAAAAGGGGTTATTGTTGGAGATATGTTAGAACTTGGCAAAGTATCAATAGAAGAGCATAAGAAGATTCTCTCAATTATTAAAGAGATGAACCTCACCTATCTATTTATTGTAGGGGAAGAATTTGAACAGGCAGCAAAAAATAATAAGTATTTCCAAGAGAGAGCCATTTTCAAGAAAAACTCACAAGAGCTTAGAGAGTATCTTTTGAAAAACAAAATAAGTGGAGCAACCCTTTTAATAAAAGGGTCTCGTAGCATTAAACTAGAAAAGGTAGTAGACCTTTTTATCTAATTCTCTCTTCAATTTTAATAAAACGAAGTCTCTTCCAAGAGAGAAAAAAAGCTAATACAATACTCCCTCTGTATATAGAGTTTATATTTGTGGAGGTGAGCTTTTTGTCTCTTTTAATTTCGCTTTTTAACTGCCAAAACTCTTTATGAGCTCTCCAAACGCTATTAGAAAATTTACTTTTCCCTTGAAGTAGGTATAAAAAAGAGGAGATAAAATCCATAATAGATCTAAAAATTAAAACAGTCCATAAACGGCTACTTGGTAAATTTTTATAGAGCATTAATAGATTATTTCTATAGTTGTAGAAGAGTTTGTTTGGTGAATTGTTAGGCAGAGTTCCCCCACCAACATGATAGATTTGGGATTTAGGAAAAATCCACACCTGCCACCCTAAAAGTTTTGCTCTCCAACATAGATCTATCTCTTCCATATGAACAAAAAAGTTGCTGTCAAAACCACCCAATTCATGAAAAAGCGATGAACGAATAAGAAAAGCAGCTCCTGAAGCCCAAAATATCTCTCTATCACTATTATATTGAGCCGAATCTACCTCTATATTTGAAAGAATTCTTCCTCTACAAAAGGGGTATCCTAAAAAATCTATAAAACCTCCAGATGCACCTGCATACTCAAAGCTCTGCTTGTCTAAAGCCGATTTAATTTTTGGCATACAAATTCCAGCTTTAGGCATTTTGTCCATTGAGTCAATAAGTGGTTCTAGCCACCCCTCTGTTACCTCTACATCTGAATTAAGCAGTAAATAGTACTTAGACTCTATCTCACTTAAAGCCCTATTATAACCTCCTGTAAAACCATAATTTTTGTTTAGCTCTATAACTCTTATTTTTGGATAGGTGGTTTTGAGCCACTCCTTAGATCCATCGGTAGAGTTGTTGTCTGCTATAACAATAGAAACGCCTGGTATAGAACTCCTTTCAATAATACTATTTAGAAAAATTTCTAAATAATGTTTCCCATTCCAATTTAATATTACTATAGCCAGTTTAGACACCTCAAATATTTTGAGCAAAGGTAATTAAAAGAGTATTAAAGGTGAAATCTAAATCCAAGCTCAAATTTGAACTGAAGAGGTTGAGATGTTCTACTACTTATAGGTTGATTATTGTCAAAGAAAAATGCAACTGTAGGGTCAAAATAGAGACCAGTAAAACTATTTACAGCAAGCTCTACGCCAAGGCCTCCAGTTAAAGAGAACTGAATACCATCTATAGATTCCCCATGGCTTCTTCTAACTCCATTCTCTGAAACCCTATAAAAAGCATAAACCCCTTTTTCCAAAGCTACTCCACCCGTGGCATAAAGCCTTAAATTATCTTTTTGCATAATATTCAGATAGAGATTAAGAGGGACTCCTATATAGTGCAGAGTCTGCTGTGTCTCTCTAGTCTCTTGACGGGAAATTGCATCGTAATTAGAAAACAACAGTGTATAATTTACACCCAACCCAACCGAAAGTAATTTAGAGATAGGCATCTGCATCTGAACACCCACAGAGAGAGGCATTAAAAATTTAGTGTTTGAGATAACCTCTTGGGGCACAGAACCTTTTTGGACAGTTGAAACAACATTGTTTGGAGCAAAACCTCCTTGTGCTTGGCTCATTGCCATCAAAGAAACTGAATGACTCCCAGTAGAGGGAGATATATTAGTAGCAAAGGCCAATATTGGAGAGCCTTTTCTTCTTCTAACACTTTTGAAATTATCTAAAGGAGGGTAAGAGTATTCCAAAGTTTTTTTTGTGGGAACTGTTTTTTCAGGAGTAGATACCTCCTCTACCTCTTCTGAAAAAGAGAGCTTCTCTTGAGTAGTTATTTTCTCTTGAGTAGATGCTACCTCTTGAGTAGATACTACCTCTTGAATAGATGCAAGCTTTTGAGTTGCTTTTTCTTCTATGCCAAAAGCCCTAGCTTGTTTAGACTTCCTCTCTGCAAGAAGAGCCTTTTTTGGAACTAATGGCTCTATCTCAATATTGTCAATATTAAGAAGCTGTTTTACTTTAAAATTTTGCGACTCAAGGGTGGCATTAACATCTGTGTGATCTACAACCTCAATAACATCTTTAAAATCATAACTGCTCTTATTTAGCACCAACAGTATCACAAGAGAGGCTGCAACAGCCACTGTAGCATATAGAGTCTTCCTAAAAAAGAGCATTATTGCTTTTCTTTTAAGATTGAGCGACATTTCAATATGACTCCATGAATCTACAGGGGGTACCTCTCTATGTACCTCCATCAATTCACGAACTTTTTTGTCAAACTCTATATTACTCATTTTACTCAATATGTCTCTTCTCCTTTTAATCTATCTTGAAGCCAAACCCTTGCTCTACTAAGTTGTGAACGCGAACTTCCCTCACTAATTTTTAGCTCCTTTGCTATCTCTTGGTGGCTAAAACCCTCAATTGCATACATATTAAAAACTGTACGGAATCCCAACGGCATAGAGGCAATAAGCCTCAATAACTCTTTTGAATTAATTCCACTTAAAGTATCTGACGAGGCAGTTAACTCTATATTTATATCACTTAACTCTTCTGTATATTTAAGAATATCTCCTTTTCTTAAAGACATAAGTGCAGTGTTAACAAATATTCTTCTAAGCCATCCCTCAAATGAACCTGTTCCATTATAGCTTCCAATCTTTTCAAACACTGTGATAAACCCATCGTGTAAAACATCCATAGCACGCTCTTTTTTACCTATATATCTTATACATACAGTAAGCATTTTTGGAGAATACAACTCATAAAGGACCCTCTGTGCTTTACGATTATTTTTCACGCAAGCACGCAACAACTCTTTCTCATCTGAAAACTCCTTTTGCGTAGTCATTCACAGTATTTATAAGATGCAAAATAACAATATTTCGTTGCATCAACAATAAAAAAAATTGAATAATTTAGAGAACATTGGATTGATATTTGTAAAGGTAGGAAATTAATTAACTTTGTAATAAACTAATACAATACAGATGCTTTCCTCTCCCATAATTACGAGATCTAAAAAATATTTGAAACTAGCTGTTTTTCCATTACTGCTCTTGCTAAGTACAACTCTACCTGCACAAACAGACAAAAGTGGCAATATGGTCTCTTATTTAGAAGCACTAAACAACTTTAACCTTGGGAATGAACAAGTAGCAGAAAAACAGTTTAAAGAGATAGTTGACAAAGATAAAAATAACGATGCTGCACTATTCTATCTAGCCAACATAAATTTAAACCGCAATAATATAGATAAGGCTCAACAATATATGGTTGAAGCTTTAAAAATTGACCCTAATAATAATTGGTACAAACAGCAACTAGCTAAAATATATACCTTCACAGGTAAAAATGAACAGGCCATAGCACTATACAACCAATTAAGAGAAGAACAGCCACTTAAAAGCGAATCTTACGACGCTCTTATAGAGCTCTATATTTCCGAAAAGAATTTTATAAAAGCAGATGAAGTACTCCAAGATATAGAAAAATCTGTAGGAGTAAACGAAGCTACAGCTCTCACCCGTTTTAACCTATTAATATTTCAGCAAAAACAAGAAGAGGCCTACAACTATCTTGAAAAATTTGACCAACAATACGGTACAGCACGTACCTCTACAATATTAGGCGACAACTATGCAGCTAACCAAAATGACTCGCTTGCTCAAAAATATTACAGTAGAGCACTAAACCTTGCACCAGACTACCAACCTGCAAACTTTGGATTAGCAGAAATTTACCGTATTCAAGGGAAATACGCACTTTACTTTGAAAAAATGTATCCTTTTATGAGAGATCCTAATGTAGATCCCTCTATGAAAACTGGATATATGCAACAGATTCTTACTAATAGAAGATTTATACAGACCTTCTTGCCCCAGATAGATTCTATGATGCACAATATGTATAGTGCACACTCCAGCGATAGCTCTATTGCATATAGCTACTCTCTATTTCTTGTTCAATCAGACAAAAGCGGCAAAGCTCTTGATATACTTCACAATAACCTTAAACTCTACCCTCAGTCTATTGAGGCTCATAGGCAGTACCTCTCATTAATATACTATTTAGAGATGTGGGAACCTTTAATAAAAAAAGCCAACGAGGCTCTGCTTCAATTCCCTAATAACACAGACTTTCTACAATTTAAAGGTATAGGACTACTCCAAACAAAAAAGCTAGATGAATCAATTGCAACTTTTAAAGAGGTTCTAAAACACTCAAAGGGAGATAGCACCACAATGGTAAACACCCTCACAACAATTGCAGATTTAAGCTATGAAGCTGGGAGAAGCAAAGAGGCATATAAATATTACCAGAAAACAATTAAAAAAGAGCCTAACCATTTCCCTGCATTAAATAACTACGCCTATTATCTTGCGCTCGAAGGCAAGAACCTCAAAAAGGCATACAGAATGAGCAAAATAACAATTGAGGGAGAGCCTAATAACCCAACCTACTTAGACACATTCGCTTGGATTTTACACCTAATGAATAAGAACATTGAAGCGAAAGCAGTGTTTAAACACGCTATGCTATACGGAGGTAAAGAGAGTGCAGCAATACTAGACCACTACTCACATGTTCTATGGGAGCTAAAAGAGTACGACCTAGCTTTCCTCTATTGGGATCAAGCAAACAAATTAGACCCAGAACTAGGTATTAAAGCAAAAGTTCAAGAGAAAAAACAGTTGTTAGAATCTAATCATTAACCGCAAAGCAAGTTAATAAAGATGAGAAAAACTCTTTTGATATCTCTTATATTCACAATAATCTCACTCCCAATCTCTGCTCAGAGTATCTCTGAACAGACAAAAAAGAGAGAGGCTATTGAGAGAGAGATTGCCTTGCTAGATAAACAACTCACTACTACTAAAGCTCAACAGAAGACCAGCACAAAAGAGCTCAGCCTTATACAACAAAAAATTACAAACAGAAGAAAATTACTATCTCAAATTGAGTCTGATATTAGCTATATAGAGAGCCAATCTAAACAAAAAGAGAAAGAGATAAAACAGCTGAACTTAGAACTTGAAAAGCTTAAAGAGAGATATTCTCATTTAGTTTACAGCTCCTATAAAAACAGAGATAAAACCGTTTGGGTACTTTATATTTTAGCTAGTAAAAATATAGAGCAGGGTTACAGAAGATGGAGCTACTTACGCAATTACTCTGGACTACTCAAAGCAAGTGCAATTTCTATTAAAGAGAAAAATGCTAGATTACAAAAAGAGATAGCTAAACTTACCAAAATGAAAGAGAACTCTTTGAATATGAAAAAACAGAGAGAACAAGAGTATCGCTCATTAGCATTGGAAGAGAAAAAGGCTAAACAAATAATTACACAACTCTCAAGAAAAGAGAGGGAGTTTCGCCAACAGATAACAAATAAGAGGAGAGAGGTAGAGAGCCTAAATCGCGAAATAGAACGTATTTTAGCAGCAGCTACCAAAGAGAAAAGCAATGCTGGAGCCAAGGAGATAGCTGCATCTCGACTTCTTTCCAATAAGTTTGAAAACAACAAAGGGAACCTTCCATGGCCAGTAAAAGAGGGAGTTATAATTGAAGCCTTTGGGCAGCACAATCACCCTGTATTTAAACATATAAAACTCCCTTTTAACAACGGAGTGAACATCTCTACATCACTTAATGCCCAAGTTTTAGCTGTCTTTGATGGTATTGTAAAACAGATACTTGTAATGCCCGGGTATAACCAATGCGTTTTAATTCAGCATGGTAACTACTACACTTTCTACACTAAAATTGAAAAGGTAAGAGTAAGTACAGGAGATAAAGTAACTACCGGAGAAGTTATTGGAATATTAGCCGAAAATGAAGGAAACTCTGTCCTCCATTTTCAACTATGGCATGGAACCACCAAGCAGAATCCAGAGCATTGGATTTCTCTCTAAATAGTCTTAATATCTAAAGTTTTCCCCATCGCAACTAGCAGATAAACAGAACATGAAGCAGTGTATTGGTAAAATTTCAATTATAATATTGTTGCAAACATTTTACCTGTCAATTCATCTGAATTGTCCCTAGGAGACGATTTCCCGAGGACTATAGCTTCCCAGCTAATAACTAGCAGATAACTACAACATAAAGCACAAAATGCTCTGTTTGTCTTTAAGTTAACAAACTTTCCCGGGAGATGATTCCTCATAACTTATTTACAGTGTGGCAGTTAGCTTTTTAAAATAAGCCCTTTTAAGCTTATTTAGAAAAATTAAATGCCTGTCTATTAGGTATTTGTGTGCAATCGTCTCCTGGCAAAGTTTGCTTTGCTCTGCTCAACATAAAGCAACATCTCTTTTTTAGCTAATTAGATG
>Ga0265293_10006487_pt1 | contig 18688 bp, 13 predicted proteins | sample Munlanlewell138R_FD_192505 | JGI IMG/M metagenome (GOLD analysis project Ga0265293, IMG submission 192505) | Leachate microbial communities from a municipal landfill in Southern Ontario, Canada - Leachate well 138R | ecosystem: Engineered > Solid waste > Landfill > Unclassified | place: Canada... | reverse complement strand
CGGCGTATCGTGTCCACCCGCTCCTGTACAGCTTGCTTCAAGCCCTCTAGGCTTTCTGCCCACTGCACCGTATCCTCGATGCCTTTCATCTGCACCTGAACTTCGACATCCAGCGAGCGCCCACCCTCTACCGACTCACGATGAGCCACGACAGAGCTGCGTAGCGCCATATCCAGCTCACGCAAATTCAGCGTCAACTGTTTTAGGAAGCTTTCAAGCTCGGAGCGCTCACCCTGGTTGCGCAGCCGCATTTTTGCCACCAGCTCTGCTATACGGCTGAGTGCCATTGTCAGCTCTGCTTCACTCAGGCTGCTGCCCAAGCTGGTCTTGATCGCCTCTACTTCATCTTGCAGCTCGGCAGGGACAGAGAGGCGCTCCAGCAGTTGCAGCAACACCTCTTGTGGTGTAATCCATGAATTTACAGATATTGCTGGTGCCTGTTTAAATAGTGACGCAAGCTCAGTCGTAATGCCCTGTAACTCCTCCCGGCGTAGGGCTGACTTAAGCTGCTCCCGCAAAGCAGGTGGCGCGCTTAGTGTCTCCAGAATATTTACCAACAAGCTTTTAGCCAGTTGTATATTTTCATCCTGCACGGGTGGCGGGGCAAGTGCTACCGGTGTATTTGTCTCCGGTGCCTGAGCTGTTTCCTCGCGCCGAAACAAGCGTCCCAGCAGGCCTTTGCCATTGGCCTCACCAGTTTCCTCTTTTTCTTGCCGCTCTTTCAGCCAATCAAAAGAGTGCACAATCAGGGCAATCAGCTCTTGCAGATAAGGCTGGTAGTCCTCCTCCACACGAGCTTTTGCCAGTGTTTTACTATATGCCTTGGCCTTGTGATTAAGACCACGCGGGAAGTCGATGCCATCGGCCAAGCGCTGCAGGATCGTAAATGGCGCAGGCAGGGCGGTGTTTGCACGACGTTGTTCGTCAAGGCGCAACAGATGCGTGGACAATGACTGGATCATTGTCTCCAATTCAGTATTGCTGATATTTTTTCTTAGTGCATCACGCAGCTTGTCGAGCTGTTTGTTGAGATCGTGATCACGATTATCTGCAGCGAGGGTCAGGCGGGAAATGCACTGGCGCAAGACCTGTTCAGTCTGTCGCCACTCTTTTTCCTTCTGCTCCATTTGCGCAAGGCCGGCATAGTATTTATTGCGCCACTGCTCCAGTTCCTGTACTAGACGATCATCCTCTATCACCCTGTTCTCCCTGAAAACCAAATGTACTCAAGCCGATAGCGAAATGGCTGCTGGCAGCCTCAGCTCCATCGCCACGGGCAAGTGATCCGAACAGATATGGTTAACCACCTGACAACTAGCCACCTCCAGCTCTGGCGTTACCAGAATATGATCGATGCTACGCTTTGGCCGCCAACTGGGAAAGGTTGGCTGTTGTTCGGCTGATTCACACAGGCGAGTGCGCTGGAACAGACGACGCATCTCCTGGCTATCCGTACTACAGTTCATGTCACCCATCAGCACGGCATGGCGATAATCCGCCAGCAACTCACCGACAAAATCCAACTGCATCTGACGGGCACGCTGCCCCAAGGCAAGATGGATCAGCACCACGGCCAGGGCATCATCCCCCTGCCCATAGCGCATCAGCAAGGCCCCACGACCTGGCATCTTGCCGGGCAAACGGTGTTCGCTGACCTCGCTGGGGCGAGTGCGCGATAACAGCGCGTTGCCATGCTGCGCCAGGTGACCTAAATCACGATTGAGCTGATGGTGCCAGAATGGAAAACCTGCCTTTTGTGCCAGGTATTCGGTGAGGTCCACATAACCGGTGCGATGAGAGCCAGCATCAAGCTCTTGCAAGGCAACGATATCGTATTCGGCTAATAATTCAGCAATACGATTAAGATTGCGAAGCCGACAGGGCGCAGGCAATACATGCTTCCACAGGTTGGTCAAATAATGATGTGGGCGCGAGCTACTGATACCCATTTGTACATTATAACTCAACAGGCGCAAGCGCTGACTCATGACCGGCGCAGGGGCTTCCAGTGCAAAGGCCGCAGACGGCATCGACATATTGGACACTTATTTGCCCAAGGCAGCGCTGGCGGGACTGCCACCACTGCCCTCCTCAGCAACCAAGTGGTTCACGACCTGCAACATGCCCTGGTAAGTTTGCGCCATTGGGCCGTCAGTACGGTATTTGCCAGCAACAACCAGCGCAGGCACACCATCAATACCATAGCGTTCGGTCAAAAGCGTGGCCCGATTGACCTTCATCTCGACGCCAAATGAGTTCAGGGTTTCCTTGAACTTTTTCTCATCGACACCGAAACCAGCAAACAATCTGGCCAACTGTTGCTCATTATTGAGCGGCTTTTTCTCTTCATGAATGGCCTTGAACATCGCGCTGTGGATCTTGTCGGTCAAGCCCAACACCTCGGCCACATAATATGCACGGGCATGCAGCCGCCAGGCACCGCTATTAAACACAGCAGGCACACGGATAAATTCTACGTTAGCTGGTTTGCGCTGCAGCCAATCATGCAAATGTGGCTCAAAGGCGTAGCAATGACCACAGCCATACCAAAACAGCTCGACCACCTCGACCTTGTCGCTCGCCGCGCCTATCGGCTCGACCACCGTACCCAGGCGAGCGTAATGAAAGCCTTCGAGCAATTCATCGTCGGCATGGACAATAAAGACTGACATAGACAGCAGCAGTGCAAGACCAAGCTGCGCAAGATAATTTTTCATCTACCTAACCCCTGTGATTTTTATTTAACTATCTCTCTTGTGACCATAACAGGACGAAAGAGTTTGCGGCTCATCATTAAAGCGTGCCATAGGAATGCAGCCCGGAAAGAAACATATTCACCCCGATAAAGGCAAACAAGGTGATAAACAGACCAATAATTGCCCACCAGGCCAGCGGTCGCCCGCGCCAGCCCTTAGTTAAACGCAAATGCAGCCAGGCGGCATAGTTCAGCCAGACGATCAACGCCCAGGTCTCCTTGGGATCCCATGACCAGTAACCGCCCCAGGCCTCGGCTGCCCACATCGCGCCAAGCACTGTGGCGACGGTAAAAAAGGCAAAACCCAGGGCGATGGCCTTGTACATCACATCATCCATCTGCTCCAGGCTGGGCAGACGTTTGGCCAGCCAGCCGCTGGGACGCCTGTCCACCAACAAATAGGCAAGCGCAACCATCGCTGCCAGGGCAAAACCACCATAGCCGACGAAATTGGTCGGCACATGCAGTTTCATCCAGTAACTCTGCAAGGCAGGCACCAATGGCTGAATTTCATGTGCGCCACGGGCAAAGGCGTACCACAGCAAAAAGGCTACTGCGGCAGAAACCACTGTCAGCACAAAACCACCAAGCTGCCTGTTTTGATAACGTTGTTCATAAAACAGGTAGAGCAGCGCAGTGATCACGGAAAACAGAATGAATACTTCATACAGATTGCTTACCGGAATATAACCAACGTCCTGACCTATCAGATATGACTCATGCCAACGCACCATCAGGCCGGTCAAGCCCATCGCCGTTGCACTCCAGGTCAAGGCGCTGCCGACCCGCGCAGAAAAATCTGACCGTACAATCATGGCAAAGTAATAAGTCACCATTGCCATTACATACAGCGCACTCATCCACATGATTGCCGACTGGCTGCTGATCATGTATTTGAGGAAGAAATTACTCTCGCCACGCGAGAGCTCGCCACCGTACAGGGAAATAGCCAGCAGACTCAGCAGGGCGATTACCAGGCTCAGCTGGCGAACTGGTTTCCACGTCCAACCCAGCCAAACCAACAACCCGGCTGTGCCGTAAAGAATGCCGATCTCATAATTGTCCATGAAGTCGGCGTAGCGCACATGCGCATACACACTACTGGCCGCCACCAGCAGACCCCATAACCAATCAAAGCCGCGTAATTGTCGCAGCCATGAATCCTGTTTGAATTCCTGCTGCAGATAATCAGTTGGTACAGACATAATTATTTCCTCAAAAACCCTGATCGTCTTTGTCTTACACCGGCGGCACCGCTTGCTGCAACTCGCCCTGCAAGGTGCGGAACTCCTGCTCAAAATCTTCCCGTCTGCGCAGACCACTTCCGGCAAACAGCAGACTGGCACCCCCTTCATGCGGCATCACATATACCCACAGGCGACGCTGATGGACATAAAATACCATGAACACGCCAATCATCAGCATAGCGCATCCCAGGTAAACAATATCCTTGCCAGGTGAACGGGTTATCTGCAGGCCGCTGGCCTCTATGTGCTCGAAGCTATTCAATTGCAAAAAGACAGGCGAACCATAAGCACCCAAAATAGATAGCGCATTCAGCGCATCATCATAAAACCGATTGTCTGCCTCGCTAATCCCATCGGCCACCATAATGCCTTCATCACGCAATACTTCCACATAAAGCACGCCCAATACGCCTTGCAGTACATTGATATAGGAATCGATCGCCCCCTGACGCTGTTCTTCCGGTACATTTTCTTCGGCATGCTTGACGATACCGGCTATTCCTTCATCGACAAACAAATCCAATAACCTGCTGATCGAACCTATCATTTTTTCCTGCACATCCCGACTGGCCTCATCATCATCTACCATGTCGGCCAATTGCTGCTTGATCGTCGCCCGCACGCGCACATCATCATGGGCAGCAGCAAGCAACTGCATGAAGCGTTGTGGTGAGCCTGCCGCATCTACCGGGATATAAAGATAGCGATAATCTTCCGCAGGCGAGCTGCGCATGCCGCTCATAAAGAACATCCTGTCTTCCACCTCTACCGGTGCCATATAGTTGACATACTCCAAGGCCTCACCAGCAGGGTCACGCATACGGAAAATAAAACTGGGACCATAATTACGAAACTTCTTGCCACTGCCCTCATCTTCCGGCACCGGGAAAATATTGTGCAATTTGAAGTCCGTGAACTCCAATGTCCGCTCGCCCCTGGTCGTAGTCAGGCGCAGTGAGCGATTCACACCACTTTGCAGTTCCACCGGTTCCTGCTGCGGCAGATCCAGCGACCAGGCGCGCATGGACAACCTGGAGCCGCCATCGCCAAAACTGGACTGATAGATAGCATAGCCCTTGTACTCCAGCGGATGGTTGACGCGTATCGTCTGGCGCAAAGGCTGCTCCAAACCATCATCATGAATAATCAAATCACTCTCATATGACTTGGGCATGCCGGTGGAATAATACTCAAGCCGAAACTCCTCAAGCTCGATCGAAAAGGGCAACTGCTGCATCAAATAACCATCACGCAGCTGCAGGAACACCACCTTGCTACTGCCACCCTCGGGGATACTGACACTGCCACGAAATGACGGATTATCCACTCCCAGAGTACTTTCTAACGGCACCTCACTGGCTCGAATATCACGTGTTTCTGCGCGCAACTCGCCACGCAACTCCTTGAGTTTCAGCGGCAGATTGCCGTCGATGAGTCCACCCAGACAAATCACCACAATGGCCACATGCAAGAAGATATAACCCAGGCGTCCAGCAGAACCTTTCATCGCCGCTACCGTACAATGCTCACCCTGTCTTGCCTGACGCACCCGATAACCGCGTGAAGCCAACATGGCAGCACTGCGGGCTGCTGCTGTTTCTGCATCATGACCTGATTCCCAGGCAGCCTGCAGATGGAAATTGCGCAGGGATTTTTCCTTTACATCCAGGCGAAAATTGCGCATATCGCGCAACATATGGGGGGTATTACGCCAGATACAGACCGAAGTGGAGAACAACAGAAAGCCCAGCAACAGAAGAAACCAGCCAGAGCTGTAAACATCGAACAGCCCTAAAGACTTGAACACCTCAAACCAGAAGGGGCCGAACTTGCGCACATAATTTGTGTAGGGCTCGTTCTGCTGTAATACAGTGCCGATGACCGAGGCAATGGCGATCACTATCAGCAAGGTAATGGCCAGATTCATCGAGCCAAAAAACTCAAGTAGCACGGAGCCCACGCTACGCCGTGGACAAGCCGTAGATGCTGTATTTTTCAACAAAGGCCCTGCCCTGATATTGTTGATATGTGAATTTGAGCCAAGAAGACGCAGAGAAGCTGCCTGCGAGACTCAAGAGGCCAGAATAATAACACGCACAAACACAAAAGGGCGGCTCAAAGGCCGCCCTTTTGTTTGTGCAGCAATATTATTCCTGCAGCGCTGATTCCAGATTACTGTCGTTTTCAGTGCAGACCTGCAATATATTCTGCTACCTGTTCTATCTGTGCATCGGTCATCTTGGCCGCCACGGCGCGCATCATGTTGGTCTGATCATTGGTGCGGATACCATCGCGAAAATCCTTCAATGCCTTAATGGTATAGGTGGAATGCTGACTGGCCAAGGAAGGGAAATTGGCTGCCGGATTACCCGCGCCATCGGGACCATGACAGGCCATACACGCGGCCAGGCCTTTCGCGGCATCACCAGCGCGATAAAGCTTTTCACCGGCTGCGGCTTTTTCAGCATCAGCTACTGTGCCAATGTTTCGCGTCTGGCTGGAGAACCAGGCAGCCAGATCTGCCACATCCTCTTCAGTCAATGCCGCCACCATAGGTGCCATGGTTTCATCCTTACGCAGCTCGGCCTTGAAGTCCATGACCTGCTTGTGGATGTACTGCTCATGCTGACCTGCCAATACCGGCCACATGGGAACGGCACTGTTACCATCCATCATGTGACAGGCGGAACATATAGCCGCCTTGGCCTGGCCTGCGCTGGCACTACCTGCGGCCTGCGCAGAACCCAACGCCCCCAGCAGCAGAGCTGCAATCACTAGTCTATTCATTGAAATACCCACGCTTAAATCTGTTATTACTTACTTTCGGCAACCATAAAATCAACCGCTGCCTTCAGCTCATCTTCGGTACAGGCGGCGCAGGTGCCCTTGGGCAGCATTGCAGTACCTGGCTTGCCATTAATTGAGACGCTATACAGAACATCGACGCCCTGCGCAATGCGAGGTGCCCAGGCGGCCTTATCGCCCAACTTGGGGGCATTAGCAGCACCAGAGAGATGGCAGGCTACGCAGGCTTTATCATAGACAGCCTTACCGTCGACAGCCATGGCGAAAGTGGGGAGCATAATTGCACCAGCAGCGCAGGCAAGCAAAAGTTTGTTCATTGGCGAATTTCCGTCTTTAAATTAAAATTTAATCGGTCATGTTGCAAACAGCACATAAAAACATGAGCTATCACTGAAGTAGGGCGTGATTATATACCAACATAGGTAGGTCCCGGTCAACAGCTACAGCACAGATTACTGCTATGATATCTATCTTTTCTCCCTCCAGGCGCGCTGTTGCAACATGATCCACGTAAACCACTATCATAAAGCCATGTTTCTGCTCGGCGCCCAACATCTGCACCAGTTGCCCGCCGATGAAGGCGTTGAAATCGCCTTTGCCGGCCGCTCAAATGCCGGTAAGTCCAGCGCCCTGAACGCTATTACCGCCAATAAAGGACTGGCCAGAACCAGTAAAACTCCAGGGCGAACCCAACAAATCAATCTGTTTGGACTGGACGAAACTCGTCGGCTTGTCGACCTTCCTGGCTATGGCTACGCCAAGGTACCGCTTGCGATCAAGGATCACTGGCGCAAAACCCTGGAGCAATATTTCAACACTCGCCGGTGCCTGCACGGGCTGATCCTGCTGATGGACGTGCGCCATCCACTGACAGAATTTGATCAAATCATGCTCGACTGGTGTCGTCATAAAAATCGACCAGCACACATCCTGCTGACCAAGGCAGACAAACTGAAACGTGGCTCAGCGGCAGCCGCACTGCAGCAGGTAAGGCATTTTCTCACGGAATATCCGCTGGCCTCAGTGCAATTATTCTCCGCCGTCAAAGGTCAGGGAGTGGCTGAAGCCAGGGCCAAGCTGGATCAATGGTTTGCCTACACAGATGATGAAAGCATAAAAAAAGCCCCAGAGCCAAAGGGGGAGGAAGGCGTCCGGGGCTGATAAAATGACCCGGCAAAGGGGGAATGAAAGCCGGGCCTTGTTCCCACCAGGGAGAGAAGAGTGGGAAAGCGCAATGCGCATAACACATACGACTGAACCGAATAGAAAAAGTTCTCTTGGCTTGACAAATAATTCAACACTTTTTATTGAGTTATTGCAACTTATTGATAATTCATGAAAATTACCCAATAAGACTGTGCTCAAGATATAATTTCACTAAAATTCACTTACTTTCGCTGAACAATCGTTCAGCACAATCGTTTTACCACGATTTCAGGGTGAGATCATGCAGTTAACCAGGGATTGCACACCACTGAACCGGACAAGCTACTTAGTATTAAAAGACCTGTCCATACTAAAAACGAAGCTTTAAACGGAGCTTTTTTACATGCAACTGGCCAACCTGAAAATCCGCAACAAGTTCATTCTGATCCTCTCGCTTCCCCTGGTGGGGATGATCATTTTGGGACTTTTATCCGTTAGTGAAAAACTGAATGTCTGGCGTGAAATGAGCCAGCTGGAAACCCTGGTAAAACTATCCGAACATGCCAGCAATCTGTTGCTGGAGCTGCAAAGAGAACGTGGTCGTTCAGCGGGGTACCTGGCATCCTCAGCCAATCGTTTTGGCATAGAAACAAAACAGCAACGTGAGCGAACCAATGAGAGACTGCAAGAGCTAGACCAGTTTTTGCAAAAAGAAGATCTCAGTCGTTACAGCCATAATTTCAGCGCGGCCTGGGTATCCCTGATGGGGGATTTTTCATCACTGGATGACCAGCGCAACAGCATTGACCTGCTACAGATATCTGTCGAGGAGGCCATCGCTTATTATAGTAAACTGAACTCACAACTACTGGATTCCGTGGCTCTGCTCGAACAAGTAAAGACCGAACATACACTGGCCTTATCTGTCCGCGCCTATATTAATGCCCTGCGCGTGGGAGAAACAGCGGGGATCGAACGCGCCACCCTAAGCGCCGTATTCAGCAACAATACACTGCACATCGACGGGTTGAAAAACCTGCTTACCCTGATCGCAAATCAAGGCACATATCTTGGCACTGTGCTTGCTGTAGCTACCAGCGAACAACTCGACTATGTCCAGCAAACGCTACAAAACCCGGTTACAAAACAAGTGGATGGCCTGCGTGATGCGGCCATCAGCAAATTCCCTGAAAGCAATTTCGACATAGAGCCTGGCTATTGGTTCGATACCGCCACAACCCGCATCAATCTCCTGCATGGAGTTGCCAACCGCTTTGCCCACGATATAAAAAATTCAACAACAGGGCTCATTAAAGATGCACAAGATACGCTGATGCTAATCAGTGGCGGTGTTCTCATCACCCTCCTTGTGGTCTTTCTTTTGTCGTTTACTGTTTCACGCACCATCATCGATCAGGTTCTGACATTTCATGGTGCTATCGAACAAATCGACAGCCAACAGGATTTACAGGTGCGCGTGAAGGTGAACTCAAAAGATGAAATCGGCAAGACCATGCAGGCCTTCAACCGTATGCTGGAAAAATTTCAGTCGACTATCCTGCATGTGCGCCAGTCGGCAACTCAGCTCGCTGCTGCCGCCGAAGAGCTGTCTGTAACCACTGGGCAGGCCAATCAAGGTATACAGGTTCATCGTGCCGAAGCAGATCAGGCGGCAGTAGCCATGACCGAGATGGCAAGCACCGTCCAGGAAGTTGCACGTAACACTACCCAGGCGGCTCAGGCGGTACATGCTGCAGAAGAAGAAGGTGCCAACAGCAACATTATTATTACCGAGGCGATCAGCTCCATTGACGTGCTGGAGCGGGGCATACATGAAGCTGCAACAGTAATCCAGAATCTGGCCATTGATAGTAGTCAGATCAGCGTTGTCGTGGATGCCATACGTGGCATCGCCGAACAGACCAATCTGCTGGCCTTGAATGCCGCCATCGAGGCCGCACGCGCTGGTGAGCAGGGCCGTGGCTTTTCTGTCGTCGCCGATGAAGTACGTACCCTGGCCAACCATACACAGCAGTCCACCGAAGAGACGCGGATATTGATTACGAAATTACAGACAGGCGCTGACAGTGCGGTAAAGGCAATCACACTGGCACGCAGTCATGCAGCCAATAGCGTCGATTGCGTCGAAAAATCGGTCGAGTGCCAGGCGCTCATCACTGCACACCTGGACACCATCGCCAACATGAGCAATCAGATCGCCTCCGCCGCTGAAGAACAGCGTGCCGTGGCAGAGGAGATCAATCACAACATCGTCAGTATCAGCCAGGTAACCGAACAAACGGCAGATGGCGCAAGTCAGATTGCATCGGCCAGTGATGACCTGGCCCGACTCGCTACTGAAATGCTGGCCCAGGTCGATCAGTTCAAGGCATGAATATGGTATACGTGTGGATGAGGCGCATTGCGCCTCATCCACCTGCAAGTGCACCTCTTGAGCAAGGCGCCACCTTCCATTAACCGGTGGGGTTGCACCAATAGCGTGCCAACAAGATTAGACTGCCGATCACCGCTTCCTGTGCCCTCAGTCTCTCCATATTATAGTATGCAGGCTTATCCCTTGATGACGGCCAGGGGCTGTAATTCGATTTGCACATCTACCAGGTCGACCTGGTTTCTCATCACCTCATCGATATCCTTATAAGACCCCGGCGCTTCATCGAGGTCTTTATGGCCGCGGATTGTGTGCAATATTCCGCGCTCCTTAAGGGCTTTTACCTCTTCTTTCAAGTTCAAAGTCTTGCGGGCCTTTGCCCGGCTCATGATTCTTCCGGCACCATGGGCACAGGATTCGAAGGATTGCGCCTCCCCTTTACCCTTTACAAGATAAGACCGTGTACCCTGCGAGCCAGGGATCATGCCCCACTCACCTTTACGGGCACGTGTCGCGCCTTTACGATGCACGATGACCGTCTCACCAAAATGTTCTTCCATGGCGGCAAAGTTGTGTGGCTTATTGATGAAGTCCGTGAACTCGACTTCGGGAATAACGTCTCTGAATGCTGTTTTCACCCGCTCCATCATCAGCTTTCTATTGGCCAGGGCAAATTCAAGGCAATAATTCATTTCATTCCAATACAGCTCGAAATACTCTGAATATTCTGGGATATATGCCAAATCCTTAGACACATCCTCGCCAGCTTCCTGGTTTAATTGTTTTGCCACGTCATCGTAATGGTTGGCCACCGTGAAGCCGACATTGCGGGAGCCAGAGTGGATCATGATCCAGATATAGCCATCCGAGCCTTTCTGTATTTCGATGAAGTGGTTGCCGCCACCCAATGTGCCAATCTGATACAGGGCACTTTTGTACTCTTGGTTGACGATAGGCAGATCGCCCCTTCTTTCAGGCATCCAGGCTTCATCCTGGGGTGTTTTATGGTGATTGAAACCCACAGGAACAGTTTCACGGATGATGCCCATAATGGACTTTAGATCCTCTGTTGTGATATCGCTAAGGCTAGTCCGCAAGGAGCACATACCACAGCCGATATCCACACCTACGGCATTAGGCACAATCGTGCCTTTGGTGGCCAGAATCGCTCCAATAGGCATGCCATAACCCAGGTGGGTATCAGGCATGATGGCGATATGCTTGAAGGCAAACGGAAGATTCGCAAGATTTCGCGCTTGCTCCAACGCCCCCTCTTCCATTTGATCCTCTTCCAGCCACAATTTTATCGGAATTCGCTCAGTTTCTATAACTGCTTTTCCGTTAGTATGCATGACTTCTCCGTGCTGCTCTGAAGATGAGACTCTGGATGAATATCTAATAATGCAACGGCCGTTGCGATGATATGAATAAAACAAGCCGGACAGGAGCTGAGCTCGCTGCGTCTATGGGGTTACGGGAAACGTGACCGACTTGAATCGCCTCGGATAATGAATACAGAACTACCCCGGTCAGGCTCTGCAGGCCCTGTGCCTTCGGCGCAACGGTATGAGCTATGCACCTGGATCAGGAGTTACCTGGTAACTGACCCTGACAATGAAATCTATCCCACTTCAACGCTCATCGACCCGTGTAGGGTGAAGGTGCCTGCAGCTTCTCGCGGCGTACCTGACAGGCAAAGCAGCGTTTGGCGGTCGGATACGCATCCAGCCGCTTGTACCTGATAGCCGCACCACAGTCGATGCACAGGCCGTACTGTCCAGCCGCGATACGATCCTCTGCCGCGGCGATGTCACGCACCTCTCCCACGTCGCGGACGATCTCGGCCTCGGTGATGTCACGGATCACGGAGGCCGCCGCCACATCGCCGGTATCGCCCGACCCGCCGATAAGATCGACAAGGTGCTCGGTGCTGGAGCGCGCAAGCACATGCCGGATTTCATCCAGTAAAAGCTTCTTGCGCGCTTCAATGCGTTGCGCGAAATGCGTGATCTGCTCTTCTGTAAGGGTATTTTCAGGGGCATTCATAGCGTTATACTCAGCAGCTTATAATAATTGACACCGAGTCTGTGCCAGCGCACACCCTCGATCCACATTTAGGGTTCTCTTTGAGAGTAGCGCTTGAAAGGTATCAAGACAAGGGGACATTTCTGAATTGGGTTGACAGGGGGACATTTCTGAATTGGGTTGACAGGGGACGTTTTAGCTTTGGAAAAAAGGGACATTTATGAATTGAGCTGACAAGGATTGCACAGATGCCACCCTCGTGAAAGGCAAGAGCCCAGTCCAACGGTCATCGCATTATGCTTTACCCATCACATCACCCCCGCGTAGGCGGGGGTCCAGTTCTTTTGAATTTCTGGATTTCCGCATGCGCGGCTAAACCCCCTCTCCCGCTGGCGGGAGAGGGGCTGGGGAGAGGGTGGCGGCCTCGTGATGCGGATCAGTTTAAATAGCCATTAACAATGGAGCTGTGTGAGTCTTTTGCAGGGAAAGTATTCTACATCTGGCGCAATGCCCGTTGGTTATTGCGCCCTGCACTGCTACCCTCCCCATAAAAAAGGGGTCTTGGAACGGCCACCTCTATGTTAATGATTCGCATATTGCCACCTCTATGTTAATGATTCGCATATTCAGGAAAAATGAAATGACTATTTCTGCCTGTCTATATATATAGACCTACCCGGTGACGGCACAGATGTTTTGCTCTAACCCAGTGGGCGATGTTCCTGGCCTTAAGATTGGAAGATATGGATATTAGCTTCGACAGCTTTATCAGTAAAATCAAACTGGTATCACCCCCTGTAGCGCTGCTGGTGCTTTCGCTTTTCCTGTTCGTGCCAAGTTTAATCTACTTTGGTAACACTAATAGCTTTCGCTTCTCCTATGACGAAATAGCGTTGCACTACGCGCTGCCAATGCTTGCAGTTAGCGTGGTTTTATTGTCGCTCGCCGCAGTATTGCCAGCCAAGTCCCTGATTCGTTATGCCTCTGTAATCTTCATGCTAGGCCTGCTGCTTTGGGTGCAGACAAATTTTTTAGTGCGCGATTATGGCGTTTTTGACGGAACCATCATCTCTTGGGAAGAATATATTGCCTACGATTGGCTAGATCTTGCCGTATGGTTTTCTGCCTTGGCAGTTGCCCTGGTTTTTGCACGTTCTATGGTTCGGCTGTTACCTGTGGCTAGCTATGCACTCATCATGCTATATCTTGTCGGTGGAATATTTGCATGGGTCAATCAGCCAGAGAATATCCCACAGGAAGATGCCTCGCTAAGCGCCTCTATGCCAGACGAGCTCTTCAATTATTCACGCAACAAGAACATCATCCACATTTTAATGGATCACTTCCAGACGGATATTTTTCATGAAGTCGTGCGTGATATGGGGTGGCAGACAAAATTATCGGGCTTTACTCTCTACCATGATAATGTTGGTGGTCCGTTGACAACACTTGCCTTACCGTCGCTGTTTTCTGGTAATGCATATGACCAAACTGTCACGCCTGAAGAATATTACGTACAGTCATTCCGCGAGGACAGCTTTATCAACGTACTTTATAACAATGACTATGCGGTAAACATTGTTACGTATTTTGCGTTTCCCAATGAAAATGTCACTAGCTTATACAGAACTCCGACCAATAAAGGAGGGACACTAAAAGATGAGGTATTGTTTGAAACGGCCTTCCTGATCGACATATCGCTGTTTCGTGCTTTGCCCCAGCCTTTGAAAAAGATTATCTACAACGAGAATAATTGGCGTACGTCTGAATTTTTTTCTATACCTGCAGGAATCAAGGCGATTTCCGATATTAATTTCCTGCGTACCTATACAAGTCTTATTAAGCCAGGCCTAGAACAACCTGCTTACCATTTTATCGGTCTTTATCCGCCACATCCGCCGTACGTTATTAGTGCGACAGGAAGATTTGCTGGCGTGCTTGAACCAACTCGGAAAAACTACAAAAACCAGGCACGCTATACTCTTGCTGCGGTGATCGACTTTCTCGATGAATTAAGAAAGCACGATCTCTATGATAGTAGTTCGATTATTTTGCAGAGCGATCATGGCGCTGAGTTTCCTCCTATCGTTAATGGTGAAACAATAGAGCTTGAGCATCCACGCGTGCCTGGCCTGCTGGCAATCAAGCCGCCGCAACAGCATAGGCCATTGCGTGTTGCTAACACGCAGACGTCGATTACCGATATAGCGGCAACCATATTGGATGTGGCCGGGTTGGAGTGGGAAGGCGGTGGAAGCTCAATAGTAAAACTGGACGACACGACACTGCGTGAACGTATTTTTGCCGCAGAAAAAGGCAATGCTCACCGCATCATCGGCAGCATCTATGATAAAAATGCCTGGCACTCAATTGAGTACGGACAGGCTCACTCCAGACAAGTCGGTCCCTATGTCTGGGGCTCGACAATACAGTTTGGCGTAGAGGGTAATGCTGCCGATTACAAGGGAGACGGCTGGAGCATACCTGGAAGTGGATTTGAGTGGACAGCGGAGCACCGTGTCGAGCTGAACATCCCTGTGGCTCCAGCGGCAACCGATGTATCCTTCACTATCCTCGGCAAACCATCCATATTCCCTGGTTTGCTCGATCGCCAACGCATGCGTTTGTCCGTCGGCGGCATAGTCATCGCTGACTGGATACTTGAAGAATATCAATCCAGCCAGTTGTCCGCTATTATCCCGCAACATCTACTGCGCTCGCCTCTTCAGGTTGTGCTTGAATTTCCCGACGCGCAGCGCCCGCAGGAGCTCGGCATTTCGCCGGATCCCAGGTTACTTGGTATGGCCGTGCAACAAATACGCATGACCCCCCAGTAAAAGGCATCGCCTGAATAAAGGCAACCTGGCGCATGGCTCGCTGTGCTGCAGCCGAGCAATATAGATACAACAGGAAATTTATATGCCAACTGATTCCACAACCAGATTACACAGCTCTTTTCGCGATCCAGCGGGCTTTCTATTTCACGCAAATGGAACACTGTACCGCCAGATCAACCTCGCTGGGCAGGCTGTATATGATCAGCTAATGGCCTCAGGTCTATACCAACAGCTAGTAGACAAAGGCTGGATTATTGCGCATGAGGAAGTGGATGGCCCGGTGCAGGATAAAGCTAACTGCTATCGTATCATCCGGCCGCAACCTGTTCCGTTCATCTCCTACCCATATGAGTTGAGTTTCGGCCAGTTGAAGACTGCGGCACTGCACACCTTGGATATCCAGCTCGCTGCCCTGGAGCGCGGCATGATTTTGAAGGACGCCTCAGCCTACAACATTCAATTTTTTCAGGGGCGTCCGGTATTCATCGATACCTTGTCGTTTGATGCCTACAAAGAGGGTCAGATCTGGGAGGGCTATCGCCAGTTTTGTCAGCACTTTCTTGCGCCACTATGCCTGATGGCTCGTCGGGATATACGCCTCAATCTATTATCACGCGTGCATATCGACGGCATACCGTTGGATCTCGCCAGCAAATTGTTGCCACGCACGACCTGGTTAAAGCCTGGCATCCTTATGCACCTGCATCTCCACGCCCGTGCACAGCTGCGCTACGCCGGTTCGGAGGAGAGCGCCACAGCCGGCAAGCGTGTAGCGCGGCCACTCAGTAAGTTAGGCTTAATTGGCATAATATCCAGTCTACGTGGCCTTATTAAATCGCTGAAGTGGTGTCCGGCAGGCACTGAATGGGCCGATTATTATCAGGCCACAAACTATACGGATGCTGCCTTTGCAGCAAAAAGCCGCTATATCCAGCAATTTCTCGAAGATATCCAGCCGGCACAGGTTTGGGATTTGGGCGCCAACACAGGGCACTTCAGCCGCCTCGCGGCGGAACGTGGCATCCCAACCGTGGCATTTGACATAGACCCGGCTGCAGTGGAGATCAATTACCGCCAGGTTTGTGCAGAAAAGGAGACCAATATACTACCGCTGGTAATGGATCTGACTAATCCCAGCACAGCACTGGGCTGGGCCGGCATGGAGCGCGAGTCATTGATCGAGCGTGGCCCGGCTGATTGCGTTATGGCCCTGGCGCTAATCCACCATCTGGCCATAGCCAACAATGTGCCACTGGAGCAGACTGCAGAATTCTTTGCACGGGTGAGCCGCAACCTGATCATCGAGTTTGTGCCGAAGAGCGATAGCCAGGTTCGCCGCCTGCTCAGTTCGCGCAAGGACATCTTTCCAGACTATCATGAGGCTGGATTCGAACAGGCATTTGCACACAGATTCGAGATTTGCAAAAGCCACCAGGTGGATGGCTCCAAGCGAACCTTGTATTGGCTTAAACTACGGCAAGAAGTTTAGAACACATCCGTAGAACAGGGTGTGGCCTCCTTCTGCATAGTGAGATCCATACATATTTGACCTCAATTTGATGAGAGCTGTCGCTGCGGTGCGCTGGCGGGTTGAGGTCCAATCTATAGGGCGAAATTATCGAATGATTAAAAGCTGGAGACTAACTCAATGAACACAAAACACATGGCTGTATTCTATTTTCTCGGCGCGCTCTTACTGCCACTTGATGCACTGGCGTATCTGGATCCAGGCACAGGCAGTGCGCTACTACAGGGAGTTATCGGGGCAATCGCAGCCATAGGCATTGTCCTTAAATTGTACTGGCACCGCTTTCTACGTCTATTGGGCCTACGCAAAAAGACAGATTTTGAGACGGATAAAAAATCTAAGGACAGTGAAAATACCAACTGATTGTCTAGCCCTTTATCTCTGCTGCAATTTCAGCGTTTTGCATGAGACTCAGGTTCAGCCGCTAGTTCGCGTGTGTCATTTGTCTTGCGAAAGGATAGGTTGCCGGTGAGCTCCGTAGTCCGGTGTATTTTTATGGAACGGTGCTTGTGGCTTGCGCGATTGTCCGTGCTGCTAATTAGCGCTCTCATATCACCGCTAACAGGCGCGGCCAGTGCACCAACGGTAGGCAACGACATGCTGCAACTGGTGTTCGATCTACCCAGCGGGGCGGTACGACACTGGTATTTACCCAGTGTGGTGGATGCAACAGGCGCAATGCACGATCTTGCTGCACCTGCAGCTCAGCTGTTTGCTCTTCGCGGCACACTGAACGGCCGCACCATGGTGGACTGGGAGACTCAGCTCGGTGGCTGGGTGGTGCAGGCACAAACCCAGAACACCATGACACTGCGGCTTGCGCATCCCAATGGCAGCTTCATCATAGATAAACATTGGCAGCTAGACGAAGAACCCTGGCGAGCAACACTGAAACTTGCTATCAGCACTCCGGAGTTAAACAACCGCCAGGCGGCAGATCGCCTATGGCTTGAGCTCGGCCCAGGTATAGGCGAGGTTCCTGCGCAGGGTCTTGGTGCTGCGCAAAATCTATATTCCTTCACCGAGGTGGTGCACCGAGACAGTGCGGGCATCCATCACTTACGCCTTGATGGAGAAAGCACTACGGCTATGAGTGACTGGTTTGGCTTGAATAGTCGTTATTTTGCGCTCATCTTAAATCCAGCCAATACCTTAACTCGAACACTAAACTGGCAAACAACGCTGCCGGAAGTACCGCGATGGTATCCGCAGCACCCCGCCTTCGAGATCCGGCTAGCTGTCGATGTCCCCTTGCCCGCTACGGCAGAGGTGGAGCCAACGATTTATGAGTGGAGCATTTTTGGTGGCGGCAAATCCTATGCGGCATTGACCGCCACAGAGCCGAATATCGGGGATTTACTATTCTCGGGTCTGTGGGACTGGATGCGAATGCTGACACTAGGCATCAAGTATTTGCTTGATGCCATATACGCTGTAGTGGGCAACTGGGGTCTGTCAATCATCCTGCTGGCGGTCTTGGTACGTGCAGTACTGCACCCGATTGCTAGAAACGCGATACGTGCGCAGCAGCATTTTGTCGAGCTGCAAGCCAGAATTCAGCCAGAGCTTAATGCCATCAAGAAAAATTACCGGGGCGGCGAACAAAGCGAGCGTATTCTGCAGTTGTATGAGCGGCATAAAATGAGTCCGCTTGCCGGGTTAAAGCCGCTAGTGATTGTATTGTTACAGCTACCGATCTTCATCGCACTATTTCATCTTCTGGGTCAGGCGTTTGAAATCAGCACAGCCCCTTTTCTCTGGATAACAACCCTGGCAGAACCAGATAAGCTGTTATATCTCGGCGTCGATCTGCCCCTGTTTGGCACCTACTTCAATCTGTTGCCCGTATTGATGGCGATGACTACGCTGCTCAGTATCAAGCTTGCGTCCACGCCTACGGCAACGCAGAAAGCTTCGCAACGCCAGAATTTCTGGTTCCTGGGCATGGGCATA
>Ga0265293_10006486_pt1 | contig 18689 bp, 15 predicted proteins | sample Munlanlewell138R_FD_192505 | JGI IMG/M metagenome (GOLD analysis project Ga0265293, IMG submission 192505) | Leachate microbial communities from a municipal landfill in Southern Ontario, Canada - Leachate well 138R | ecosystem: Engineered > Solid waste > Landfill > Unclassified | place: Canada... | reverse complement strand
TGCCGAAATGGCAGGCTATGAGCGGCGGCATGCTCAAGATGCCGGTCGTTGTCCGTGTATCAGTCGGCTCCAAGTACGGTGCCCAGCACTCCCAGGACTGGACCTCACTTTGCGCCCACATTCCGGGTCTCAAAGTTGTCTTTCCGGCTACACCATATGATGCCAAAGGCATGCTCACCAGTGCCCTGCGCGGAACTGACCCTGTTATTTTCTTTGAAAGCCAGCGTCTCTACGGCATCGGCGAAGAGTTTGTCGAAAACGGTGTTCCTGAAGAAAACTATGAGATCCCTCTGGGTGAGCCTGTAGTACGCAGACAGGGTTCTGACGTAACCATTCTGACCATAGGTGCCACCATGTACCCGGCCCTGAAGGCAGCAGAGGAGATGCAGGATAAATACGGTATCAGCGCTGAAGTTATTGATGCACGCTCACTGGTCCCCTTCAATTATGAATTAGTGCTTGAATCTGTTAAGAAAACCGGTAAGTGCATGGTCGCCTCTGACGCCTGCGCACGTGGTTCTTACCTGAACGATATAGCCCGAACAATACAGGAACTGGCCTTCGACTATCTGGATGCTCCTGTGACTATCCTCGGATCACGCAACTGGATCACACCGGCTCACGAGCTGGAAGAGGAATTCTTCCCACAGCCCGCCTGGTTCATCGATCTTTACCACCAACGGATTGCTCCGATAGAAGGCTACAGCCCGACCCAATCCTTCACTGATATCGAAATGCTGCGGCGCAGCAAATATGGTGTTTAGAAAGTTATCGGTTTCATGAATACAGATCTAATCATCAACCGGCTGAACGATGCGGACTTAACCGTCCGCATCAGTGCAGCCGGTCTCCAATATGCGATATAGTTGTTGTTCTGCTATATTGGCAGAACATGGCTATAAAGCATTTGCCAGATAACTACATCCGAGCACCTAAAGAAGCTTCGGAATTGGTATTAAACTTTTAGAAGGATGATAATCAGATGAAGGTTTTAGTAGCCGGTCACATTTGTTTGGATATTACCCCTGAATTTGTTAGCGGTAATCTTGAGTGCTTAGTTCCCGGACGATTATATGATATGCAAGGCATCGGTTTTCACCTTGGTGGAGCTGTTGCCAATACGGGTTTGGCCATGAAGTTTTTCGGGGCAGATGTCAAGCTGACAGGAAAGATCGGATCAGATCTCCTGGGTGACCTTGTGCTCAAACAGCTTGAGGATTACGATGCTGCCGCCTCGATGATTGTTGATAAGGACAGCCGGACTTCCTATTCTGTAGTAATTGCTCCTCCGGGTATCGATAGGATATTCCTTCACCAATCCGGCGCAAATGATACTTTCTCTTTTGAGGACTTCTCTGAGGATGCTTTTGAGGGTATTGATTTATTCCACTTCGGCTATCCACCACTGATGAAGCAATTATATATAAATAATGGAGATGGATTGGAATATCTCTTTCGAAAAATCAAGGAGATGGACATAGTAACTTCATTGGATATGGCTTCAGTAAGTGAAGAGCGCGCCGCTGGCAAAGAAAACTGGGATTCAATACTTAAACGTGTTTTACCCTACATTGACTTCTTCGTGCCAAGTGTGGAAGAAGTTAGTTTTATGTTGGACAGGAAAAAATATCACATGTGGCAGCAGCAAGCTGCTGATGCGGACATGATTTCGCTACTTGACATTGAGCAGGATATCAAGCCCCTGGCTGATAAAGCTCAGGAATATGGGGCAGGCACAGTATTGATAAAAAGTGGTGCAAAAGGCATGTATTGCCAAACTGCTTCTCAGGCTGTGATGGACAATATAGCGGATCGATTGGGAGTTGACCTTAGCGATTGGGTCGGCAGGAAACACTTTGAGTATTCATACAAACCTGATCGGATTCTTTCAGGAACGGGTGCGGGAGACACATCAATAGCAGCCTTCCTCTGCTCAATTTTACAGGGAAACAGTTTCGAACGGACACTTCAATATGCAGTTGGCACCGGTGCCTCCTGTCTGGAAGATTACGATGCTTTAAGTGGTCTGCGCACCTTTGCTGAACTGGATGAGAAAATCTCTGCCGGATGGGAGAAAAATGTATTTTAGTGATCTGCGAGCTCAAAAAACAGGAAGAGGGGCTAATCAGTGAAAGCAGTTATGTACGGGGGCGGCAATATCGGAAGGGGCTTCATTGGAGCATTGTTTAGCCAGTCAGGTTATGAAGTAGTCTTCGTTGATGTCAATGAACAAGTAGTATCTGCCCTGTCAAAAGAACAGCGTTATCCTGTGCGCTTTATTTCTAATGAAAAATATGAAGATATTTGGATCGAAGGAGTTACAGCAGTACACGGTAATGACAGCGAGGCAGTCGGAAATGCTATTGCTGAATGTGATATCATGGCGACTGCCGTAGGAAGCAGAGCTCTCGAATATATCGTCCCCAATATCGTTAACGGACTTCGCCGGCGCTGGACAAAGACTGAGACTCCTTTCAATATTATCATTTGCGAAAACCTCCTCCATGCGGATAAAATTCTGAGAAAACTGATTAAAGATAAGTTAAGTGTTGAAGAGCAGGCACTTTTTGACGATTCTGTTGGACTGGTTGAGGCATCAATAGGGCGGATGGTTCCGGTCCAAACTCCTGAAATGCAGGATGGAAACCCACTAAGAGTGTGTGTGGAAAAATATGGCTTTTTGCCTACGGATAAAGCCGCTTTTAAAGGCCCTATTCCAAAAATTAAAAATATGGTTCCATTCGAACCCTTCGATTTTTATATCAAGCGAAAACTATATGTCCACAACATGGGACACGCCAGCTGTGCTTATTTAGGTAATTATTTAAGTCTCGATTATATTTATGAGGCGATTAACGTAGCTGACATCCGCATCATTGTACAAAACGCCATGCAGGACAGTGCAATGGCATTATCAGAAAAGTACAACATGCAACTTAATCCTGTGATCTTGCATGTCCAGGACCTGCTCTTTCGTTTTAATAATGCTGCCCTGGCTGATACCTGTAAAAGAGTCGGAGGAGATCCGGAACGTAAACTGTCAGCTGAAGATCGTATGATTGGCGCAGCACACTTATCCCTGGAACAGGGTATATTACCCGCTTACATAGCAGTGGGCATAGCAGCTGGAGTAAGAAGCCTGATTGAAGAAAGACCTGAACTCGAGCAGTCTGAAGAGGTTGCAATTCAAATTTTGCTCCAGGTTTCAGGACTGAAGCAGGACGATCTGCTTACAAAGCTCATAGTAGATATGTACAGGCTTTTTCTTGATGGAAAAGCATTAGCTGAAATCCGAACTATTGCTGACAAGGTCAAAGCAGCCGGTCTGCAAGCTATTATATAAATACTTTACCTATGCTCGATTTGAAAGGGGAACTTTTTTCAACGAAAACAGGGAGATCATGGCGACCCCTGCCATGATCAGAATACAACCAAGCCAGTTCAGCAGAGTCAGCTTTTCTCCCAGAATCAAAAAACCGAACAAGACTCCGGATAGGGGTTCCGCCATCGAGATGACGGAAGTTGAACTTGCACCAATCTTTACGATGGCATAGTTTAATAGCGTAAAACCGACCACACCTACCATCAGCGAAACCACAAAAGAATATATCCAGGCTTCTGTTGTCATCTGCAGGTTAATTGTATTGCCCGCCAGACCCACAATAAAAGCTACCGGGCTGACAATAAGATTAGTGTAAAAGGTCAATTTTATACAGTGAAGTCTGCTTAAGGTCGTGCGCTCCACACTGATCAACATAGCGGCATAGCTTATGGCAGAGCCCACTGCCAGCAAAATACCAGTCAGATCTCCCCCTCTTGCTCCGCCCATGAAAGTCAATACTCCGCCAAAGCCCAGCAAAAGTGAAAATAGCTTCCACCATCTTGTTTGTTCTTTGAAAAACAAGATGCTTACCAAGACCACAAAAACGGGGAAAAAATAGTGGAGGACGGATGCCATGCCAACATTTATGTAGGAGAAGGATGAATAAAGCATCAAGGTGGTTGTGAAATTTCCAAAAATACTGACGATGATCAAAATAGGTAGTTCTTGCTTGGTCAGCTTCAAGGATATTTTCTGTCGTCGAGCAATCAGGAACAGGAAGGGCAGTGACATAAATGCCCGTGTGAAGGTCATGGTCATTCCATTGCTGCCACCTTCATAGGCAAGTTTTGCGATGGCGGGAGAAATACCAAACATCAGAGCTGCAATAAGAGCTGCACTAATCCCGACCAACTTGTCTTTTTGCTGCATTTTCTCAACCATCCGTCTAAGCTTCCTATAATTCCGCGATTTCCGCAAGACCCATTCCGCTTTGCTTGTAAAGCTGCTCAGGCAGCAATTATATAAGCAGCAAGCCGGAAAAGGCAATAAGAATTTAGCCGTCTTCACTTGCTTAAAGTATCGGCTAAAGATTAAGATGAAACATGCACCCGTAGATTATAGCAAATTGTCTAAAATGAAAGTAATAGCTTATAACTTTGCAGCAATTAAGGAGTTGGTGATGAGCAAGAAGAAGAGAGAGAAAAAGAACAACATTCCGATCCCGATCTTAATGATTATCAGCGCAGTCTTGATTTTTGCCATCTATATCAGCCTGAGTACTCTTGTGCTGGCTTTTTGGGGGGAAACTGCTTTGGGTACGATTGACAGCTACCACAGCCGTATGGACAGTTCTTTTACTGATGTAAATCGTTCTCGGACAGTATCCAAGAGTTACTCCTTCATGGCTAAGGGCAAGGAGTACCGGGGCTATGTGATCTATTCCAGTGATGAACAGTGGCCAAGCCTGAGCGAAGGAGAAACCCGCTTAGAGAGCATCAGCTACTTGAGTTTTTTCCCCCTGATAAACAAACCCACCACCCTTGCTGATTTTGATGATATGGGAGATTTCGGGATCATTTACCACTTTCTGGCGCCTGTTGCCAGCGGCTTCCTGCTCTTTTTCGTTATTCGCACCTATAAGAGGGAAAAAAGTAAAGTTGATAAAAAGAAAGCAAGGGAGTCGGTGAAGAATACCACAAGGGCACACAAAGGTGACCCGCTTACAAAGGGAGGTATACAAATGAAAAAATTCGGCAGTTTGTCCGAGGCAGCGCAATATGCTGTAAATATTACCGGCAGGTGGAGATTCGTAGCTTCCTATGATGAATACGACAGCAGCCGTCTTCTGATTGAATCTGAACTCTCTGATGAAGAAAATCCTGCTGACGAAGGCAGTTACTATGTAGTAGCAGACAACGGTGCGATCGGATTCTCAGAAGACGGGGCAGAGGTCGACTGGCTGTTTTCACCCTTGCCCTGATCACAGACTTCTTCAGCCATAGAAGCTTCTTGCCAGCATTTCTGCATATTCGGTGAGTTTCCCTTCATCATGGCACAACTGCAGTAATGTATATTTTTTTCTGTTGCGAGCATTCAGCATGGAATCCAAAAACATTTCACGACTAATGCCGAGATCTTTTGGATTTGTGCATGTTTCAACTCTTTCAAGAGCATCAATTACGTATTTGGATGAAGGGTAGCTTATTCCGGCTGGGATTATATCCACAGCCAACTCGTGCAAGCTTGCGCTTATAACTGTACCGACTCCGACAGAATTGCCGTGAAGCGGATGTTCTTGGTCTGCTTCAACAAATTTGACATCCCAATAGTTAGCCAACTGATGTTCAGTTCCGGAAGCCGGTCTGGTGTTTCCTGCCAGGCCAATACAGATTCCGGTCAATAACAATGCTTCAATCAAGTGGGCAATTGCCTCTTCTTCTCTTGCCAGCAATCCTTCAGTACTTTCAATGCAATTGTCCACAGCCTTTTGTACAAGCCGGGCAATGGTTTCACAGTAGTATTCTCCGTCCATCACCTTTGCCAGCTGCCAGTCAGCTAAGGCTATGAGCTTACCAAGTACATCGCCAAATCCGGCCTGAATCATTATCATAGGTGCAGCCCGCAATACGGAAATATCTGCAAATATAGCAATGGGATACTTCCCCGGAATAGAAACTTTTTTTCCATTTACAATCATCGATGATGTGACAGAAGCATAACCGTCCATAGAAGGGGCTGTCGCAAATATAGCATAAGGCTTATGGGTTCTATAGCTGACGACCCTGGCTATATCGTTCAATACACCCGAGCCTACCACCAAAATAAATGAAGTGTCTTGCTCCATCTCTATCAAAACTCTGCCGGTCGTACCTTCATCAGGGAGCAGATCATGTTTGCCCGGTTCAAAAACAAAGGACTTAAAACGGAAACCTTGGTCGGCGAGCAGCTTAACAACAGCTTCTCCTGAGGCTTTATATGTGTTGTGGTCAGACACAACCAAAAGATTACCCTCACGGTAAGGCTCAAGCGTATTAACTAACTCATCCATGACGCCATTATTGCGGACAAATACTTTTTCTATATCAACTCTATGTACTTTCCCACAGGAACATTTAAAGACTGTCCCCGGCATTTCTTCAAAAGTCTTACTAAATATACTGTTTTCCTCTGTGTTGATCATATTAATTATCTTACATCCTTCAACTTTGAATATAACAATTTATACTTCTCATATCTTTCGCTATAGTATTGGCCATTCTTTTCATTGGGAAAATAGGAGGTTTTGACCTGATTAAGCTTGTTAGCGGCTTCATTAATTGATGGATAGCAGCCTGCTGCAAGTCCCGCCAAAATTGCCGTACCAAGTGTACCTGCCTCTTCAAAGTCCATAGCAGTAACCGTCTTGCCGAATATGTCAGCTCTGATCTGCAGCCATTCAGGCGACTTGGAACCTCCGCCGACAGTTCGCAATTCGTCAATTAAAATATTGTTACTCTCAAGCGCCTCGATGTTACGTTTCATTTCAAATGCTTCACCTTCCATACACGCTCTATAGATTTCGCCCCTTTCCGTATTCAAACTAAGGTTAACGATTGCCCCCTTTGCATGTATGTCAGGATTAGGGGTAGGAGAGCCGGCAAAATGAGGTAAAACGAAAAGATTAGTCGGTTCTTCCGGGATTTCTTCGCTTAGAATATTGTAAATTTCGAGATTCTCTTTTTGAGCAATTTCTTTATCTTTTTTTGCAAAGGTATCCCTGAACCATTTAAGCAGAGATCCCCCGGTCATATTAAAAGCATAGGTAACATAAATATCGTCAAACAAATATGGCACGCTGGCATATGAATAATCCATCATGTTGCTGTTTATTCTAGGCCCTTTAAAAACGGGTGTAATACAATCTACAGTGCCTATCCCATTCACGGCTTGCCCTACATTAGTCACTCCTGAACCTACGGCAACCATCAGCTGGTCATGTCCGCCAAGAACAAGTTTAATCCCTTTATTTACACCAAGCTCACTGGCAACTGATGGTAAAATCTCACCTACAATGCTGCCGGTGGCCTTTGTTTCAGGGAAAATTTCCAGGTCTAAACCGGCATGTTCAATTATTTTATCCGACCATTGCTTGTTCATTATGTCAAAACACATTGACCGTGCTGCAAGAGAATAATCCGCTATATACTGGCCACCAAGCTTATGCAAAATATAATCCCCGTAAAACAATATTTTGTGCGCCTTCTTATAAAGCTGTGGTTTATGCCGGTGTAACCACATTAATTTGCATATGGAATACATGGGATGGGGTGGATGCCCGGTTATGCTCATGATTTCTTCAGCACCTGGAGCAGCAACCAAGTCGGCACATTCGGCTTCTCCGCGCTTATCCATGTATATGGGGCTCTTGGCCAGCTCTTTACCTGACTCATCCAACATTACAAAGGCTTCACCGAATGAAGAGGTGCATAATGCTTCAATCCTGATATTTCCGGCCCGCTTATTCGCCCGGCTAATAACATTTTTAGCAGTATCCCATACCAGCAACGGGTCTATCTCATAAAGACCCTCCCCCTCGCTATAGACATCATATTCGCCGTAAGCATGAGCTAAAATGTTCCCATCTACATCAAAAATCGTTGCTTTCGTTCCAGTGGTACCAATATCTAATCCTAATAATGCCATCTATTTTCACCAAAATTCTTCAATAATCTTTTCACTTTTACATCTTATGAAATACTGATTTTTGTCTTCATCCTAATTCCCTTGAGTAAAGCAAATAATTAGGGTTAAATTTAATGTAGACTCCGGAATTTTCTATTTAGGCAGCCGCACTTCCAGTCTAAATCTTATATTTTACCAGCGGCTGAAATAATATCTGCTGTACCTGAGATCATATATTGCTCTTTAATAATTTCTCTGGTTTTTGTATATACAGCTTTTCTTCCTGCTTCTGTATCTCCTTTTTCCATTTCCCTTTCGTAGGCTTGTCTAATCTCCGTACCAACATTTATCTTTGCTATTCCATTGTTTATTGCATCCAAGATATATTCGTTTCTTATACCGGAACCTCCATGGAGGACAAGCGGTATATTAGTAATGTCTTTCAATGCTTTTAAATGTTGAACATCCAGTCTGGCCGCAAGCTTTTTTTGTCCGCGCGTTCCCTCTGATATTGCTCCATGTATGTTACCTATAGCTACTGATAACCAGTCACAGCCGGTCTCTTCAACAAATTTGGCTGCTTCATCTACTCTGGTAAATCCTTCTCCACTCTCAAATATTTCATCATAAGGAGGGAGCGGGCCTGATTCATGGCCAAGTACTGCGCCAAGTTCAGCTTCGCATGCTAAACCGGCTTGATGAGCTACCATACACACTTCTTTCGTAGCCTCTATGTTGTCTTGCAAGCTAAGTCTCGAACCATCAATCATCAAAGATTCATAACCAAGTGCTATCGCCTCATCGATAATTGTCATATAGTCAACAAACAGCTTATCTTCATCTAAAACAGGAACATGATCCAGGTGAAGCCGAACATGTTTCTCATCTTTCCAACATTCGTACTCGTCACGAACAGCTTTCAGACTTTTAGATTCAAATTTTTCCCATTCCAATCTGGCTACCTGTACCAGAGCGAAGGAATTCTCATCCCTAACCGCGTCGATCACAGCTTTCATCATTGGTAAGTAAGGAATATTAAATGCAGGAATCACAAACTTTTTATTCCATGCAATATTAACTATTTGTTTTGTATTAAGCATCTTTACTGCTCCTCTTATATTTAATCAGTTTTTTTCGAAATAATTTCCGGGATTTTTATACTCTGCGGACTGTCTGCAGATGAAATTTGTCGTCTGGAATCATATGTATGAGTTTAAGCAGGTACCCTGCCGACATTACTTAACCGTTAAGTTACTGATAGCACCTGCGCATCACGAATTACACCCTTCGCAGTCTTGGCCATCCCGTAAACTGTTTTGCCCGGCACACCTTATTCAGGATAGAGGCTACAGATGTAGCCTCTATCCATTTCCGGATTATCAATTATTAATAACCTTCATTGTCCAGGAATTTAGGATCATTAATGTCATATACAAGTTTCCCTGAACTTCTTTGGCTAATGTACTCATCAATGTCTGAGAACGGAACCAGAGTCTTCTCTGCAATATCCTCAGTGTTGAAGGGGGTCAAATAAGGATGGATATACTTTCTGTATTCTTCTCCTTTGAAATATGCCTTTATCTGTTGGTAAAGGGCCTCGCCCTCAAGAGCAGCACTTTGGCTTACGTCCATTGTGGTGGTGCCGTTAGCAACCCAGTCCCAAGCTTTTTCCTTACCGTTAGAAGCTCCCAGCCAATAATCTGAAGGATCCAAACCTGCTTCTTCAATGGCCTGGATAACGCCTTCCATCATCTCATCATTCTGGACATATGCTCCATCCCAACCATCAGGTCCTAATGAAACGAGCAAGTCAGTCATGATCTTCTTCGCAGGGTCAGCCATCCAGTTACCGGATGCCCAGGCAACCATTTCAAGATCTTCGCCGCCGCCCTGGGGCTTGTCAGTAGCAAACTCGACTGCAGTCATTCCGCCAATGTCTTTACCGGCGTCTTCATAGGCCTGAATAAATCCTAAAGATTGGGCGCCTGCAGATCCTTGACCCAGTACGCCTTCGATCATGATAACTTTCTTGATTCCACGGGCCAGTGCATCTTCACCTGCATATATGCCGGATTGGACAAAGTTGTAACCGACAGAGCCGGCTGCATCGGTTGCATTGTCAACTGAGGAGAAATCATGTGCGGCACCAAAGTACGGAATACCTGCATCCTTAGCTTTGGCAATACACTCACTTGTTGTATTGGCGTTGTTTTGAATTACAATAATCGCATCATAGCCCGAGATGATAAAGTCATCAACCGCATTCAATTGTTCAGCAGCGGTAGACTGACCTACAACAATATTTACTTCCCAGTCAACTTCGGGATCTAAATCGGCAAGGGCGATCAGGGTATTTCCTGCTACCTTGTAGTAGTCATCGGCAGCGTCCATGTAAAAGCCGATGCTCTTCTTCTCTACCTCAACGGCAGGCGGGCCTTCGGTCGGATCTACCACAGGGGCTGACTCGGTCGGGGCCACCACAGGATCCGTCGGTTTGGGTTCAGATGGCTGACAGCCAACTACGATCCCTAGGACCATAATCAGACTCAGCAACAAAACCGCAATCTTTTTCATCTTCATTAGAACTTTCCTCCTGTTTTTTTTAATCCATTTTGTTTGGATGTTCTTACTATGCACAAGGTAACCGCTCGTCACCTCAGCAATTAGCTTGGATCATGTAAAGAGTATATTGTTCACAATACTCTCCAAGTATTCCTGACGACCTGAACCCGGCAAATCGGGTTTTTCAAGCTGCTCAGCATAAGCTGCCAGTTCAACAAGGCTGGTACTGCCATCGCGTATTTTCTTTCCAATTCCACTCTCATAGCTGGCATATCTATCTTTTATAAATTGATCGATACGGCCATCCTCAATAATTTGAGCAGCTTTTAACAGGCCGAGAGCAAAGCTGTCCATACCTAGAATAAATGCATGGAACATATCTTCCAATGTATAGCTTGGACGGCGATTCTTTGCATCGAAATTAAATCCGCCGGTGATGCCTCCTGCTTTTAATATCTCATACATGCACATGGTTGTTTCATATACGTCATAGGGAAATTCATCAGTATCCCATCCCAGAAGATTGTCTCCCTGGTTGGCATCGACACTGCCCAACATCCCGTTGATCGCGCTTATGCGAAGTTCATGCTGGAAGCTATGCCCCGCAAGTGTTGCGTGATTGGCTTCTATATTCAGCTTGAAATCCTTGTCGAGCCCATATTGTCGTAAGAAGTTTATTGAAGTTGCTGCGTCAAAATCGTACTGATGTTTCATTGGCTCTTTGGGTTTTGGCTCGATATAGAAGTCACCGGTAAAACCGATCGAACGGCCATACTCCACCGACATCCTCATCAAAGAAGCGATATTCTCCTGTTCGAATTTCACATCTGTATTAAGCAAGGTCTCGTAGCCTTCCCGTCCACCCCAGAAAACATATCCGCGTCCTCCCAGTTTGACAGTAAGGTCCAGAGCCTTTTTAATTTGTGCTGCAGCAAAAGAGAACACATCTGCAGAATTGGAGCCTCCGGCCCCATTCATATAGCGAGGGTTCCCAAACATGTTGGCTGTGCCCCAGAGACATTTGATATCTGTCTCCTGCATTTTTTCTAAAATATAATCACTTATTTCATCCAGGCGACGGTTGGTCTCATTGATGTCATCCGCTTCCGGTACCAGGTCAACATCATGGAAACAGAAATACTTTATGCCCAATTTTTGCATAAATTCGAAACCTGCGTCTGCCTTGGCCTTCGCATGTTCCATGCTTCCGGGTTTTGCACCGAAACTTTTATCTGCAGTACCGGCGCCGAACATATCTGCACCGGTAGCACACAAGTTATGCCACCATGCCATCGCAAATGGTAGATGTTCACTCATCTTTTTATCCATCACAAGACGGTCAGGATCATAAAATTTGAATGAATATGGATTTGTACTTTTAGGTCCTTCGTATTTTATTTCCGGAATCTCTGTAAATATTTCCTTCAAGATTCTGCCTCCTTGCTAGCTTTTAGCTTGACATCAACAGCTCAATTACGTACATCTCCAAGGCTTCGTAATCTCTTGCTTCGACACACTGTCTCTGATATTCATAGTCAAACTTCTCAACCTTTTTTTCCAACATCTTAGCTATCTTCAAGCTGTTCTCAAGATGTCTGTAACTGTCTTCAATTTTCTGTGTCCTGATAGCCTTGACATCAAGTCCGATAAACTCACCCTTTGCACCGTAGTCATTCTCCATCAGTACCTTAATCTGGTTAAAAGCAGTCCTGATATTTTGAACTCCGAAGGCTTTGTCCTGATCAAATTTCATGCCGTTCTGATCGTTCAAATGTACGCTGAATAGTTTACCGAAAGATAAGGCAAATGCTATCTCGTTGGCGGGATCGAGACCGGCCAGTACAGCGTGGGCTGTCTCAAGCAAGCCACCTACTCTGGACGGATCAATTGTCGCGGAAGACAGTGCCATCGCATGCCCGATCGTAGGACAAAAGCTGACGTCTACCGGTTCGTTCGGTTTTGTTTCAATAATGATTTTGATATCTTTGTCGTATTCCAACATTTTGTTAATAGCTTCGACGATACGTTTTGTGCTCACAACAGGATCTTTGCTTTCATACACATATGTGCCTTCCCGTGCAAGCCAAAGAACGATATTATCGCATCCGAGAGTCCTTGCGATGTCTATGCTTCTGTATGAACGCCACATGGCGTACTCTCTCTCATCGGCATTATTGGATGTGTATCCACCATCAACTGTGCGTGGATCCATCCATAGTCTGGGAGCTACAAACTCCGCTACCATGTCGTTTTCATCCAGAATACGCTTTATTTTTTCTGCTTCCTTGATAATCTGGTCATCCGATAGGTCATTCATGTTAGGTACAACATCATCGTCGTGGAATTGCACCGCATCTAAACCGATTTCTTTAAACCTTTTAACTTTCTCTTCAAAGGCAATCTCATCTCTGACCGGGGGACCGAAAGCATCTGCCCCGCTGTGCACGTTCCAGGGTCCTGCTGAGTACTTAAATCTTGACATAATCAATTCCCTTCCTTAATTCTGAGGAGTACTAATTCTTCCGCGTAGATATATTTTTTGTAGATTCTCTAATTATTATGCTTGGCTCCAAGCATTTGCTTCGTTCATTCAGGCTTTGGTCGTTTATAAGCCTTAGAAGCATATTCACACCGATCTCGGCCATTAGGCTAATCGGCTGTTGCAAGGTGGTAAGCGAAGGTGTGATCAGGTTGGAAAAAGGATCATTATCACAGCCCATTATCTGTATTTGACCCGGAATATCTATTTCATGCTCTTTAAACCTGGAAATAATGCCATAGGCAAATTCGTCGGAACTCGCAAATACAGCGTCTATATCGTCCTGCAACAATACATTGGCAGCAACGTCGTAACCCATTTCAATCTTGCTATGATTATTGCATTGATTTTGGGCGAAAAAACATTGATTCTTATGCAGAGTAAGTCCAAACTCCTTCATTGCATGTGTAAAGCATTCATACCGGGTTTGAAGCATGCTGGTAGCTATGGGCTCACTGCAATAGCTGATTTTTCTTGCACCTGTATCGTAAAGATGTGAAACCGCCAATCTGGCAATTTGCTCATTGTCGACCTGGACACTGAACATGCCTTCAAGCTTTTTCTGTGTATCCAGGAGTACTGTAGATATATGATTATTTATCAGCAAACTATAGGACTTCTCATCTACAATATCCGAACCGGAAATAACACCGATCACGTTGTTCTGTATCAATGTTTCAACATATTCTTTTTCAAGATGACCGTTGTAAAAGGTATTGCATAAAAAAGTAATGTAGCCTTCTCTTCTTAAAATGCGCTCTATCACCTTTACAAGTTCACCGTAAAAGCGCATATCCACGCTCGGCACTATCAGTCCTACAATATTTGAAGTATTTTTTTTGAGACTCCGGGCTGCTGCGTTAGGTAAATATCCTAATTGCTCAATGGCTTTATTTACCTTCCTTGTGACATTTCCGGATATGGATGCCGTCCCATTTATTACATGAGATACAGTAGGCTGAGATACACCCGCTTGCCTGGCAACATCTTTCATTGTAATCCGGCTCATCTTTTCCTTCACTTCCTTATCGATTCTGTATAAAGGCCCTTCAGCCCCCTTGTGGGCATTAGATCAACTGGCAAAAGAATAATGCAGGGGGTTGGCTACTTATTTATTGCTAGCCAACCCTCCTGATACTCTTATCTTAATATCACAGCCTATTTACTTCCGATCAGGATCACACCCTTGACCTTGTCTTCCTTGCTCTCCCTCATAAACTTAAGAGCTTCTTCGGCCTCCTCAAGTGTGAATTTATGAGTAATGATAGGTGAAAGATCTACCTGTCCTGAAGCGATGACAGCAAAGGCATTGTCCCAAACCAAGGGAGCAAGTGACGAACACTTTATTGTGCGATCAGATTGAATTGCTTCAAGCATCGGGACTTGCAGAACATCCCCAGGCCCCGGCATTCCAAAATATACGATGGTGGAAGCTTTTCCTGTTACTCTTATAGCGTCTTGCAAAGCTTCCATATTACTGGTGGCAACGATGCAGCGAGTTGCTAATTTACCGTTTAGCAGTTCCTTTACCTTAGTTGCAATGTCTTCAGCATAGTAGGGCGAATCGCTGTCCGCAGTATTAACTATAAAATCTGCGCCGACTTTCTTCCCGACTTCCAGAGGATAATCACGTCGTCCGGCAAGTATCACATTGCCTGCACCGGCCGCTTTTGCCAGCTGAACCATCATTAGACCAATGGGTCCCGGACCGAACACGACAACATCCTGCCCAAGCTTAATATCAAGTTTGTTTATAGCATAGACAGCACAGGCCAGGGGCTCAGACAAAGCAGCATCTTCGTAGGCTACATCATCAGGGATTTTATAAGCATGGGTATATTTTACCCTGACGTATTCAGCAAAACCGCCATTTACAGAAACCCCGATGGTCTCAGTATTTTCGCAGACATTGAACTCTCCCCTTAGACAGTATTCGCAGGCATTACACTGCTGTACCGGGTTAACCGCTACGCGATCTCCAGGTTGAAACAAGCCGCTTTTTGCCGGAATTGCTCCCACTTTTACTACTTCTCCACTCATCTCATGGCCCAGGTACAACGGACCTTTGCCGTCGGCTGTCCCGAGTGGACTGTCGCCAAAGTAGTATGAAACGTCGGAACCACAAATTGAACATGCCATGACCTTAACCAGAACTTCATTTTCTGCAATTTCCGGAATATCATGCTCTTCGTATTTCATTACCAGTGGTTCATAAAAATTTTGAACTTTCATTTTGCCTGTCATAATCATTTCTCCTTATTCATTTATTTTAGTAGAACGCTTATTTTGAAAACTTTTTATTGAACTCATCAACAAATTCTTTGCTGTCTTTGGTGACTTCCCATGCATTCGGCCACTCACAAAGATCAATTGCCCACCAGTCGCCCTTGTAGTTGGCAACATCCAATAAAGCAGGAATGACCTCATCAAAGTTAATGTATCCTTTTCCGAAAGGTGCATGGGTGGATGTGCCGGTGTCATTCAGGGTACCGTCGGTATCAATTACATGAACAAGACCAATCCGGTCCTTGGCCATTTCGATAAACTCCATTATGCCGCCTTCCAACTCACAGCCTTCCATAATATGCCGGTGTCCCACAGCACAGTTGTATGCATGGCATGTATCGAAAAGTAAGGAAAAGTTGGGTTCATCCACTGCATCATGAAGCTCAATAATATGCTTGGGTTCGTTAATAATAAAACCGGGCTCAAACTCCCATACAATGTGGTAGCCATAGCCTGCGGCTTCCTTGGCCATTTCCTTGAAATTCTTAACAAAGAACGCCTTTGCATCATCATAAGTCATGCCGTCAGGGAGAATCGGCGGGGTGCAGGTATCAACACGTATTAAGTCTGTAACCCCCAATTTCTCAGCATATTCCAGGAACCTTGTGAATTCCTTGCGCCACTCTTCTGTTTTTTGAAAGGAATCATATTGCCATAGATCAATTGCGAAATCGGCAACTTCTAAGTTGTTCTTCTTAAATATCTCGACGAGTTCTGCTATCTTCTCCGGGGTATCATAAATATCCGGATGTGCGCCATACGGTGGAAAACCACCAAGACTGATCCCGTCAAATCCGAGTTTGTTTAAACCTTCGGATAATTCCGGTAAATGTTGAGGAATAGCCCAAGTGCCTATTGATACTTTTTTCATTTTAGTGCTCCTTCTTGATTTTTTTACTCTTGATTTATACGTATTAAATAGTCGAAAAATATTAATATGGTCTTTTCATTGCTTCTACCTGCGGCATATCACAGTTTGGACCGAAGTGCTTAAGAATCACCAGAGGTTCATATTTTGATGAATTTGTTACTTCTATTCCTTTTACGGATCTTTCGTGAGATACAAAAAATTCATCTGCTGTCAGTTGACCGAAGCGGATCATGGTGGGAGACTCGCAAGCAAAGTTTCCAAATTTGCCATAGCCCTGTATCACGATACATCCATAGGCAGCATTATCTTTTATCACAACGCTGTGCCCAGGCTCAACGACCAGTTGCTTTGCCCCTATGTAGTCATTGCCATAGGCAATCCACATCTGTTTGAAACCTTCTCCTTCACTTTCAAGGACGGGTCTTCTAAAGAAACGCTCACGGTAGTCAGTACAGGTATTGAGCTCCCAATCTGCAACATCAATGATGGCATCCAGGTTTTCCTTGTCTGCCTCAGGAATGTAGCCGGACAGGGAATCATAACCAAATACTTCGCCGTTTACGACATTTTCCCACATTGCCATGACGTCACTGTTCCACTGCGGTTCATAGGTGCATAAAGAGCCCGGAGCATGAAGAACTCCTGCCGGGGTATACCACCCGGTATCCAGCTCCATCCGGAATGCCCTCGAAAGTTCGGTAATTCTACCATCGTACTTTGTGTAGCTTCTGAGCCTTTCCTTTACCTCCTCCCTTGATACAGATGGATCAAAGCCAAAGTATGTGATTGGCATCTCACCTAAATGCTGGTTGTACTGTTTGGGGAAATAATAGTGCTCGTGTTTTGGCTTTACGTCGCCATATCTTTTACATGCCTCTTCGCCATGATGAATATGATGAAATAAAGGTTGCATATAGTCGTAAAACTTAGCGTACATGGGCCATGTGCCAAAACGCTCCATAAGTTCATCACCTATCAAGTCTGCTCCCAGTTCATCAACAAAATCCTTGAAGAGTATCTTGCTTTCTATATTATCGTCTACATTTACATAACTCATTCCTTCGTTGGGCTCAGCACCGGCTGTCTCAACATGAGTTATTGATGAAAACCAACGTTCGACGATTGCTCCGCGATCCATCCCCATTGCGAAATAATCATCAGGATGCAGCCTTATTCGTTTCCCCGGCTTGTTGAATGGTCTGGGAACCCAAGTCGGCACCATGCTGAGTACTCCGTCACCATCCGAAAGTATGCGTCTGATTTCTTTGTCTGCCATTATTGCCTCCTATGAAGCTAGCATTTTTCTAATGTGAGCATGACCTTGCTCTGCCAGCTCATTATCACTTGGAGCAAAGGTGCGCCATAAATGAAGTGCTCCCGTAAGTGATGGTGCACCTAAGTTAAATGCTTCTATTGTAAGGTACCCTTCATAACCGCCATCTTTAAATACATCAAAGATCTCCTGCTTACAAGCATGACCTGTGCCGGGGATACCACGGTTATTTTCAGAAATGTGGACATGCTTTATATAAGGGAGACCCTTCTTAAATTCTGCTGCTACGTCAAGTTCTTCGATGTTGGCATGCATGGTATCTACAAGCAAACCCACATTGTCCAGGCCAATATCTTTCACATATTGGATGCCGTCCTCAACGGTATTAATAAGATACGATTCAAATCTATTCAGCGGCTCAACTCCAATATCCACTCCCTGTTCTTTCGCATATTCAAAGCAAGGAAACATAGTATCCAGTGAGTATTTCCATTCTTCCTGACTTGGTCTGGCGCCGGAAAAATACCCCAATCCTTGATAAAACGGTCCACTAAGTACGGATGAACCCAGCTCAACTGAAAGATCTACAAATCTTTTGAATATGGGATAGGTTGCATCACGTAGGGCTTTATCAGGAGAAACAGGATTACATACAGATGGATCAAGTGTAGCAAGGGTAGTAATATCCAGATTTAGCTTCTCTGCATGTTCTCTGAACTTTTTACATTCTTCAAAATCATTCATAAGAGCTACATTAAGCTCAACTCCATCAAAACCGACTTCTTTGCAAAAGTCCAAAAGTCCATTATGCTCAGCATAATTAGTGTTATCAGACCATATGAGCAAATTCATTCCTACTTTTATCATATTTATTGCCTCCAATAAACAATATGTAATGTTAAGATAGCGGAAAGATATCCTAACTGCTATTCGTTGTTAACATAAGAATTTATATTTTCTATGTTTTGTCCTTGTGGTTTGTTGTGATTGCTGATTCAATTATTCAGGATAGAGGCTACAGGTGTAGCCTCTATCCATTTCCGGATTATCAATTATTAATAACCTTCATTGTCTAGGAATTTAGGATCATTAATGTCATATACAAGTTTCCCTGAACTTCTTTGGCTAATGTACTCATCAATGTCTGAGAACGGAACCAGAGTCTTCTCTGCAA
>Ga0265293_10006484_pt1 | contig 18694 bp, 15 predicted proteins | sample Munlanlewell138R_FD_192505 | JGI IMG/M metagenome (GOLD analysis project Ga0265293, IMG submission 192505) | Leachate microbial communities from a municipal landfill in Southern Ontario, Canada - Leachate well 138R | ecosystem: Engineered > Solid waste > Landfill > Unclassified | place: Canada... | reverse complement strand
TTGTCTCATAGTTTCTCCTTTGCGTGGTGCTTGCCGGCTCACGCTTTGGAGTTACTATGAGACTTCCGTATCTGTCAAACTATGAACGCCTCCCCAGCAAAGCTGGGGGGTCTCCCGTATGTACTAGACTAGGACCCTGCAAAATCACGCCTCTTTCCAGAGGGCGCGCATACCCAGAATGCAAAAAAGCGCCGATTTATGCGGCGCCTTGCGTCAAACACAACACTCAATAACGGGATCCGAAATGAGCCAAACCCATATCGAAACCTATGCAAAATTCAAGATCCATCCCGGCAAGATGGACGAATTCAAAACCCGCCTGCAGGCACTGGTAAAGCAGGTGCGGGAAAACGAGCCCAACACCCTGCGCTACGACTGGTTCCTCAATGAAGAACGTCACGAAGCCGTGGCCATGGATTGCTACGTGGACGAAGCGGCCATGTTCGCCCACCAGAAAAACGCCGGCCCCTTCCATCGCGCGGTGCTGGAAGTCACGGATATGAGCGTGGAGTTTCTCGGCATTCCCACGCAGGGCGCACTGGACGCGGTCACGAAATTCGGCCCGCAATTCTTCCATTTCGACAGCGGCCTCGACAGCCAGCCCGGCGCCGTGAAGTTCACGCCGAAAGCGGGCACACCGAGCACCGGGCATATCGAAATCTACACCCGCTTCCACATCCACGAAGGCAAGCTGGAAGAGTTCAAGAGAGACGGCAGAGAGCTGCTGGGCGTGGTGGTGGAGAAGGACACCGGCACCCTGCGCTACGACTGGTACTACGACGACGAGAAGCGCCTGTGCATCGCCATGGACACCTACAAGGATGCCGAAGGCATGTTTTCCCACATGAAGAACGCCCATGCCGCGCACGAGAAACTTCTCCACCTGTCGGACATGACCACCGAGTTTCTCGGTGAGCTGCCGCCGGCCGCCAAGGAAGCGGTAGGCAAGTACGACCCCTACATTCTCCCCTTTTACATCGGCCTGAAAAGCTACTCCAGCGGCGCCATGACCTGATGCCGAACGGGAGGCTGCCGCGACGGGAGCCTCCCCGTGCTCCGTCAGGTTTTCCAGGCGTGGGCATTCTCCGCAGCGAATTGCTCGAGGCTGATGGGCTCGCGCCCCAGCACATCCCGCACTGACGAACTCACCTCGCCGTAAATACCCTCGCGCATGGCGCGCATCATTTGCAGCATCTGCTCGACGCGATAGGGGCTGGTACCCAGCGCCAGCAGGCCGTCCCGCGCCTGCTTCTCGGTAACGTTCTCGTACTTCACGGGATGGCCGCAGGCCTGTGTGAGCAGCGCCGCCGCCTGCGGCCAGGTGTAGGCACGCGGCCCGGTCAGGGTATAGGCCTTGCCGAAGTGGCCGTCATTCAGCAGCACCGCGGCGGCAACGGCGGAGATATCCCGGGTATCGATGAAACTCAGCTGGCAATCGTCGCTGCCCGGCAGGGTGATGACGCCGTTGCGCACGGCGTGGAGCATGTAGCCGGGATTGAAGTTCTGCATGAACCAGCCGGGGCGGAGAATGGTGTGGTTGATGCCGCTCTTGATCAGATGATCCTCGGCGACCGCGAGCACCCGCCAATCCTTGTCGAGCCCCATCGCCGTGGAAAATACCAGGCGCTCGACCCCCGCCTGCCGGGCCCGGTCGATGAATGGCATCACCGTCTGATCGGGGAACGGGTCGCCGACCTTGGGAATCATGAACACGCGCTCGATGCCGGCAAGCGCCGGCTCCCAGGAGGCGGGATCGTCATAATCGAAATACACTGCCGCCACGCCTTGGCGAGCAGCGCACTCCTGCGGTTTGCGCGTCGCCAGCTTGACGGCGATATCCTGTTTGGCAAGGATGTCGACAAGGCCGGAACCGATATTGCCGGAGCCGCCCACGATCAAAATTTCTGCTTTCATATTATTACGTTACCTATAACGTCCGTTATACTTCGGAACCTAGACTATAGAAGCCCGGGCTTCTTGACAAGCAGGGGGCAAGGCAACTTGCACCCACCAGCAAACCGATCTCGCGGAGGACGCACATGGCTGAAATCGATTTTTCAAAGGGGGTCGCCTTCATTGCCGGCGGCAGCGGCGGCATAGGCGCAGCGATCGTCGAGGCATTTGCCGAAGCCGGCTCCGCCGTTGTTTTCACCTACCATAGCAACAAGGACGCTGCGGAACAGGTCAGGGCCAGCGCGGCAGCGCACGGCGTCGCGGCGGAGTTTCACCAGCTCGCGCTGCACGACGATCAGGCTACCGCCCAGTGCCTGCAGGCCGTACATCAGAAATACGGAGCGATTCACAGCCTGGTGTACGCCGCCGGCCCGGGCATTCCCGTCAATTTTGTCGGCAACATCAGCTTTGCCGACTGGAAGAAAACCTTCGAACAGGACACCCACGCCTGCTTCAGCCTGATCCACGGTGCCCTGCCCCTGCTGAAGGCCCAGGGCGGTGGCAGCATCTGCGCCATCACCACCACGCAGGCCACGCGCCACCTGCCCCTCAGCGTGCTGTCGAGCGCGCCCAAGGCAGCGGTGGAAAATCTGCTGGAAGTGGTGGCCAAGGAAAATGGCCGCTATGGCATTCGCGCCAACAGCATCCGCTCGGGCTGGCTCGCCGGCGGCAAGCTGGGCAAGGGCATGGACGGCCAGATGGATGAAAAAGCCATTCAGCAGATCGCCGCGCAAGTACCGCTCGGCGAGCTCGGCACTCCCGAGGACATCGCCCACGCCACGGTATTTCTCGCTTCTTCCAAGGGGCGCTATATCAGCGGCGTCAACATCGCCGTGGATGGCGGCTGGCATTTGTAGGAGCTTGTTGCTTCTGAGTTTCACGTTTCAAGCTGCACGTTTCACGTAGGTGCCTGCGGCGATGGCATCACACTGACCACGCACCGTGGTACAGAGAGCCTCAAACGACCCGCGGACCACCGCGTTCTTACATGAAACGTGCAACTTGAAACGTGAAACTCAATTCACAAAAAAGGCCACCCGATGGGTGGCCTTTTTCTTGTACCGTAACTCCCGTTACGCAACCTTGACGAAGATCTGGTCCTTGGCTTTCTCCAGATCATCGAGCTTCTTGGCGAGTTGCTCGTCATAGATCTTCAGGTTGTCTTCCTTGATGTGGCCGTAGCCCTTGATCAGCTCAGGCAACTCTGCGATCTCGACGATGCTCGCGTAGTTGTTGCGATCGACCTTCTTCAACAGAGTCTCGATGGTGTTGCGGTACTCACCGATCAGCGCGCGCTCGCGCTTGCGCTCCGCGCTGTAGCCGAAGATATCCAGGGCGGTACCGCGCAAGCCCTTGAGCTTGGCCAGGATTTTGAAGCCCTTGAACATCCAGGAGCCGAACTCGATCTTGCCGGGCTTGCCATTGCGCTTGTTCTTCGGCGAGATGATCGGCGGCGCGAGGTGGAATCTCAGCGAGAAATCACCGTCGAACTGCTGCTTGATCCGGCGCTCGAAGTCGCCATCCGTGTAGAGACGGGCAACTTCGTACTCGTCCTTGTACGCCATCAGCTTGGAGAGATAGAAAGCAACCGCCTCGGAAAGGCTGGTGCCAACACCTTCGACCTGCGCTTCCGCGGCCTTGACCTTCTCGACGAACTCCAGGTACTGATTCGCATAGGCTGCGCTCTGGTACTTGGTGAGGAAGCCGACACGGCGCTCCACCAGTTGCTCCAACGTTTCGGAGATGGGCAGCTCAGTGACGTTGCCAGCTTCCGACTCTGCCAGGAACCGTGCCACGGCTTCGGGATCCTGAGCGGCCATACGACCCCAGGACAGGGTGTGCAGGTTGCTCTTGATCGCCACGCCGTTGAGCTGAATCGCCTTCTCGATGGACTCCACGGACAGAGGGATGAGACCCTTCTGCACGGCATAACCCAGCATGAACACGTTGGTGGCAATGCTGTCGCCCAGCAGGCGGGTGGCCAGGTCGGTGGCCGCCACGTCGGACAGGCGATCCTCGCCAACCAGCTGACGCAATACGCGCAGCATGGATTCCTTGCCGAAGTCGATGCTGTTGTCGCGCTGGAACTGCGCGGTGGGCACCACCTCGTTGTTGACGAGGATGTGCGCGGATTCACTGCGCACCAATTGCGTTACCTGAGCGCCGGCGGTCACCACCAGGTCACAGCCGATCACCAGGTCGGCGGAGCCGGGCCACAGGCGAGTGGCGCTGATGCTCTCGTTGTTGGGACCAAGACGGATGTGGCTCAGTACCGCACCGCCCTTCTGCGCCATACCGGTGATGTCCATTACCGTACAGGCTTTCTCTTCGACGTGCGCAGCCATACCGAGAATCGCGCCTACGGTGAGCACGCCCGTGCCGCCGATACCGGTGAGCAGGACGTTGTAGGGCGCGGTCAGCGGTGCGAATTCCGGCTTTTTCAGGGCGGCGAAAATGTTCTCCAGCTCCTGATCGCTGTGCGAGCCACCCGCCTTGCGCGGCTGACCGCCGTGAACGGTGACGAACGACGGACAGAAACCATAGAGACAGCTGTAGTCCTTGTTACAGCTGGACTGGTCGATCTTGCGCTTGCGGCCAAACTCGGTATCCAGCGGCTGCACACTCATGCAGTTGGACTGAACGCTGCAGTCGCCACAGCCTTCGCACACTTCCTGGTTGATGAAAACGCGCTTGTCGGGATCGGGGAACAGACCGCGCTTGCGACGGCGGCGCTTCTCAGCGGCACAGGTCTGATCGTAGATGATGGCGGAAACACCCTTGGTCTTCTGCATCTCGCGCTGAACGGACTCCAGCTCGTCGCGGTGGTACACCTTGGTGCCGGGCGGCCAGGTGACGGAAGACGGGTACTTCTCGGGCTCATCGGTGACGATGGCGATGGGGCGCACGCCCTCCCAGTAGATCTGGTTGGCGATCATCTCGACGTTCAGCTCACCATCGTGGGGCTGGCCGCCGGTCATGGCTACCGCATCGTTGTAGAGAATCTTGTAGGTGATGTTGGCACCGGACGCCAGCGCGGAGCGGATGGCGAGAATACCGGAGTGGAAATAGGTGCCGTCACCCAGGTTCTGGAAGGAGTGCTCCAGATCCATGAATCGGTGCAGGCCCACCCACAGGGAGCCCTCGGCACCCATTTGCGCGGCGTACTCGGTATTGCGATCGGGCATCACCAGGGGCACGATGCCGTAACAGCCCACGCCGGTGAAGGTCAGGCTGCCATCGATGGTGCGGGTCGAGGTGTTGTGCGGACAACCGGAGCAGAAATACGCGGTACGGACCGCATTGACCGCCGGCAGCTGCGCCACCTTGCTGCGCCGCGCTTCGATCTGGGCAATGCGCTCCTCGAGGCGGGGATGGCTGATGCCGCGCGCGCGCAGGCGGCGCACCAGAACGTCGATCAACAGAGCGACCGATGTCTCGCCAAACTCGGGAATCAGAATCGCACCCTGATCGTCGCGCTTGCCGGTGATGACCGGGCGCTCGTCGCCGCCCAGGGCGTACAGTTGGCGAGCCAGTTGATCTTCGATGATCGGGCTCTTTTCCTCGATGACCATGACTTCTTCATGGCCGCGGCTGAACGCGACGGCACCCTCTCTTTCGAGCGGCCAGGTCACACCCAGCTTGTAGATGCGCAGGCCCAGCTCCGCCGCCAGCTCCTTGTCGATATCGAGCTCACGCAGGGCCTCGAGCAGGTCCAGATAGGGCTTGCCGGTGGTGACGATACCCAGGCTGCGCCTGTCGCTGTCCTGGGTCACCTTGTTGATGCCGTTGACGCGAATGAACTCTTCCGCGAGGGGCACCTTGAATTCGATGACGCGGCGCTCCTGCACCAGCGGCATGAAGTCATTGTGAACCGCGTTGACACCCTCGGGCGGCAGAACGGGATTTTCCGGCAGGATGATCTGCAGGTTTTCCGAATCCGCATCGATGGTGGAGGTCAGCTCGATGGTGTCGGTAACACCCTTCAGCGACACCCACAGGCCAGAGAAGCGCGACATCGCCCAGGCATAGAGGCCGTACTCGATGAACTCCTGGGTGGTGGAAGGATAGAAAATGGGCACATAGGCGCCCACCAACATCGGGTCTGCAGCGGCCGCGGTGATGGAGGACTTGGCGCCCACATCGTCGCCGGTAAGGATCAGGGCGCCGCCGAACTTGGACGAGCCCGTGGTGTAGTTACCCGCCTTGATGGCTTCGATGGCGCGCTCCGTGCCCAGCATCTTGCCGTACCACAGTGCGAAGACACCGTCGTATTTCTTCTCGGGGTAGAAATCCAGCCATTGCGTGCCCTTCACGGACGCCGCCGCCAACTCTTCGTTGACACCGGGCATGAACTGGATGTGATGCTCTTCGAGCAGCTTCTGCGCCGACCACAACGCCGCGTCGTAGGTGCCGATCGGCGAACCGCGGTAGCCGGTGATGTAGCCGGCGGTGTTGAGGCCCGCAGCCTGGTCGCGGCGGCGCTGGATCAACGGCAGCCGCACCATGGCCTGCAGGGTGCTCAGATAAATCTGCCCTTCGGTCTGGGTGTACTTGTCATCCAACTGTACGGAAGTCTTGGTCATTGCAATGCTACTCGCTTCAATTTCGGTTGTTCGGGGGACTACACGGTGATGTAAACATCGCCGTCCTTGACGGTAACCGGATAGACCTTCAACGGTATTTCACAGGGCATGGCGACGACGCTGCCATCGCGGATGTCGAACTTGCCCTCGTGCCAGGTGCACTCGATGATGTAGCCCTCGAGATAGCCCTCTTCGCCAAGAGACGCGGCACCGTGGGTACAGGTGTCGTCGCTGACGTAGTATTCGGTGTCGTTGACCCGGTAAACGGCCAGGCTCGGCAGGCCCTCGACATCGGGAATGACCTGAATGACGTCGCCGTCATCCACATCATCCGTACTGCACACTCTGATCAGATCGCTCATGAAAGTTCCTCGTAATCTCGAATAGTCAACAATTGCTTACAACGACAGCAGCCGCAGGGCATTTTCCTGCATGATCAGCTTGCTCTCGCGCTCGGAGAGCCCGGCCTGCCCCAGGAAGCCGGGCAGATCTTTCTGGCCGATCTCGGTGGGGCCGTCGGTGCCGGCGACGAAACGATCGGCGCCAAAGGCGCGCACCAGGTAGCCGAGGTATTCGGGGCTGAAGGTCACGGTGTCATAGAAGAACCGTTTTGCGTACTCTTTCGGGGGCACATCGCCGTTGACGCGCATCACCTCAAAGGTCTTCCACACCATGTCGAAGCGGTCGATGATGGCGCCGATGCCGCCGCCGCCGTGGCTGAAGATCAGCTTCAGGTCGGGGAACTTGCCGAGGATGTCCATCATGATGAAGGAACCGACCACGGAGGTGTTCTCGTGGGGCACGCCGATCACCGGCGCCATCAGCGGCGAACCGAGCAGGCGGTCGAGGCTGGGCTTGTAGCCGTGGATCAGCGCCACCAGGCCCAGTTCTTCCAGCTTGGCGAAGAACGGATGAAACTTGGGGTCCGCCAGCGAGGTGCCGTTGACGTGGCTGGCCAGCAGCACACCCTTGAGGCCGTGCTCGTTCTTGACCGCGTCGAGCTGGGCGATGGCCTTGTCCACGTCCTGCAGCGCCACGGCGCCGAGGCCCTGAAAGCGATCGGGCGCCCTGCGCACCATATCGCCGACAAAACCGTTCATGAAGTCGGTCAGAACGACGGTCGCCTGGGGATCGAGCCAGTAGGACAGCAACTCGGGCAGAGGGGACAGCACTTCCATGGCGACGCCATTCTTGTCCATCTGGGCGATGCGCTCGTCCACATCCCAGTAGAAACTTTCGAAGATGCGGAACGGCTTGTCGCCGACGAACATCTGCGAGGATTGGTCGTCGACGCGCGTCATGGACGGCCAGGCGGGCTCATTGATACCCGCGGGACAGCGCGGATACTCTTTCGGAACAATATGGGCGTGAAAATCTATGACAGTCATGGTTTCCTGGATATCGATGTGTGTTGATGAGATTGGTTGTTATCTGTCAACCATTGTGTATGTTGACCGGGCGCTGTCGCTGGGCCCGTCAGGACTGCTGGCCGACACCCAAGCACGGGATCGAACCTTGTGAGCGCACATTCACTCACAAAGCGGGCCAGGTTTCGCAGCCCCCGCATTATAGTCAGCCTCTTGCTAAATACCAGCATCGCAACACCCCCTGTCTTCGCTCTATCCGCTCACTCAGGACCATTGGATGGCGCCAGTATAACGGATGTTATAGTGGACTAACAAGTGGCGCCCCGGGCGGAGAATGTCCCCACAGACACTGGCGGCATTCTTGACAGGGCGGGAGCCCCCCCATAGGATGCGATGCTTTCGGCTCAGCCCCAGCCATCCTATGTTGTTACCATTTCACCTTGCCGCCAGAGACGACTTCGACGCCGTCAACCGCTTGATCCTCGAGCAGTTGCACTCGGACATCACCCTGATCGAGAACATCGGCCAGCACCTCATCGACGCGGGCGGCAAACGCCTGCGCCCGCTGCTGGTGCTGCTGGCAGCCCGCGCCCATGGCTACGAGGGCAAGGACCACATCACGCTGGCCGCCATCATCGAGTTCATCCACACCGCCACCCTGCTCCACGACGATGTGGTGGACACCTCCGACATGCGCCGCGGGCGGGCGACGGCCAACGCGCGCTGGGGCAACGCACCGAGCGTACTGGTGGGCGACTTTCTCTACTCGCGCGCCTTTCAGATGATGGTGTCGCTGCGCAACATGGACATCATGGCGATTCTCGCCGACACCACCAACATCATTTCCGAGGGTGAGGTCCAGCAGCTGGTCAACACCGGCAACGACCAGGTGCGCATCGAGGATTATTTCAGCGTCATCGACAAGAAGACCGCCCGTCTGTTCGAGGCCGCCGGCCAGGTCGGCGCCATCATCGCTGGCGCCAGCGGCGACGAGAGCGCGGGCCTTGCCCGCTACGGCCACCATCTCGGCATGGCCTTCCAGCTCACCGACGATGCCCTCGACTACCAGGGCAGTGCCGATGAACTGGGCAAGAATGTCGGCGACGACCTTGCCGAGGGCAAACCCACCCTGCCCCTGATCCACGCCATGAACCACGGCACCCCGGAACAGGCGCAGCTGATCAAGGCCGCGATCCGCCAGGGCGGGCTCGAACATCTGCACGAGGTGAGAAACGCGATCGCCGCCACAGGTGCGATCGAGCACACCCTGGCCATTGCCCGGCAGCACAGCGAAGAGGCGGTGGCCGCGATCTCGGGACTGCCCGCCGGTTCTCATAAAGAGGCGCTCGTCGCACTGGCGGATTTCGCCCATTCACGAAGCTATTGAGGCAGGGCCTCGACAGGCCCCAGGCGACACGCCAGCAGCCCGGTTTCCAGGAAAGACCAGTCCCGCGTCCCTGCCGCCGTGTCGATGAACTCGATCCGGCTGTCCAGGCACTCATCAAGCTGTGTCAGGCTCAGCACACCCTCGGCCCTGTTGATGGCGATGATGCCGTCGCTGGTGATGAACACCCCTTTGAGGCGCATGCACTCGATGCCGGAAAGAACGACAAAAAGCGCCTTGGCGTCGAAAGTGAAGCGCGCATCGAAAATCCAGCCGCAACTGACAAAACCGTTTGCCGTGTTCTCGATACGCAGGTAACCGCACTCTGGCAGGCTCCTCTCCAGCATAGCGACAGCATCGCCATGACTGTGTCCGTGCGCCGCCGCGGCGCTGCCCCTGTGGCGGGACGGCGGCGCCAGCCAATCGCTGTCGAGGCGTCCGTGGGCCATCCGGCAGAGCGGGACCGCGATGCCTCTTTCAGTCAGGTAGCGCTCCAGCCCCAGAGTCTCTTCCTCCGGGTAGAGATCCGCCTTGGCGGCGACGATCCTGTCGGCTACGGCCAATTGCTGATTGAAGGTATCGCTGGCGGTGAAACGCGCATCCGCCAGGTTGCGCGGATCCACCAGGGTGATGACCGCGCGCAAGTCCAGCACACCCCGATACTGGGGCTCCAGTAAAGTGGCGATGACCTCGGCCGGATGTCCCAGCCCGGTCGGCTCGATCAGCAAACGCCGGGGGCGGGCGCGGCGCAGCAGTTCGTTGAGGGCGATGCGCATGGGCAACCCCGCCGCGCAGCACATGCAGCCGCCCGGCACTTCGCGGATGAAGATGCCGGAGCCGTCCGGCGCGGCGGCGCCGAGCAAACTGCCGTCGATACCCACCTCGCCGAATTCGTTGACCAGCACCGCCCAGCGCTCCCGCGCCGGCTTGGCCTGCAACAGGTGCTGAATGGCCGTGGTTTTTCCAGCGCCGAGAAAACCGGTGATGATGTTGGTGGCAACGCCCGTTACGGCGCTCCCGTCAGAGCCGGGGCTGTTCACATCGAAAATCCTGGGTTCAGAAAAGCGAAGAATGCCAGGGCCTGTTAACAGGCCCTAGCTCTCAGCGGCCCGGCACTGGCCACACAGGCCGTGGAGTTCGAGCTTGGGGCCGCGCAGATGGAAATCCACTGCCGCCACGCTGTCCCGCAAGGCCTCGATGGTGTCGTTGCTGATGGCGATCTCCGTGACCCGCTGGCAGTGATCGCAGATCAGGAACTGAGGCGTCTCGTGAGCGTGATCGCACACGATATGGGAGCAGGCGAGGTATTTGTTGCTGGATTCCAGCTTGTGCACCAGATTTTCCTCGATCAGGAAATCCAGCATGCGGTAGACCGACATCACCGGAATACCGTCGCTGAAACGCTCCCGGTAGTGGTCGGCAACATCGTAGGCTGACAACGGCAACTCGGAAGCAGCCAGCACGGCCAGCACGTTCTTGCGCTTGGCGGTCAGCCTCAGCCCCGCTTCGCGGCAGAAATCCTCCGCTTTGCGTATGATTCTTGCAACACCAGCCTCAGACATATCACCCAACCTCGACCTTGCATCGCCACGCTGCCCGTCATGGCCATGACGGTTGTTCATGGCGGCATGATACCACCCGGGCTGCCGGGAGTCCTTCACACCCAAGGCTTCGCACGGTTGCCCACGAGGCCTCATCATGCTCCGCACCATCCGCTCCGATGCTGTTTTTTCGGTCATTTTCATGGCTGCTCCTGCAGCATGGTCACACCATATCCACACCGGATGCTACAAGGTAACATTTTTCTTGCCAAGAAAAAGATATGATGTAACATAATCATCGCCATACGCTCCCACATCCAATACAACCTGAAAACCCGTAACGGAATATCATTCTATGAATACCTTGCCCAAGCCTCTGACCTCGGCCATCCGCCTGATTCTCGGCGCCACTTTGGCCGCCAGCCCCACCTGGGCCTCTGGGGATCAACGCCAGATCGAAGAAATCGAAGTCCGCGCCCTCGGCCTCAAGGAGCGCGCCGACCGCATTGCCTCGCCCTACAGCATCGTCGATGACAAGGCGCTTCTCAAACAGGGCGGCGGCTCCCTGGGCAATGTCCTGAACGGCCAGCCCGGTGTTCATGCCGACACCTTCGGCGGCGGCGCCAGCCGGCCCGTGATTCGCGGCCAGACCGCCCCCCGGGTGACGGTGCTTGCCGACGGCTCTTCCATCTTCGACGCCTCCGGCATCTCGCCCGATCACGCCGTCAGCGCCGACCCGCTGCTGGCGCACAGCATTGAAGTGCTGCGCGGCCCCGCCACCCTGCTCTACGGCGGTGCGGCGATCGGCGGCGTGGTTAACGTGGTCGACAACAAAATTCCCGGCGTTCAGCCGGAACAGCCACTCGAAGGCTTCATCAGCCTGCGCGGCGACACGGTGGCCGACGAGCGCGCCGGGGCCCTCAGCCTGACGGGGCGCGCCTTCTCCAACCTCGTGTTCCACCTGGAGGGCAGCCACCGCGAGGCCGATGACTACCGGGTCGGCGACTGGCACGAGTCCCGCGCCGACGGCACCCGCTCGGAAAGCACCAATTACAGCGGCGGCCTGTCGTGGGTGGGCGATAGCGGCTATCTGGGCATGGCCTATTCCTACCGCAGCGACGACTACGGGCTGCCGGGGCACAGTCACGAATACGAGGATTGCCACCCCCATGGCAGCGCCCTGCATTGCGGCAGCCATGACCACGATCATGATCACGACCATGACCACGATCACGAGCATGGCGATCACGGCTTCCCCACCATCGACCTGGCGAGCCGCCGCATCGACCTGCGCGGCGAAATCCTCGACCCGGTGACGGGCATTGAAAGCATCCGTCTGCGGGCCGCCCACACCGACTACCGCCACCACGAAATCGAGGGCGGCGAGATCGGCACCACCTTCACCAACAAGGGCTACGAGGCGCGCATCGAAGTCCGCCACGCGCCGCTGGCCGGCTGGCGCGGCGTGGTGGGCGTGCAGCACCAGGATACGGATTTCGGCGCCACGGGTGTCGAAGCCTTCATCCCCGACACGGAAATCCGCGCCACCGCCATCTTCGCGGTGGAACATCTGGAGGCCAGCGAACACTGGCACATCGAACTGGGCGGCCGCTACGAGCGCCAGGAGCTGACGCCGAAGAACGATCCCCGCGGCCGCCCGTCGTACGACGACAACGCGCTCTCCCTGTCTGCCGCCGCCATCTGGGAATTCACACCCGGTTACAGCCTGACCTTCGCCGCCGCCCATTCCGAACGCCTGCCCCAGGCCCAGGAGCTGTACGCGCGGGGTGTGCACCTCGCCACCAATACCTACGAATGCGGCCTGGTTTCCCACCCCCTCACCTGTGGCGGCGCCGAAAACAATGCCGACATCGAGACGGAAACCTCACGTAACCTGGAGATCACCCTGAAGAAGAACGCGGGCGACCTGACCTTCAGTGTCGGCGTCTTCCACAATGAAGTGGACGATTACATCTATGCCCGCACCCTCGACCGCCACGAAGACTTCCGCCTCATCAAGTACACCCAGCAGGACGCGACCTTCAGCGGCGGCGAGGCCGAGGTCACCTACCAGGTCAGCGATATCTGGTCGGCCACCCTGTTCGGCGATGTGGTCAGGGCCGAGTTCGACGAGGGCGGCAATCTGCCGCGCATCTCCCCGGCCCGCTACGGCACCCGTATCAACGCCGTGTACGACAGGCTGGAGGGCGAGTTGGAGCTGTACCACGTGGCCCGCCAGGATGACATCGCCGACTACGAGGACAAGACGCCGGGACACGACATGCTCAACCTGACCCTGAGCTATCAGCCGGATCTGGAAGGCCGCTACACCCTGTTCCTGCGGGGCAGCAACCTGCTGGACGAGACGGTCTGGAACCACACCTCGTTCCTGGCCAATACCGTGCCGCTGCCGGGGCGCAACCTCAGCGCTGGCGTCAAGTTCAACTTCTGAGTGCCCTATGCTGAGTTGCACGTTACAGGTTTCACGTTGCATGTGGGTGCCGCATGGCAACAGCGGCGCACTGGCCATACGCCGAGGTACGGACAGTGCCAAGCGCCACGTGCTAGCTCGGTCTTTTTGCGTGCAACGTGAAACCTGTAACGTGCAACTCCCAACCCCATGAACCTATCCCTTTACGAAAGACTGGCCAAACTCCAGGGCGACGAGCCCTGGGGCGCGGTGCTCGACGCCGGCACCGGGCCGGCCTCGCTGCGCTGGCTGCGCACCCTGTCCACTTCCCGCTGGACGGCGGTGACCGCCTCGCAGCAGATGGCGAAAAAACTCGCCGATGGCAGCGAAGGCGGCGCCGCCCCGGACGGGCTGGTGGTCGGCAACTGGCTGGACCCGCAACTGTTGGCGGGAGAGACCTTCGACACCGTGATCGCCGACTACCTGCTGGGCGCCATCGAGGGCTTCGCACCCTACTGGCAGCACCAGTTGTTCGACCGGCTCCGCCCCCTGGTGGGCAAACGCCTGTACCTGATCGGCCTGGAGCCCTACGTCACCCACGTCCCTGAAGACGCGGCAGGCAAACTGGTGTGCGAGATCGGACGCCTCAGGGACGCCTGCCTGTTGCTGGCGGGAGACCGGCCCTATCGGGAATACCCCCTCGGCTGGGTACTGGATCACCTGACCCAGGCGGACTTCCGTATTCTCGGTGCCGAACGGGTGCCGATCCGCTACGGCGAGCGCTTCATCACCAGCCAACTGGACATGTGTTACCGGGCGGTAGGCAAATTCACTGATCGGGGGCTGGCCGTGGCGTTCCTGAAACGGATTTCAGGCCTGTCTCAGCAGGCGATGGCGTTTGTGGAGCGGGAGGGGGGATTGCGTCATGGGTATGATTATATTGTTGTGGCGGAGCCTGGAAGTCGCGTTTTATCTAACGTATAGCTAATGCCAAGCTGAACCCAACAAACCCGGCTCCACAAGACCCGTAGGGGCAATTCATGAATTGCCCCTACACCACAAACGTTGTAGAAAACCATAGAACCGCCCACGCGCCACTCTCGTGGCACCTGAAAATCATCCCCTGATCAACCCCAACAGTTCCGCCGTCTTCTCTTCCATCAGGCGCACATTTGCCCGGCTTTCCACGTTGAGGCGCACCACCGGTTCGGTGTTGGACATGCGCACGTTGAAGCGCCACTCGGCAAAGGACATGCTGAGGCCGTCGGTGCGGTCGATTTCCCCGTCCTGACCGGAAAAATGCGCCTCGATCGCGGCGAGAACCCTGGCCGTATCCGCGACCTCGGAATTGATTTCGCCGGAGCAGGGATAGGCGCGAATGCGCTCTTCCACCCAGCGCGACAGGGATTTTCCCGACGCGGACACCAGTTCGCTCACCAGCAGCCAGGGGATCATGCCGCTGTCGCAGTAGGCGAAATCCCGAAAATAATGATGGGCGCTCATCTCGCCGCCGTAGATCGCGTCCTCGCTGCGCATCACCTGCTTGATGAAGGAGTGCCCGGTGCGGCTCTGCACGGCGCGGCCGCCGTGGTCGCGCACCATGTCGATGGTGTTCCAGGTCAGGCGCGGGTCGTGCACCACAGCGCTGCCGGGGTATTTGCGCAGAAACGCCTCGGCGAGCAACCCCACCAGGTAATAGCCCTCGATGAACTGGCCGTTTTCATCGAAGAAGAAACAGCGGTCGAAGTCGCCGTCCCAGGCGATGCCCATGTCCGCCCCGTGCTCGATCACCGCCTGCGCCGTGGCGGCGCGGTTTTCCGGCAGCAGCGGATTGGGTATGCCGTGAGGGAAGGTGCCGTCCGCATCGTGGTGAATCTTGATGAACTGGAACGGCAGCCTGCTTTCCAGCAGGTCGATGACGGCGCCGGCGCCGCCGTTGCCGGCATTGACCACCAACTTCAGAGGCTTCAGAGCGGCAACATCGATATAGCCGAGAAGATGGTCGATATAGGCGCTCTTGTCCGTTTGCGCACGCAGGCTGCCTCGTTGCGCTGCCTCGGCGAAGGCGCCACTTTCGGCAAGGGCCTTGATATCGGGCAGGCCGTCGTCACCGCTGATCGGGCGGGCGCCTTCGCGTACGAACTTGATGCCGTTGTAGTCGATGGGGTTGTGGCTGGCGGTCACCACCAGGCCGCCGTCGTAGCCGCCGTGGAAGGTGGCGAAATAGATTTCCTCGGTGCCGCACTGGCCGATATGGTCGACATCGCAGCCCGCATCGAGAATGCCGTCGACCACCGCATCGCACAGCGCGGGGCTGCTCAAGCGGATATCGTGGCCCACCACCAGCCTGCGCGCACCCAGCACCTCGGCGAAGGCGCGACCGATGCGGTAGGCGATGTCGGCATTGAGTTGATCGGGAACGCGGCCGCGAATGTCATAGGCTTTGAAACAGGTGAGGCTGGTTGTCACGGATTCTGTTTCCTGTAGATGTTCTCATAAACATAGTTGGTGGCTTCCACATAGCCTTCGACACTGCCGCAGTCGAAGCGCCGCCCCTTGAACCTATAGGCCAGTACCCTGCCCTTTTTCGCCAGTTTGCAGAGGGCGTCGGTGATCTGGATTTCGCCGTTGCGGCCGGGCGCGGTATTGCGCAGGGCTTCGAAGATGTCGGGCGTGAGCACATAGCGACCAATGATGGCGAGATTGCTGGGCGCCTCTTCCGGCCTGGGCTTTTCCACCATGTCGGTGACCGTGTAGAGGTCATCTTCCAGCAGTTCTCCCTGAATCACGCCGAACTTGGAGACATCCTCGGCCGGAACCTCGGTGATCGCCACCACGGATTTGCCAAAGCGCCGGTAAATCTTCACCAGTTGCTCCAGCACGTTGTCCTGGCCCTCGTCCACCAGGCAAAGGTCGTCCGCCAGCACCACGCCGAACGGCTCGTAGCCGACGAGAAGCTCTCCCACCAGAATGGCGTGGCCGAGCCCTTTCATCTCGGGCTGGCGGGTGGTGGCGAAAGTGGCCTGCTGGATCACTTCGCGGATGCAGGTGAGATACTTTTCCTTTTCGGTGCCGGCAATCTGGTGCTCCAGTTCATAGCTGACATCGAAGTGATCGTTGATGGCGCGCTTGCCACGCCCCGTGACGAAACCGATCTGGTCGAGCCCCGCGGCAATCGCTTCTTCGACCCCGTACTGGACGAGAGGCTTGTTGACGATGGGGAGCATTTCCTTGGGCATGGCCTTGGTGGCCGGCAGAAAGCGGGTGCCATAACCCGCCACAGGGAAAAGACATTTCTTGATCATGGACAATCCTTTTGTTCAGCGACACAAAACCACTCGCGACAAGGCCAGTGTGACCCGCCAGTGTTTCAGGTACGTAACAACACATCCAAGGGGTTGCTTTTCCCTTGATCAACAAGGTGTTGACCGGTGAAAAACCGTCCAGTCACTGGACATGACAACGGTTTTCGCTAGAATGTTGCGTCGTTTTGCAGCCGGGGTCAACGCCCCGAAATGCAATCAATACCACGCATAGGAAGATTCCTAGATGGAGAATACCCGCCGCCAGTCCAGCTACAACAGGGAGGAAATCCTCTCTTCGAGCAAGGGCGAACTTTTTGGTGCAGACAGGGCGAGACTGCCCGCGCCCAACATGCTGATGCTGGATCGCATCACCCTGATCACCGACGATGGCGGAATCTACGGCAAGGGCCAGTTGATCGCCGAGCTGGATATCCATCCGGATCTTTGGTTCTTCGACTGCCACTTTCCCACCGACCCCGTCATGCCCGGCTGCCTCGGCCTCGACGCCCTCTGGCAGTTGACCGGATTCTTCCTCGCCTGGCGCGGCAACGAGGGCAAAGGCCGCGCGCTCGGCGCTGGCGAAGTGAAATTCTTCGGCCAGGTTCTGCCCAATGCCAAAAAAGTCACCTACACGCTGAACATTTCCCGGGTCATCGAGCGCAAGCTGGTGATGGCCATTTCCGACGGCACCGTAGAGGTAGACGGCAGGGAAATCTACAGCGCAAAGGATCTGCGTGTCGGGTTGTTCAAATCCACTGACAATTTTTAATTTCAGCGGCTTCCACTAAACTAGCGGACAACGCCCTGGACGGAACACGTAAGGAGTCATCCATGAGACGCGCTGTAATTACAGGTATGGGTATCGTTTCTTGCATCGGCAACGACAAGAAGGCGGTAACCGAGTCGCTCCGGGCGGGTCGCTCCGGCATCCGCTTCAAGGAGGAGTACCGGGAAATGGGCCTGCGCAGCAACATCGCCGGCCAGATCGACATCGATCCCGCCGACTTCATCGACCGCAAGAACCTGCGCTTCATGGGCAATGCGGCGGCCTATGCCTATATCGCCATGGACCAGGCCATCAAAGACGCCGGCCTCAGCGAAGACATGGTATCCAACCCCCGCGCCGGCATCATCATGGGCTCGGGCGGCGTATCGGGCGAGAAATTCGTCGAGACCATCGACGTGGTGCGCAACAAGGGCGTCAAGCGCGCCGGCCCTTACCGGGTCACCCAGATCATGGCCAGCACCGTCTCGGCATGTCTCGCCACCCCTTTCAAGATCAAGGGCCTCAACGTCTCCATCGCCTCTGCCTGCGCCACCAGCGCCCACTGTATCGGCGCCGCCGTGGAACAGATCCAGCTCGGCAAGCAGGATATCCTTTTCGCCGGGGGCTCCGAGGAGGAGCACTGGTCGATGGCCTGCATGTTCGACGCCATGGGCGCTCTGTCTTCCAAATACAACGACACCCCCGAACTGGCGTCGCGCACCTACGATGCCGACCGCGACGGATTCGTCATGTCCTGCGGGGCCGGCTGTGTGGTGGTTGAAGAACTGGAGCATGCGCTGAAACGCGGCGCCACCATTTACGCCGAAGTCACCGGTTATGGCGCGACCTCCGACGGTTACGATATGGTCGCCCCGTCGGGAGAAGGCGCGGTACGCTGCATGCAGCAGGCGCTGTCCACCATCGACGGTCCCATCGACTACATCAACACCCACGGCACCAGCACGCCAGTGGGCGACGTGCAGGAACTCAAGGGCATTCGCGAGGTGTTTGGCGACAACTGTCCACCTTTGGCCTCTACCAAATCTCTGACCGGCCACTCGCTGGGCGCCGCTGGCGTTCACGAAGCCATCTACAGCCTGCTGATGCTGGAGAACAACTTCATCGCACCGTCCATCAATATCTTCAACATGGACCCGGAAGTGAACGGCCTGCCCGTCGTCACCAGCCTGCGCGAAAATCAGACTCTCAACCGCGTGCTATCCAACAGCTTCGGCTTCGGCGGCACCAATGCAACGCTAGTGATGGAGCGCTATAAGGGCTGAGTGCAGTTGTCAGTTGTCAGTTGTCAGTTGTCAGTTGTCAGTTGTCAGTTGTCAGTTGTCAGTTGTCAGTTGTCAGTAAGCGTGACTCCCCCCTGATAACTG
>Ga0265293_10006482_pt1 | contig 18701 bp, 15 predicted proteins | sample Munlanlewell138R_FD_192505 | JGI IMG/M metagenome (GOLD analysis project Ga0265293, IMG submission 192505) | Leachate microbial communities from a municipal landfill in Southern Ontario, Canada - Leachate well 138R | ecosystem: Engineered > Solid waste > Landfill > Unclassified | place: Canada... | reverse complement strand
GAGTGTGGCCTTGCCCAGCAGGAGATCAAGGGAGCTTTCTATTTGATGAAGAGAGACGGAGCATCTTCTTCCTGCGATGAAGTAACGGATGACTTGCAGGCCATCTATCGGGAGCTCTATCGTCCGTTTGAGGAGTTGTAGGGAAAGGAGAAGAATATGTTCAAATCTCGGAGGCTTGGCCGATGAGCTACTATGATGAGCACGCCGATGCATATATCCAGGGTACAGCCTCTGTGGATATGGGAGGTCAGTACGACCTCTTCTTGCCCCTCCTCAAGGGCGGGGCCTCCATCCTCGATGCCGGCTGCGGCAGCGGCCGGGACAGCCGGATCTTTCTCGATCGGGGTTATCGAGTCGAAGCCTTTGATGCAAGTCCTGAGATGGCGAGGGCGGCCAGTGAACTCACCGGCCTTCCGGTACGCCAGCTGCGCTTTCAAGAGATGGAACATCATGGGCAGTTCGATGGCATCTGGGCCTCGGCTTCCCTGCTCCATGTTCCCCGGGCAGAACTCACCGATGTTTTTGGTCGCCTTCACCGTGCCTTGAGGCCAGGTGGGATCCTCTATGCGTCCTTCAAGGAGCGGGAGGCCGACTTCGTCAGTTTAGAGAGGACCTTTACGTGCTTTACCGAAGAAGGTCTGCGAGCCTTCATCGAACAGCTCGGTTTGTTCACCATTGTAGATTTGCAGCACAGCCGTGACCTGCGCCCTGGGCGGGAAGAGGAGCGGTGGCTCAATGCGGTGCTGAAGAGAGATGAGCCATCAATCTGTTAAAATTTCCAGCCCCTTGATGAATTCAACTAGGACTTACACCTGAAATTAAAACCTGTAAAGAATTTGGTAACACAAAAATTATACAATTTTCACTCGTTGTACTGAGAGATTACTAATACCTATCAACATCGAGTAATAAAAATTTCTATAAAAGATACCTTAAAGCGTAGAAATAAATTCATTGACAACCAATATCTTCAGTGCTACATTTTTAATAGTTTCTAAATATAATTTTAGTGAGCTAAAAAGGAGGAGCTATGAAAATTAGCAAAAAGTCAGTGTTAGTGGTGTTAGTGTTTATGCTAATGGTAGTTAGCGTTATTGACGCAGCGGGACAGAAGGAGGCTCCAAAAAAAGATGTCCAAGAGTTGGTAATTTGGTGTAAACGTGAAACAGCAGTGAATAACTGGACACAAGAGGTTGTGAAGCGCTTCATGGAAGATAATCCAGATGTCAAAATCACTTTGGAAATTTTCCCCGAAGTTGCTGGTTACAACACAAAACTGCTTACAGCGTTGTCAAGTGGGGGTTCTGGTGGGCCGGATCTTTTTGATTTGAATGAGAGTACATTTGGTGCATACGAACCTAGAGGAATGCTAGCACCTCTGGATTTGGTTGCTGCGGGTTATAGTACACAGAGCGATTTAGAGAAGAATTGGCTCGCAGGGTCACTCAATCCTTTTAAAAATCCTAACGGCCAGATAATGGGCCTCCCATATGAGCTATCAACATGGCAATTGTTCTTAAACATTGATGAATTCAAACTAGCAGGATTGGATCCATTGAAAGATGCCCCAAAAACTTGGGACGAATTCTACAAATTGGCTGAAAAGTTGCATAGAAAAGATGCTAGAGGTAATACGATAGTTAAGGGCTATCAGCTCCCATTTGGAACAGCCCATGGCTGGTATTTAATTATTTTTGAGCCAATGTTGTGGCAGCAAGGAGGTTCGGTATTTGATGCCAATCAGATGTCAGCAATTGATTCTGACGCAACGAGACGCGCTTTTGATATGTGGGATAAGCTCCATAATAGGCTCGATACAGGATCAACAAGTAGCTTAATTGCGGGAACTAATCCGGTGGATTATGAATTTGCCAACGGTCTTTCAGCAATGTCTGTAGCTGGTCCATGGGCTCTCGGATCGTTGAAAGATGCGGCCAAAGAGCATGGAAAAGACACTCTGTTTGAATATACCGTAGTCCCTCTTCCACAAATTGATCAAAACAACAAGTTTGTGGCAATGAATTCATGGGGTTGGTTTGTCAGTGCTCACAGCCAAAAGAAAGATTTGGCTTCAAGATTTATCGTTTATTATTCTGACCTGTCCCTTGAAGGTTACCTCAGTGGTGCCCCAATGACTCCTCGGCTTGATGTTCTCGAATCTGAGAAAGCAAAGGAAATGATTGGTTATGATGCATTCATGGAGGGCATGGGATATTCTAAGGCGAGAGAAGGGTCTCCATATTACGATGAAACGGGAACACGGATAAAGGCCGCATTGGATGAAGTAGTGTTACTTGGAGCAGACAAGGACGCAGTCATTAAAAAGCTTCATGATGAGATTAATCGAATCCAAAGTGGCAAGTAACATGTTTGGTGGATTATGACTACTGCCATACCATTTTCAGGTAGAATGGTATGGCAGGTTTTATGTTTTTCACCAACACTATGGTAGCGTAATATTTCTAGTTTTCTGGTAAAATTATGAAGCGTATACCAGACTAGAGATGTAAGCAGATGGTTGCCTATGAACATTAACCATATTTGATAGCATGAAATGTGGCTCTTAGATTGGAGAATTCAAATGAGCAAAATTAAGCCAATACACGCAAAAGGGAGAGGTTGGATAACCGTACATGAAAGAAAATGGGGATGGTTTTTTATTTTTCCAGCCTTCGTGTTTATGTCTTTGTTTATGCTATATCCAACACTAAATGCCTTTTATTTGAGTTTTTTCAAGTATGAAATTGTAAGTAAACCGATTTTTAATGGAATAGGCAATTATCAGAGATTTTTTAAAGATCAGGATTTTTGGTATTCCTTCAAAATTACTTTAATATATGTCTTTAGTACTGCTGCAATTATTACAATTTTATCTCTAATATCTGCCCTTACGATGAATTTACAATTAAAGGGTCAAAGCATCTACAGGACAATCTTTTTTCTTCCGAGTGTTATGTCATTAGTTGCAGTTGCTATCATTTTCAAAGGTATTTTCCATCAAAGAGGTTTAGTTAATTACTATCTATCCTTGTTTGTAACCAGCGATTTTAAACCAATTCAGTGGATTTCACAAATGCCTTATGCTCTAATTGCAATAATCATAGTACGAGTATGGAGAGCATTCGGTTTTTTCATGGTGATTTTTCTGGCTGGCCTACAAAACATACCACTTGATTATTATGATGCATCAAAAATTGACGGATGTACTGCTCTAAAACAATTTAAGTACATCACTTTACCATTACTTACACCCACCACAGTCCTTGTCTCGTTGTTGGCTGTTGTGAATGCTTTTCAGGCATTTACTGAGCCTTACATCATGACGGGAGGTGGGCCAGCTGATCGTACTCGAATTCTGCCAATAATGTTATATGAGATAGGATTTAGATATTTCAAAATGGGAGAAGCTGCAACACTGTCGATCATCATTTTTGTCGTCATAGGAATTTTTTCCATCATTCAATTTAATTTTAATAGAAAATATAAAGTTGAATATTAATTTGGACCAGTAAAGGTGAAAACATGAGAACAGTAGTGTGGTTTTTAATAAATATGCAGGGTAGGAAACCCTCTCGACAAGACCTAACTTGTACTCGGTGCTTGGCCTTCGAGTCGAAGCAGCGAGGTCAGGTTGATATGTAGGCAAAGAAATATCGGAGCAGTAGGCCGTAAGTTGGAGTGATTGAACACCGCGCTATTCTAGTAACTGAGTGATGGTGCTATCCCAAAAGTAGCAACCAGCAAGAATCGTTCGTAATGAGAATAGCGAGAGCACAGAGAATTCATTGGAGCTTAAGAGCACGGAGAACATAAGAAATAGATCAAGCAAACTTGGATGGTGTTGGTTTCTTGGGCGTTGGACAAAGGAAGAAGATAAGGCAATGAGTCAGAAAACCGTATAGGGTATCAGAAGTTGGATAGGAAAACAGTTTTGGGGAGTCGATGCGGTTGATAGAGGGACACCAAAGAGTACGAGCGCTGATGCACTGGCTGAACTTCCCCTCCCACGAGGACAAGCTTGTACAGGAAGCAACAGCCATAGCGTTAGTGGAGGCGTGGAGTCGCGGTTTCTGCATTGTAGGGGTGCTGAAGGTGAAAGGATACTAGGCCTTCTATAGGATTAACGGGAATTACGAGGGATTCGACAAGTTCTACAGATATATCCCGTTGTTATTGCTCAAGGCTCTACACTGAAGGGAGCAGAAACACTTAATCACTTGGGAAAGGTTCGAAAAGATATGAGGAACGAATGCAAAGACAAGGATCTACATTGACATCTGAAAACCTACGAATTTTCGGTACCAGGAGTCGTGTGTGTTAATAGGGCACGTACGGTTCTTAAAGGGGCATGTTTTCTGCCATTGTTGATAATGAAAGGAGGTAGATAGTATGTCTACTGTACAAGGTCTCAATAAATGTATGAAGAACTTTTTCACTCATATTATCCTTATCTTCTTTACAATAATCTTGCTGGCACCGATCGGATGGGCTATTTCTTCATCATTTAAGCCTATCGGAGAAATATTTAAATTTCCCATGAATTGGATTCCAGAGAACCCAACACTAAATAATTACATCGATGGATGGCGTGCGGCTAACTTTTCAAGGTACTTTCTTAATTCAATAATTGTAACATTAATATCAACCATTAGTGTTTTATTGTTCTGCTCAATGGCAGGTTATAGCATCAGCAAGTTTAATTATCCTGGGAAAAGGACATTCTTCGCGTTTGTTATAGCCACTATGATGATTCCAATCCAAGTGAGAGTCGTCCCATTATATTTGATAATCCAAAGATTTGGCTGGATCAATACTTATGCCGGATTGATTGCGCCAGTCATGGTGACGTCTATTGGTATTTTCACGATGGTTCAATTCATAAGCGTAATACCTAAAGACTTAATAGCATCCGGGCGAATAGATGGTGCTGGTGAGATTACCATTTTTTTCAAGATAATAATACCGGTGAGTAAGTCGGGCTTAGCTGGCCTCGCGATAATTAATTATATGGCAGTGTGGAATGATTATTTCTGGCCTTTAGTAGTTGTTAGCCGTGATCGAATGAGGACAATTCCCTTAGGATTGGATTATTTTTTGGGAGAATATTTTACAAATTATGGTCAGTTTTTCGCTTTATCAATGATTGTCATTTTACCAATGGTTATTGTCTTTTTGATTTTTCAAAGGCAATTCATTGATAGCGCAATGCTTTCTGGAATGAAATCCTAACTGAACACGCTCTATAACGATTCACGTACTATTTAAGGTGGATACAGTATAAGACACATGATGAAAGAGAAAATAATATATCGCTGCTCGTTTGGTTGTTATAAAATTTTTCTCAGATTATATTTGCTGTTTTTTACGATCAGAGAGTGAGGTTGAACTAATCAATTTGAATCTGAGCGTATTTAATACAAGGCACTATTTATGTGTAGGAGTGATTTTATGGATACAGTAAGGATCGAAGCAGGGGTTTTACGTGGAACTATTGGCCAGTTGTTAGACAAATACGCCTGTGAACAAGAAGTTTCTAAATGTATAATAGATATGCTTGTAGAAAGTGAATTAAGTGGGGTAAAGACACACGGGATAAGACTGTTGCCAATTTATCTTAAACGCATTAGGGATGGATCAATCAACAAATCCCCAAAAATTTGTTTCTCTAAAAAATTTCCTGCTATAGGATGCCTAGATGGTGACGATGGACCTGGGGCTTTTGTTGGCACAAAGGCGTGTGAGCATGCAATAAATTTGGCTACAGAGTTTGGAATAGGTGCAGTTTCTGTAAGAAATTCAAGTCACTTTGGACCAGCAGGATATTATTGTCGACTTGGGTCAACAAAGGGTTTCATCACAATTGTCACTACTAATGGCTCGCCTACCGTAGCACCTACTGGTTCTAAACAACCATTCTTTTCAGCTACACCTATTGCTATAGGAACACCTACCAGTGAAGAAGATTCAATTATCTTAGATATTGCTCTTTCAGTGAGTTCAAGGGCAAGAATACGCAGTTTTGCTCAACAAGGAAGAGCAATTCCTTTGAGCTGGGCTCTGGATGCTAAGGGAAATCAAACAGACGATGCGCTATCAGCCTTGAACGGATCCTTGCTCCCCATTGGTGGCTACAAGGGATATGGATTGTTACTAATGATGGAAATTCTTATTGCTATTTTGGGAGGAGCTTCAATTGGACCGGATGTTTCTGATCTCTATGAAGATGTATCAAAACCACAAAAATTGGGACACATGGTTATCGCTATTCGAATTGATGCTTGTGTAGAACAATCTTTTTATTTTGAGACGTTGAATCGTCTTATAACGACTATTAAAAATTGCAATCCAATTAACGAAGGGGAAGTAATACGTGTCCCAGGAGAGAACGCCAATCAATTACGCAAAGAACAATTAGAAAAAGGGATTGAATTAACAAAAGAAGCAATCGATGGAATTAATAATGAACTGCGCAACGTTGGTTTGTACCAACTTCAAATCGGTCTTAAATAATAAGAACAATGTGGGGCAAGATGAAAAACACTGTTGAATATGAATCATTTTATTTATTGTTGACAAAGCAAATATTACCATTTTGGGAGCGTGCTGTAGATTTGGAAAATGGGACATATGATATTGATGTGGATGAAAGAGGAAACGTCATAAAGCATGATTATAAACATTTGACTAGTATCTCTAGGTTAGTGTTTTCTTTTAGCAGAGGATACAGGCTTACGCAATTAGAAAAATATAGGAGGTTAGCTGAAATTGGTGTTGCGTTCTTAACTACACACTTACATGATGCGACATACAAAGGTTTTTTCCGTAGGGTTAGAGCAACTGGGGAGGTTTTAGATTCAAACAAATGCCCCTATGCCAATGCTACAGCAGTATATGCCCTAGCTGAGTTTGCAAGCATCGTTGATGGAGAACAGAAAGCACAGAGCTTGGCTCTGGCCGAAGAGACGATGAATTTTCTCATGCGGTACGCCTATGATGATGAATTTGGTGGATTTTTTGAAGAGCTTGATGAAGAATGGTCTCCCATAAGTAAAATTAAGCGAGTCGGACATCTACTACACTCCATCGAAGCAGTCGCTAATCTTTACTCCTTGACTTCAAATATTATATATAGGGATTACCTGATTTCTCTTTGTGATCTTCTGATTGAGAAATTTTATGATAGTGAGCATAACTGTATTTTAGAACACTTTACTGAGAATTGGATTGCATACCATGAACTCACACGAGGAACAATACTTTTTGGGCATGTACTGGAGGCCGCATGGTTCATTATGGTTATCGGGGAAAAGATAGGTCATGAAACGTATGTGAGAATAGGTAGGTTATTGCTTGCTTTTGTAATGAGAAGTGGTTATGATGAAACCTATGGAGGGATTTACTATAGTGGGATGCCCAATGGGAAAGTTGTTGATTCATCAAAAATGTGGTGGGTTCAGTGCGCCTTTCTTGGTGCCTTGAGCACCGCATTTTCACAAACAAAAGATCCATTTTATCTATTTTGGATCCACGAGATAAGGTTGTTTCTGGAACACAATCAACTTGATACCAAACACGGAGAATTGTATATGCTGCTGTATCGAGATGGCACAGTCAATTCAGGAATGAAGGGTAAATCAACAATAGACTTTCTCCCGATTAAAGTCGCTTACCACACTGTTCAAGCCCTCGGTTGTGCAATCAGGAACCTTCCAAATACTAAAAACAGGAGTGAAACGCAATCGGAGATATGGCTGTAGCAAAGTTATTTTGAGATAAGAGTCGTATTCTCGTCATCATATGTCATCATGTCAAGCATCCCTTGTAATTTTCCCATCTCAAATGCTCTGGATCTGTGTCCCCATTGAGTGTCTCCTTGGACAATCGGAGTGTGGTCTACAGTAATATAGCCATCGAATCCTACTTGCCTTAAATGTCTCAAGACCTTGGAGGGATTAAAGTTTCCTTCACCTAGAAAACATTCTTTGAAGTCTGGTATTACGCCAACGACATCTCGAAAATGAACATAGAAAATTTTCCCGAGTGGTCCAAAATATTCAATAAATTGATGAACAGATTCTGAACCATTCATCTCGGAACAACAGCCGAGACATAGATCCAATCCCCAGTTTGGATGATTTATGAGATCGTTGAATCTTTTAAAATTTTCAAATTTATAGAATAGTCTGTGGACATTTGCAACCATTGGAATTGGAGGATCGTCAGGATGTAAAGATAAGAAGACGTTAGATTTTTTTGCTTCCGGTAATATTGCCTCAAGAAAGTACAAGTGGTTATCCCACATCGTTTGTTCATCTGGTATTTCAATATCTGTTCGTGCAGGGTAGATGATCTTGTTTTCCGAGGTATTTGCATCTTGAAGAACAAATTCTGATACTCGCGCGCCATTATTTGTTTTCGCATTAAAACTAGTTCTCCAGACAAATGTTGGTACAAAATGATACCCAAATAGACTGATACCCAATTTTCCCAAATTTCTTATTATTTTGATGTAGTTATCGATTTGTTCATCACGCCCTGGTAGTCCAAGCATCACTTTGTCATAGAATTTAATTGGAACATTTTCGATGCAAACAAGATCAACTCCATATGACTCAACTTTTTCCTTAAAATTTCTAAGTACTGAATAACTCCAAGTTTTTTCTCCCGGTAAAGTAGGAGTATTGAATTGTACATGTTTAATTCCTAATTGCCTTAGAAAAATCAGTGTGTCCGCATCAAAATCCCTTAAATGACATGCGAGTACTTTCATATATTCCCCCACCAATTAATTAAGCGTACACGACAGCATCATAACACCTTATTCAAAAAGAACATATCATCCGAATTTAAATCAAACCCATTAATATGATACACTGGCTAGTACCCGTGGTAAAAAACTAAAGCATACTGATTGCAGGTGTTAAACGATAGTATTCGCCAAAAAACACACGAAAAGTTTTAAAAACCTATGCCTGTATAATACCATAGAGTGATAACAATTTCCATAACTATGCATATAATTATAGAAATAATTTTCTTGACGACTCCAAGAATCACTGCTAATCTAAAAGCAATTATTGGTAAAAGCAAGAGAAAGAGCAATGAGAATGAATATAAAATTGAGAAAACCAAAAATTGGGTTTCTATTATTTGGATCAGAAAGATTCAAAGAATTAGGTGTTGGAACAGCATCGGGGACGTACAATGAACGAGTACAACGTGAAAGTGTAAGAATTACTAATAAATTTGTCCAAGATCTCGATGTAATCAATCCTGGGGTATTGTATGATATCACTGAAGTAAGAAAAGCCATTCAAGTATATGAGTCTGAGCAGGTTGATTGTATTCTTGTTATGTTCCTTTCGTGGGCGGAAGACAATCTTTGGATTAGATTCCTCAGAGACTCGAATATAGATACTCCTCTAATCTATTATTGTTTGACTAAAGACCATATCCCGTTTCAATCTTGTGACGATGAAAATGATTTTATTGAATTTCTATCAAGTGGTGGGTTAGTGGGAATGTTGGTCGGATCAGGATCGATAGTACGCCACAAGAGATGGGCGAAAGTAGTGGTGGGAACCCTTGATGAAAAGAGCGACGTCATTGTGGAATATGCCAAGACCTGCATGATTCACTCAATAGTGAAACAATCGAAGGTTGGAGTAATGCCAGCCTACAATGAAATCATGTGGAGCACCTATGTCGATCCTTACGAATATTTTAAGATTGGTCCATCTGTACATTTTATAAGCTACGATGAATTAGATCAATGCTCGAATTCGATTCCGGATGGCACCGTCCTAGAATATAAAGAGCAATTGATTGCGAAATATCCAGTAGCTTCAAGTGTTGAAGATGAAAAATTCATTGCTTCATTGAGATACTCGTTGGGGCTTGTTGAAGTGGTAAGAAAATATGACCTTGATATATTGACCATTAATGATGTTGACATGAGATTGTTCGAAAAAATTGGATTAAGGCCGGGTTTTTATCCTAATGAGATTAATCAACGTTTAGCAGTCTTATGTCCTGAAGCAGACCTTGGGGCTGCGCTCGCCACATTTATTTTGAAGATGCTTTCAAGAAATCAAGTGAACTTCATTGAGCCATTTTATGTCGATGCTTCGAGACAAATTTTCAGTGGAGGACATGCTGGCCCAAACGATTATAATTATGAACAGAGTCAAGAGCTTGTTGAGATTTCAGTTGATTCAAGGTTCGCTAAGACATCCTACAAATATGCTGGTGCTCCATTTGCGTGGTTGAGGATACCTCCGGGAATCATGACGATGGTACATATTTCGCAAGGAGATGGGGGGGTGAAACTTATTGCCTCGCTTGTTGAATCTATTGAAGGACCTCATTTTATAAATAGTTACGCTCATTCAGAATTCAAACCATTAAACAATTCCGTAAACGAATTTTTCCAGACATTGTTAACGCATGGAACCACCCAGCACTTTGCCGTTACTCCTGGAAATTATGTATCCCAATTGGAAGATTTAGCTCACTTATTTGAATTTGACTTTTATCAAGTTTAAAAGTAATTGGAGTTTTTATGAGTTTTATGTTTAATCCATATCCTTATGATGATTTTTCAGCAGTTAACGCGCCATTGAATCTTGATGCCTCTGCGATTGGTATCGTCGAAGGAAATCAAGAAGTAGCAAAGCACATTGGATCGCATGTCATAGTTCTATCTCGTTCTAGAACTCAAGTTGTATTGTGCATTGATGGATATGCAACAGCATCATTCCTTGATTTTGTACGCAGGGTTGGTCGGTATATCATGCAAAATTCAAGCTTGGAAGTTGAATTAATTTCAATAGAAAGGATTTATAAAGCGTCACACATTCTGGATGAATTGTTTGCTGAATATTTACCGAATAATCTTGAAGAAGATCCCATTTTATTGTTTGGTCGACTGATGGATAAAGATGAGACTATTTTCTTTGATACCCAAGCATTAAAAAAATTGAAAAATGAGTTGTCACAATCAAAAGAAAATACTGTTCGTATTGTCTATGGGAATTTTGGTGCGACTCCGATATTGTGTCAATTCTATGATGCGATAGCTTACATAGATGTGATACCTAAAAATGTAATTTTAAGATTAAAAGAGGGAGAAAGTTCCAACATTGGTGATGCTAGGGTACGCACTTATCGTAGTGTTATGAGACGTGCATATTATGTTGATTTTGAGGCATCAATAGTGCATCGCACTAGACTGCTCAAATCAAACAAAATTACTTGGTATATTTTAGGAAATAATACTGCGAAAACTCAGTTAGTGGAGTGGAACTCATTTCGGGAGATTTGCAAGGCGCTTGTAAGAAACCCATTACGATGCAAGCCTGTTTACAATGAAGGCGTATGGGGTGGATATTTTACAATAAAGCATAGGAATCTACCCAATACGATGCGAAATTGTGCTTGGGTATTTGATTTAATTCCATCTGAAGTAAGTCTATTAGTAAAAGTTAACGATATTCTTATTGATATTCCATTCTATACATTTATTAGAATGGAGAGCCTTTCATTGCTAGGCGAAGAGAGCATTGAGAAGTTTGGAGAATATTTCCCCGTCAGGTTCAATTATGATGATACGATGCATAGCAGTGGAAACATGAGCATACAGGTACACCCAGATGAGCAATATTGCATTGAAAAATTCAATGAGCTAGGCAGACAAGATGAAAGCTATTATGTAATTGCAACTGCACCAAACGCCAAAACGTACTGTGGGTTCAAAGAAGATGCTGATACAAACCAATTTCTTGAGCTTATTAAAAAATCTGAACGAGATGGTTCGAGTGTGGAATATGAAACCTATGTTCATTCGGAGGAGTCAGTGGCAGGGAAGCAGTTCCTATTGCCAGCTGGGACTATACACGCATCAGGTAGAAATCAACTGGTATTAGAGATTGGGAGTCTGACTGTTGGGTCTTATACCTTCAAGTTGTATGATTATCTAAGAAAGGATCTTGATGGGACTCAGAGGCCTATTCATTCTTTGCTAGGGGAGAGAGTACTTCGAACTGATAGAAAAAGTAGTTGGGTAAAGTCAAATCTGATACAAGATCCAACGCTTCTGGTAAATGGCGAAGGATGGGAAGAGTATTTGTTAGGAGAGCATGATCTTCTTTATTTTTCGCTCAGGCGGATTGAAATCGACAATATAGCATTCCAGGATACTGCCGGGAAATTCCATGTACTTTGTCTCTCTGAGGGAGAAAAAGTCCAAGTTGTTTCTGTTGAAGAGGAATCTCTCTCATTCACTATGAAGTACCTGGATATCATTATTGTTCCTGCTACGATGGGCAAGTATAGGATTGTGAATCTAAGTAATCACCCTGTAGCTATACATAAGACTCTTTTAAAGTAGAGGATTATCGTGGTTGTCGAAGAAATTACGTTGAGCATAGATGTTGGTGGCTCTTCATACAAAGCTGCAATAGTAGACTCACGCGGTTCAATAATTCCAACAACATATTTTGAACAGCCGTCATATTCTGATCAACCAATTAATATTGTTTTAGCTGCACTAAGGGAAACGTTAGAAAGATTGTTTGAACAAGTTCAACTTCTTCAGAGAGATGCAAGACTTCTTAATGATCCTAAAATATATTCTATTTCAAGTCTTGCAATGGATTTCCCTGGGCCTTTCGATTATGCGAATGGTCAAAGCCTTATGACTCATAAATTCAAATCTATCAAAGGAATACCACTGACACCATTCATTCGCGAGATTTTTCCATGCATGGAAATTCCTATCGTGTTTCATCATGATTTGCATGCATGTACATATGGGGCCTACCTCTATGACGTGGGACAAGGATGCTCAAATTTGTTCTGTATTGCAATAGGTACAGGGTTGGGAACAGGCTATATGAAAGAAGGGAAAGTGGTCATGCGTCCTGGAAAACAACCGATGTATCCAATTTTTGATACTCCATATGAAAATGGAATTCTTGAGGAATACGTGGCCAATCGAGGAATCGTCAATCAATATAGAAAAAGAACAGGGTGTACAGAAGCTTTGGATGCAAAACAAATTGATTATTTGGCTAGATATAAAAGTGACAAAAAAGCTATTGCTGCTTATTTTGAAATGGGACGTGTACTTGGTCAAGCTGTGAAGCCTTTGCTAGAAAAATTGGAGGTAGAGTGTTTGATTTTTGGAGGACAGATTTCTAAAGGGTATGATTTGTTTGGCCCTTCCTTAGAGAAGGAGTTAGGATTCGTTCCGTCTTTAAGAAAAATCGGAATCATACAAAATCTTACTGAAACGACTATTAGAGGGGCAGCTGCCTTACCCCATTAGAGGAAAAAGTGTATATAATAGAAGCGACAGATCAACTTGATGAGCATCAATTATACCAATTTTGGAGAAAACTTGGGTGCCCAGAAATTCCTGACTTGTTAGCCATAAAGGGAATACTGACACCATCGCCAAATGAAGCACTGATAAGGTTTGAAGTTAAACACGATTTAGAAACAGTAGGCATGGTTATTGCTGTCAGTGATGCTCAGAATCGGATTGCCTACATCCAATTTTTAGGAGTTTTGCCTGAATATCGTAATAAGGGATCAGCTAAAACGTTGCTCTTAGGATTGGAAAAACATCAGTACAAGAAGGGAATTCAACTGATCAAATTCAGAGGAAATCCTAATAACTATATTTATCCAGGGATAGATGTGCATCTTGAAAAAGATTTAATTTCACTGCTGAAGCGATGTGATTATAAGGAATCATCGTTTCCGATTGCAATGAGACTGGATTTAACAGGTCTAAGAGAGGGCTTGCAAATTCCTCAATTTATTAGTCAGTATACTGTAAGAGAAATTGAGCAAATTGACCTAGATCAGATTACTGTTCTTTGCGAAAAGCTAGACCGTACTGAATGGATTCTTACCATTCAAAGTGGATACAAACAGCGAAAGACTGACAGTGTAGGTTATTTATGTGTAGACCAGGATAGTAATGTTGTGGGATTTGGGTTTTTTGGCATCATCGGATCAGATTTATGCAGATTTGGACCGATTGGGGTAGACCCAGGCCATCGAGGACATTCAATTGGGAAAAGGCTTGTATTGACATGCCTTGAAGCACAACGCAAGCTTGGATGTTTGCAGAGTTATTTTCTGTGGGGTGATAAAGGATCTGTCGCTGAAAAAATGTACACTGCCATTGGGTTTAAGGTTTTCAAAGAAATGGTAATCCTAGAGAAATCAAGTTTTGATATCCTGTTGGATTGAAAACCATGTTTTTGTAAGCAAGGGTATGGATTTGTCGATGTCTTTTGCAATAAGAGAAGAGTAGATAATGTCAACAATGATGAGCTGGCAAAGTCGTGATACTAGAGCGCCTTCACGATAAAGAGCTTCAGTGTCTGGAACAAAAATCGATGTGTCTGCTAGTTTCAACAGAGTTGTAGGTTGGAATCGAGTAATTGCTACAACAAAAGCTCCATTCTGTTTTGCTTCTTTGATTGTACGAATTAATGTCTTTCTTTCACCAGAATATGAAATAGCAATGACAACATCTTGTTCAGTTAATGAGCAAGCTGACATTGTCTGTAACTCTGGATCTTCATCATACTGCGATAAAAAACCGAGACGACACAATTTTAGGTGAAAATCTTTTCCAACAATTCCGGATGCACCAGTTCCTACTAAAAGAATTGTTCGAGCCTTTTGAATTTTTTCAACGACAGTCTTAATATTATCTCTGTTAATCAATTTATCGATTTTTATAATGGCATCAGTAATAACTTCTAAAATATTTGAAGTAATGTCAAAGACTGTAGAACTTCCATCATAATTTAATTTCGATTGTAGATTCTGAGTATTCTCATACTTTTTGGAAAAAATCTCCTTTGCAATGGCGAGTCGGAGATCTTGATAACCCCCAATTCCTAATTTTTTGCACAACCGATTAATAGACGATGAACTTACTTTGGCGACTTTCGCCAACTCAGTTATGCTCAAATGAATGATTTCCTCTGGATTATTTAGAATCTCAGTAGCCAATCTTCGTTCACTGAGTATATCACTGTTTGTTAGTTGTTGTAACAAAAATAAAAGACTGGACATGACACTAATTCTAAAGGAAATGTCACCATTGGTCCAGTCTTCATGGTAATCTGTAACCTTACAGTCTTCATGGTAATCTGTAACCTTTTTTCTTTGAGCTACCCGTTGTCATTGATTGAGGGCAATGATTTTTCTAAAACCCACAAGCACACAATAAGACTCTTAGGCTGTACTGTTGTTTGGCCTACAAATAAGCTCATGTTGGAAATCATTTCTGGCTGGAAACGACTCTGTTCTGCTTTATGTTCAATCCATTTGTGTGTCTAGGTCTGGAAACACCCAAGTTCTGCCTTTGGTGCAGGCAAGACTTAAATGTAATATTATTGATAAATACCTCTTCGAAACGGTCAAACAGTTTATGACAAATCGTGGAAGAGGAGCGGTGGCTCAATGCGGTGCTGAAGAGAGATGAGCCATCAAGCGGGTAGCGGCTGAGTGGATTCAGAATTCTCTTTGATGAGCTGAAGCAGGGCAGGGTCTTGATGATTTCATCCGAGTCATCACCAATGGGAAAGCATATCGGAAAAATGCTTCGACTACTCTCCCGTCTGTTCCATTGCGACCAGCTGCTCTGCTGTCTGGAGGTCGGTGATCAAGACGTTGCACCAACCGCCTTTGAGCGCTCCATGGATCGCTTCTGCCTTTTGGATGTTGCCGGCCAATGCAATGCTGTACTCCTTTCGCTTGAGATGCGTCTCGGAGATGGAGAGGATTCGGCGCTCGGTCTCAGGACTACACAGCTTCCCGTATTGGTCAATGAAGTGTCCGCAGACGTCCGCCACTGCTCCGACAGCCTGCAGGGTCTCGACAAGCTCGTTGTCCATGTACCCGGCGTGGAAGAGGGATGAGTCCTGTGAGATGCTCCCGACTCCAAAGAGTGCAATCCTGCTCTCGCTTGCCGCTTGCATGGCTTCTTTGATCGTGTTGTCCTTGAGCAGGCTGACCAACAGCTCCTCGGAGTAGAGCTTCATCGGTGCAAGGAGTGGGAATGTCCGGGAGTGGGGGATCTTTTGGTTGAGGAGGTTGAGGATATTCAAGCCACTATAGGTAAAGGGTACCCGCTCGTGGCTGCCATTCAGCTGTGAAAACCGCAGTCCGGTGAGGGGGAGCTTCTCCATGTGCCGCACCGACTGATAGACCGTGCTGCTCCACGAGATGCTCAGACTGTCATCATTCTCAAGAATCCGCTCAAGCAGATCAGCGGCGGCCTTTCCCAACTCTTCCTTGATGATTTGATCCTCGTACACCGGTACATCAACGACGATGGCTTCCTTGAGGGAGAACAACCGTTCAAGCGTAGCGGCGCATTCACTTGCATAGGAGAGGTCGCTTTGGATGGTGATCTTGACGATTCCCTCGTCCTTCGCCTGTTTGAGGAGGCGCCCAATCTTCTGGCGTGACAACCCAAGTTTCTTAGCTATCACCGCTTGATGCATATCGTATTTGTAGTACAGCACAGCAACTTTGACGATTAACTGTTGCTCATTTCTCATGGTACTTCCTTCTTCCCAATCAGTGGATCGCATGAGCATGCGTTCATCAGGTAGTCGTTTGCCCATAGTAGAGAGAGACGCCTGCATTGTCAATCATACCCGAATTATCGCATCCTCGCTCACCGCGCAGCCTCCATGTAAAAGTTTGGCATGGACTTCCCCTGTTGTCATGATACAATCAAGCAACTCCTGTGCTAAGGAGACGATCATCGACGATGAGGTGGCAGTGCTTGGGTAGGTATAAGTATTTCTTCTACGATATGGACGATACGTTGGTATTCACCCAAGACAAATGGATTGCAGCGATCGCTGCGTATCTACAGAGCCATGGCATTCCCTACGATAGTGCTGTTGTGCATCGATATCTGGGAAAGAATTGCCGTGACATCAGCAAGGACATCGGCAGGGACTACGCGATTCGAAACGTCGATGGCCTTCCCGCCGATGAGCGGCTCAGGGAGTTGCTCCAGCTTGAGTTTGCACGAAAACTCCCCGATGAGATACTCGGGGCAACCAAGTTCATACGCTCAATGTCCACCCGGGTACGCCAGTTCATTGCCTCCGGCTCCCCGCTTGCGGTGATCGCCCGTGTGGTCAGCCACCATCGGTGGGGTGGGTACATTGAGCACTTCATCTCCTCTGAGTCGGTGGCCAAGGGCAAGCCGGATCCTGAGATCTATACAAAGCTCTGCACGCACCTCGGCGCCGAACCTGGCGAATGCTTGATCTTTGAAGACAGCCCGGCAGGGATTGAAGCAGCCCACAGCGCAGGCATCCAATGCGTCGTCATCAATCCCAAAGTGCCAACGGATCGGTCACCGTGGATCATCGCCGTTGCCCAAGACTTTGAAGCGCTGGTGAATCAACAAGAGTTCAAGGAGCGCGTGCTCTCACAGCGTTGAAACGAATCGAATCGATTCCTGGATATCCTTGATGGGCTCACTTCCACTCTTCAGTTCAAACACCCAGGGTACGCGCTCTTTCAGGTCGCCGAGCGCGGTCGATACTTCCTGCCAAGCAATTGATGCGGTGCCAGGGACCATATGGTCATCCGAAGCGCCGGTATTGTCGTGGATATGAAGTTGTACGATCCATGAGTGGAATCGGTCGATGAGGTCGACCAGATAGTGCGGGTTCTGCGTGTGGTGAATCGCCGCATGTCCCGTATCAACGCAGATGCCGAGGGGTGTTGCCGGATAGGGGGCCCCGACATGGTCTGCCACTTGGTCCAGGACATCACGCGGTCCATTCTCCAGCGCCAGTACTACGCTGGCACGCCGGGCGTGGCTGAGGAATCCATCGATGGTCTTGAGTTGAGCAGCGTCGATCTTCGTTCCATAGGCATAGGAGAAGGTGTGGGAGTCGATACCCAGGGATATGGGATGCACCACAAGCGTCGTTGCCCCGATCGCTGAACAGAAGTCGATCTCCTTTTTGAGGGTTGACCCATCAAAGACGTTGGCCATGGCGGTATGGCAGCTGAGATGGGCAAAGGTATCGGTGTAGCGCTCTTTGAACACACCCCGCTGCTCCTGTGTGGTCGTCGCCAGCCACAGTTCGATGCCCAATTCGTGTTGTGCAATTTCATCCAGCATGCGTTCAAAGGGGAGACCATCCCTGAGGAGCGCAGAATAATTCCAAGTACTGACAGAATATACCATCATTTGCCTTCCCTACTGTGTGAGTGAAAAGGATTACCATATGCTCAACAAGCACGCATATGTAATACTAAAACAAGAACCCTGCAGTGTCAAATACTCATGAGGGTGCTACTACTCGATTGAGAAGAAACCAGCGGTGGAGCGGGGAAATGAAAAAATCATTGACAGGGTGCAAAGAGTGTCGTAGAATTACGTAAGTTCACAGAGTGAGCATATGCTCAGTATGGAGAGTGGAGTATGCCCCTGCTTTTGTTTGGCCACAGAGGTGCTGCAGGAGAGTCGCCAGAGAACACGATGGTCGGTTTCGCACACGCTTTCAACAACGCACGGGTGCGGTGCTTTGAGCTGGATGTGCACCTCACAAAAGATGGGAAGCTCGCCGTCATCCACGATCCAACGATCGACCGGGTCACAAATGGGAGCGGAAAGATTGGTGACTACACCTACG
>Ga0265293_10006480_pt1 | contig 18704 bp, 14 predicted proteins | sample Munlanlewell138R_FD_192505 | JGI IMG/M metagenome (GOLD analysis project Ga0265293, IMG submission 192505) | Leachate microbial communities from a municipal landfill in Southern Ontario, Canada - Leachate well 138R | ecosystem: Engineered > Solid waste > Landfill > Unclassified | place: Canada... | reverse complement strand
AACATCGCTTGAGCAGCCCAAGAGCCGCCACCCGAAAGCTAGCCGACACCCCGTCCTTATTTGCCGAAATACGTCAAGCGCATAGCGATTATTTGCTTATTCCCCGCGTGTCATCAGAGAACAGAGTTTATATACCCATGGCGTTTATGAGCAAAGATGTTATTACAACTGATCGCAATAACATGTTACTTGGCGCCGAACTTTACGACTTTGGTATCATAACATCTATCGTACATATGGCTTGGATGCGTGCTATTGGTGGAAGATTAAAAACCGACTACAATTATTCCATTGGAATTGTTTATAACACTTTCCCTTGGCCTAGTATTGATGATGCAAAGAAAAAGAAAATAGCCAAACTGGCGCAAGCTGTTTTAGAGGCTCGCCATTTGTTCCCCGAATCGAGCTACGCCAGTCTTTACGATCCACTAAGCATGCCGCCTGCGCTCTCAAAAGCTCACCACCAGCTAGACCGCGCCGTGCTTAACGCCTATGGCTTAAAAAGCAATGCAAATGAAGCCGCGATACTCAAAAAATTGCTGGAACTGTACTCGGAATTGCTACAAAAGCTGTAGGGGCAGCTTTCAAAGCTGCCCTTAATTTATGTAAAAATCGCTATCAAGTACTAAAACGGGATATTTTCATCAAGGAAGCCATCATCGTACGGTGGATCGGGCTCAGCTGCCGCGCTGGGCTGCGAGTATGAAGGAGGCGCGCTGTAATTGTTGGCGTAACTATTGTCGCCATAATTGGAACGCTCGCCGCTACTTCCCTTGGAGTCGAGGAATTGTACATCATGGGCGAGAATGCTGGTAATATTAATGACGTTTCCAGGCTCCTTCTCCCACTTGCTGTACGAAATGCGCCCCTCGACGTATACCAAACTCCCCTTTCCTATATATTTGCTGCAATTCTCCGCAACCCTATCAAAGGTAACAATATTGTGCCATTCCGTCTTGCGGTTCTCGCCAAAGCCAGAATCTGTTGCCAAGGAAAATTTGCCAACAGGCTTGCCCGACTGTGCTGTGCGCAATTCGACGTCTTTGCCCAAGCGCCCCACTAACATTACTTTGTTTACGCCCATGAACCTCTCCTTTTATAGCTGAGCCGCGAAGGCCATAGAACCCTCGCCGATTGCACAAGCCTAACACAAAGCTGCGCATTAGTCATTTGTAGGAAAATTTATATTTTTGGGGGGCTAATTCGCCCCCCTACGCGCAAGCTTCCCTCGTAATTCGCTAAGCTGCGCATTATTTTGTGCGTTGTATCAGCTATTCGCTAATCCAACGCACAAAATGCGCTGCTAAGCGAATTCCTCAGGTGATCTTGCGCTACCCCCCCACATTCAAAGATTTGCTGCGTAAAGCTCTATTACGGCCAAAACGAGACGGGGCGTCGCGGGGTGTCCCCGCGGAGGGGGTAGTGGCAAACCCGCGCACAGCGCGGGGTTGACACGTAGGGGGAGACTTCCCCCACAAAAGTAAAAAGCATAAATATCGAACAAATCCGAGCTTTCCTAGGAACTGCTTGCGCGCGCGTGAACAGCGATTTGGAGCAAAGCTAAAAGCCATGTTTTAAAGGCAATTGACAGCACAAGAAAAATTTGATGCTATATTGTGCTCAAATATCTTGAGCAATTTTAATGGAAGGATTGATAAGATGCGATTTAGCAAAGCTCTGATTAGCACCCGTAAGGAAGACCCCATTGATGCAGTGCTTCCCAGTCATCGTTTGATGTTGCGCGCCGGCTACATGGAGCAGGTGGCGGCGGGGATATACAGTTTGCTGCCCTTGGCGTGGCGTAGTGTGCAAAAGATTGCGCAAATTGTGCGCGAGGAACTCAATGCTGCTGGCGCCCAAGAGCTGCTGCTACCCTTTGTGCAGCCCGCCGAAATTTGGCAAAGCTCGGGACGTTGGGAGCACTATGGCAAAGAGCTACTGCGCTTTAAAGATCGAAAAGAGCAAGACTTCTGCTTGGGGCCAACGCACGAAGAAGTCATTACTCAACTGGCTCGCCGACAACTGCGCTCCTACCGCGATCTACCCGTGAACTTATACCAAATTCAGGTGAAGTTTCGCGACGAGTTGCGCCCAAGAGCGGGCTTAATGCGAGGGCGAGAGTTTTTAATGAAGGACGGCTACTCCTTTGACGCCGATTTTGAGGGCGCGGAGCAGTCCTACCAAAGCATGCACCGTGCTTATTCACGCATATTTAAACGATGTGGCCTAAACTTTAGAGCCGTCGAGGCCGATAGCGGCAATATCGGAGGCAGTCACTCTCACGAGTTCCAAGTGCTCGCGCAAAGCGGCGAGGATCGAATCGTGGCTTGCTCGGCGTGTGGTTATGCGGCAAATGAGGAGCAAGCGAAGGTTGCAAGACCGCTTGAAGTTCTGGAAGCCAAATCGTTTTCGCCCGATAGCAGTACGCCTAGCTTTGAGCTCGTTCACACACCTGATTCGCGTAGCATCGACGAAGTTTCGAGCTTTTTAAACTTGGCGCCGGAGCGCTTTATTAAAACCTTGTATTACATCGCCGATGGCGAGCTTGTCGCCGTACTCATTCAGGGAAACAAAAGCGTTAACGAGGTAAAACTTGCCAAGCTCATCGGTTGTCAACAGTTACAGTTGGCCGCAAAGAATGTCGTTGAAGCGGAAACGGGCGTAGAACTTGGTTTTGCAGGCCCAGTGGGGTCAAAATACCCAATCTATGCCGATATCGATATTTTGACCATGCACGATGCCTCGACGGGTGCGAACAAAACAGCGTATCATTATATTCATGTCGAACCAGGGCGCGACTTTAAAGTTAACGCAAGCGGCGACATCGTTTTAGCCCAAGACGGTGACCCATGCCCACACTGCAATGCTGCACTCGAATCCTACCGCGGCATCGAAGTGGGGCATGTCTTTTTACTGGGAACGAAATATTCCGAACCCATGCAAGCTGTCTTTAGCGATGCCGATGGCAAAACGCATCCCTTCGTTATGGGGTGCTACGGTATTGGGGTTACGCGAGTTTTGGCAGCTGCTATCGAGCAGTACCACGATGAAGACGGGATAGTGTTGCCGGTGAGCATTGCACCGTATCAAGTTATATTGGCGCCGCTGCAAATGCGTAGCGAAGAGCTGATGCTCGTCTGCGAGAAGCTCTACGCCGATCTTAACGCTGCGGGCGTTGAAGTGCTTATGGACGATCGCGATATTCGCCCGGGCGTAAAGTTTAAGGACGATGACTTAATTGGTGTGCCCTACCGCATCACGATTGGGAAGCGTAATCTCGATGAAGGCAAGGTCATGCTCATGTCGCGCTTAACAAAAGAGGAGATCGCGCTCGACGTCAATGAAGCTGTAGATTATGTCGTAGAACGTGTACGCGAGGATCTAGAAAAGAGCAAACAGCAATGAGACGACGGATTGATAAAAGAGGCTCAAAAAACTTCGATGCCAGAGAAAGGCGAAGCGGGCAAGAGCAGGAGCTTGTGATCTGCGGAGTACATCCTGTGGAAGAAGCGTTGGGAAGCCTCAACAGGGCTCAAGCAGCTGAAGCAACTTTATTCGTTGCTAGCAGCCGAAATCCGAAGGAAGTTCAAAAAATCATGGGTTTGGCGAAGAAACTTGGGCTTTCTGCCAAAGTCGCCGAAAGTTCCGAACTCGACAAGCGCGCTGTTGGCGTACGCCACCAAGGCGTTATTTTATTGCTACCGCCCTTTGTTTACGCCGATTTTGAAGAAATACTTATCGAAGCGGAGAACAAAGAAAACCCGCTATTTTTGCTACTCGATCAAGTGCAAGATCCCCATAATTTAGGCGCCATCATTCGTAGTGCCGCTGCTTTTGGGGTTGATGCTATCATGATTCCCAAAGATCGCAGTGCACTCATCACAAGTAGCAGCTTAAAGACGTCAGCGGGGCTTGCCTATAAGATTCCCATCGTTAAAATCGGAAACCTCGCTCAGTGTCTTAAACGACTCACCAAACAAGGCTACCACATCGTAGGCGCCGACCTACAAGGCAAAGCGCAGAGCGGCTTTACTTGGCAAGGTCCCCATGCCCTCGTGATGGGATCCGAATCCGAGGGTTTGCGGCGTTTAACGAAGGAACACTGCGATGAGCTCATCCGCATCGTTCATGAGGATACGGTGGAGTCGCTCAACGTTTCTGTCGCCTGTGCCATATTACTTTCGCAAGCTTATGTGAAGCGCATGAACGCGCTTAGCGACGAGTCGAGCTTTTAGCTTCCGCGTGATAGCGCAAGCTGGGGCTAATCGTGGGGGCTAAAATCTCGCCTAATGCTTGCGCCGTTTGACAGCGCAGTGCGTAGCGGTTAGATTACGCAATATGTGCGTTGGGGTTTTCGGGGTATACGTATGCAATAGCATCTTGGAGGATATTGGGATGAGAATGCGTTTTGGCAGAATAATTGCGGCTTTGGGTTTTGGAGCGTTGCTTAGCGTTTCGCTGCCCTCTGCGATGGTGTTTGCGCAAGATGGAGTAAAGGTACGCGAAGACGTTCGCAACAACCAAAAGCGCCTTGATAGTTTACGCGCCGATAGCAGTGGGCGTTATGTAGCTGAAATGACAGCCATATCGAATTGGATCGAGGAAGCCTTAGTTCGGGTGGGCAAAAACGAGATTTCTGCAGCACGAAGCCTGAACATTAAAACAGTGGTTTACCTTGATTATGTCGATGCTAGCTTAAAAAAAGACACCGCCGTTCAGATGGCTGGCGCTCTTGAGCTTGAGGCTAATGCAGTAAAGGCGGAGAAAGGAAAATTGGAAGCGGCTGTTCAGACGCTGCTTGCTGAGGAAAAACTGTTGCAAGAGCAACTCAAAGGGCAGAAGTAGTTCGCTTTTACCAATTTTTACTGGAGATAGAAATGCGGAAATTAGCATGGATCATTGCAGCTAGTTTAGTATTGACTGCGAGCGTAACAGCTTGCGGGCCAAAAGAAAAACCAGCGGAACTTATTGAACTTGAACGAGTACGATCTAGCACGGAGGCTGCACAAATCAATGTGCAAGCGCCTAGCGCATATGCTCGCTCTACCGAGCTCTACAATAGCGCAGTCGATGCATGGACAAGCGGTGAGAAAGCGAGAGCTTCTTCGTATGCAAGCCTAGGCCAAAGACAGTATGCGACTGCCAAGGCGATTTCTGCCACTAAAGAAGCCAATTCAAAGGTGTTACTCTATAAAAAAGAGATAGAGACCAACAAGGCAGCGATCAAGACACTAGAGGTTCAAAGAGACGGGCTAGAGAAGAGCATCGCCTTGATGAAACACAACATTTCGGCCGCATCACTCGCTAGCGTGGAGACAAAAATACAGTCCGCTATGACCGAGCGCGAGCGCGCTGCTGGCGTGGGTGCCAAAGAAACCCAAGCCGATACCTTTAATGCAGGGGACCTAGCGCTAAAACAGGCAACGGAGTATATGGCCGTCGGAAACCGCGATGCCGCAGGCAAAGCCGCAGAAGAGGCAAACGCACTCTTTATTAGAGCATACGAAGCGGCAAAACCAGAGTTCGATAGACAACAGCAAAACTTAAAGTCAGCCGAACGCCAAACTTCCCTCATGCAAGACGCACAAGCGGCGGTCGGGCCTAGCTATGTTTTCATGGATATGAAGGGCGTTGTTATGGTTGTAGCAGGCGCGTTTGACTACGACAAAACCACTCTACTTCCTATCAAATACGACGTTATCCACAACATTGGCGAGCTTGCTAAAAAGTACCCCGAAACAACGGTAATCATCGAGGGTTATACGCAAGAGCGCAGTCGCAAGGCTTTCGAAGTCTCTCAGATGCGTGCTGATGGCGTGCGCGATATGCTCATACCCAAGGGTGTTGATAGTAGGCGCTTAATGACCACGGCAAAGGGCAAAGAGAACCAACGATACAATAACCGAAACAAGAGCGAACGCGGCCTTAATGATCGCGTAGAAATCACCTTTATTTTCCCATAAAAACCGTTTTAAAAAAAAAGCAGCCAGATTGGCTGCTTTTTTTTTGCGCTTAGCTCCTGAGGGAAGCTTGCGCGTAGGGAGGGGCAATGCCCCCTCCCCAAAAAACTTACTCAAGCCTATTCAAGGTTCATAAACATGTTGAGGTGAATACCCTCTGAGCTCACACCAATGCCATAATAAATGCTTTTCATGAAGCTCACGCTGGCGAATTCTTTGGGAATATCATTGCCGTATATGGCTTTGAGGATTTTCATGTTTACGCTGATACCAACGACGTCTACCCACTTTTGCGTACCCAAATTCGCGAGTTGGATTACGTCGACATCGGAAATACTCGCAAATGCACCGCTTTCGGTGAATACTAAATTGAGGTCTTTGTAAACAGGAATCACATCTTTGAGGCTCATTGTGCTTTTGACATTATGCTCAAAACTGATGCCATCAGCGAGTTTGGGCTCTTCTTTGGCAATAGCCTTGGCTAAAGCACTAAGTTGCTCGCCTAGAACGGCAGCGCGTCCTTTGAAGTTTATGGGGTCGCCATTGGGGGCAGTATCGATGTTCTCTAACAGCATAAGAAGCGATGTGACGTTGATCTTGGCGTCTATGCCCATATCTTCAAAAAGTTTGACATCTTTGAGTTCGCTAAATTCGTTGAGTTCTTCTAAATACTCGCACTTGTAGGGGGCAGACTCAAATTTTTCGCCAAACCCCTTGAGCCACTCGAACGTATCGACGAGGTCAAGTCCTGCGCTGAGGCTAGCCAAAGCTGCATCTGGGTGTATTCCCGCGTTCGGGATATCACGTTGTAAGCCCTGCAACGATTTGAGCATAGCGGTATCGCTTATGCTTAGTATGCTCCTAACACCTAAGGAAATGTTTTTGGGGCTATGCTCCTTGAGGTAAAAACGTGTGATAAAGCTAGGCATAGCTTTCGCAAGGTCTGTCATCTCGTCGATGCACACTTTGCTCAGCTTTGGCTTTTCAAATTCGGGGTCGATGCCCTCAATCAGCGCATAGAGCTTGGAGCCCTCGTTTAGGATGTAATCTGCGAGCTTGATGTTATCGACAAGCCCAACACCAATAACACTGCCCTTAGCGGCGTGTTTTTTAAGTTTTTCGATGCTGTAGGGAGTTTCGGCGGCAAGTAGGGAAGCGGCATAAGAAGCCTCTTTGGTGGCGTTATGCACACAACTACCGTCGACACATTACCCTCTACATGGATACCAAGGACGCCGACTTGCGCGAGGTCAAAGGTCTTCCATGCTTTCCCATTCACATCTTCATCCGTGGATTTTAAGTCAAACTTTTCGACTAACATGCTGAGCCAATTTAGCATCTTAGTGGCATCTTTAATGCCGTTTTGCTTGAAAACGAGCTCCGTGCCGTTGAAGTACGCGATGGAATCCACCTTCGCAGTGGGATCATAGCCAAACGCCTCAAGAGCCTCTGGTTTATAGTCTTTCAGCAGTGGAAACAGCTCATCGATGATATATTTCATACCATCCTTCAGGTTAATTCCCGTAAGATCCTCGCCTAAGCTCTCATAAATAGCCAATACGTCGTTCTCGTTAATACTCTCAAAGAGCTTGCGGTAGGATCGCATCAGGCGAGAGAGCCTAGGGTCATCGGCAGATATGGCTTGGGTGCTTGCATAAAGCATAAGACTGTTATCGGGGATATACGATAGCAGCGAGTTGCTAACGTTGATATCGTCATCAAAAATATCACCCATAATCATGACGTCTTGAGTTTCAGCGAGTTGGGGGGCTGCTTTTGCCACAACGCTAGGTGGCGCATCTGCTTTGGCATCGTCTACTTTGGCATCGTCAGCGTCCTTAGTATCTGCTGCTTGCTCTATAGCCGCTGCATCAACCTTTACATCGCTTTTCTCTTCGTCCTTCTTTTTACAGCCAAAAGCGAAAATCAAAAATAAAATCGATACGACAAGAATTAGTCGGTATTTCATATGCTCCTCCTACAGAATACGGCGCTGATCTCGAACCACTCGTAATCCAGCTACAACACTATACAAGCTTCCCAAATGATGAGCAAGAGTAGCATACTTGTAAGCATTTAGCTATCTCTTAAAACAGACTAAATTCTTGCCTGCTAATAGCGTTTTAACTTGCCAATAGCGTTTTCAAAACAAAGAAAAATACTTACTTCGGCGCAAAGCGTGCTAACGCACAAGAGCTCGCGAAGCTAGAGTTCATCCGCCGTTGTACTGCAAAAAGTGAGAAACGACGCGTCCGTATTTTTTTAGACGTATGGTCGAATACAGCGAAGTTTCCACGTCAATATCTTGTTTTTCATCGTATTCTAGCGACAAAATAGCTTTATTCGCTAGAACTTGATACTGCACAAGCGCGTGTAAGCTGCGCTTGAGGAGCTCGCTATGGTAGGGAGGATCGAGGAATACTAGGCTATAGCGTTGCGAGTTTTTTGCTAAACACTCAGGAAATGTAGCTAACTTCGCTCTACACTGCACAGTAGCTTCGAGTTTTTCGATGTTTTTTTGTAATATTTTGTAATGAGCAGTATTTTCTTCGATGAATTGAACGTACTTTGCCCCTCGAGACCAAGCCTCTAGGCCAAGGGCGCCGCTACCAGCGAAAGCGTCAAGGACAATTTCGTCGCTCCAATCTCCCAACAACGCGTGTAAGCTAGAAAATATGGCTTCGCGCACCCGTGCTGGTGTCGGGCGTACGCCGTCGTTTGCGGGAGCTAGGAGTTTTGCGCCGCGGCGCTTTCCTGCGATGATGCTGGGCATGGTTCTTGGTGTGAGTGTGGGAGGGGTTTTGCGAGAGCAGCGTCGAGCAAGGCTCGCGGACCGCGGCGCACAAGCATGAAAGCGGAGGCCGCAAAAAAGATGATAGCTAGAGTGTTTTTTACCACCGCGGGCAAAGTCCACAGCGAGTAGTTCCAGAACTCCGCGGGTAGGCTCAGGCTAATCATAATACAAAGCGTAGCCGCCGCGATGGTATAAACGATATATAACACAAAGCGCTTTGTAGAGTAGAGCAAGCGTACCAAGTGTATAGCGTAATCGTAACTAAGCATCGAAGTGACTGCAAATACAAAGGCTGTTTGTAGCGATAGGTAGTGCGCCAAAATCGCAGTGATTATCAAGCGCCATAGCGTGGGTATACGAAATAGCAGCCCAAGCGCCGCGACTGCAATACTCGTCCAGAGCCAGGGTTTTAGGCCACTTGCAAAATCGGCGATATTTTGGCTTAGAGCCAGTAGTATTGCGGCCACAAAAACTTGTGCCCAAGTGTTATAGAGCCACTGTCGCGCCTCCACGTCATCGTCGCAGCGATCTTGTGTGAAGCGATCGCAGCACTCGCAGTTAGCGGGAAGCGGTAAAATTTGTCGCGCTACAAGAAGTAGGAATAGGGAGGAAAGCAGATAGGCTAAAGCCCAAGTTAGCGGGAAAAGGGCAAACACTACTATAAGTGAAAGCGCTTCCCAGACATGCATCGGACCATCGATAAGATGCGGTACGCGACGGGAGACGAGCTGAAAGAGAATCGTTAGGCGCAAAGACTTCTCCTTATTTTGGCGTAGCGAGTTTACACCAAAGAGCGCCAAAACAACGAGCGCACCAAGTATCAGAGCAGGACTCATTTGGGCGCTGATACTCCACAGCTCGTCGAGCACGCTTTTGCCACCCTGATCGTGGCCATCGTAAAAAATTTCAATAAAAACAAGGGTTAATCCACCAACAATAGCGCCTAAACCAGCGGCTATAGCCCAGTTCTTTTTGCTCGTAGCTGGGTCATGGGACACATTGTGGAAGACTACATGTAATAGTGTCCCAGCAATGAGGGCTTGAAAAACATTGAGCCCCTTTACGCCCAACTGCGGAATGGCTAGCTGCCCCATGCTAAAACCTGCAATCGTACAAAGCGCCATCACGCTGATAACTACCCACGTTAGCCTTTTTCCCTTGAGCGGCATGAGTAGCCATGTAATAAAAAATCCTACAGGCAAACGGTGTAGCAAAACGCCTATACCCAAAAGCGCGCCAACATGACCGTGTTCGTGCGCATCATCATGCACTAGAGTAGCGCCGTGGTGTAGATCCACGGCGTGCAGATCACTCATATAAAGCGCCATGCCATCGAGCAACGTGTGTACGATAAGCCCGATAAGTGCAAGTACTTCGAGTAGACGCGACGATGAGGCGCCACCATGCTTGTGAAAAATCGCTGGTAAGCCAAAACCAATGAGAGCCGCTAGTGCAGCGATCCAGCCTACGGCCTCAACACTGTGGGGAATGAGGTGTAGCAGCGTAAGCCCACTGATCGACAACAGAACAAGTGCGTCGAAGAAGTTTAGCCACGAAGCCTTTCGCTTTGCTATGGGGTAGGCCAGAGCGCCTACGATCAAGGCTAGAATGCTGAGTACAAGTAATAACATCTACGAAAAATATTATCCATACGCTTGCGCTTCGCTAGAGCGCGAAAATAGGCTTAAGCTCATTGTCCTTTGCGAAAGCGGCGTAGCCAAGAAAGTAGCATCTAGCACTTGAGTTATAGGGTACTAAGCAAGCGCCGGCGAAATCGGGCTTTAGGCGAATCCAGCTTCGCCCGACAAAAACAAGAGTTCAAAGTTAAAATCGCCGTCCTGCTAAGCCATCTTCTTTCTCCCCCCTACAACTTCACCCTCGGTGTCTCCTTGAGCTTCATGCGATGCCCGATCTGCTTGAGTTCCGCGGGGATGACCACGATGGCAACGAGCAGCGCAGCACCAATCGTTGTCATGGTCAAAACACCTACACGCGAAATAGGCTCAAAGCTCGAAAAAAGCAAGATGGCGAGTCCGCTAATTAGCAAAGTGTTGGATTGAAGGATCGCGCGCCCCGAACTGCGCATAGCGCGTATGATAGCCTCATCGACGCTGCGTCCAAAGCGGTATTCCTGCCTAAATCGCGATATAATGTGGATCGAGTTATCGACGGCAAGGCCTATGCTGATGGTAAAGACAAGAACCGAAGTCGTGTTCAGCTCGTAGCTGTAAACATTCATCATTGCCAAGGTCATAACGAGGGGCAGAATATTAGGCAAAGCCGAGGCAAGACCAGACCAAAATGAGCGGAAAGCAATGAATAGCACCAAGAAAATAATGAAAAACGCCATAAGAAGGCTAGAAAATAAGTCGTTGACAAATGCCTCAAGACCCATGGTGGAAGTGTAGGCCGTCCCCGTAAAGCGGTAGCTGAGCGAGGGTTGCTCAGCAACGAGTTCTTCGCACGCGGCACGAATACCCTTAATGGTGTCCAGCGATTTTCGAACGCCATCGTCGGGCATACGCACCGATATATGGATATTCGACGCGTCTTGAGTCATAAACGCGTCAAGCTGCTCGGGCGTTAAGCGCTTCAATGCCATCAACGTCGAGTTAAGAGCTAGCGTTGTTGGTAGCGATTCTTGATCAAAGTGGATGCCTGCTTCCTGCAAAATATTGATCAGCGACAAACTCACGATAACGCCGTCGACATTGGCAACCTTCGTTTGCAAATCCGCTATACTCTTTAAAATCTCCGCTTTCCTAAAACTCCCAGCCTCTCCATATATATCGATTTCGAGCGGCAAAATGCCACCGAGCTCTTCCTCGATCATGCGGTTAGCCTGCGATATGCTGTGCGAGGACTCAAAGACATCGTTCACTTTAGAATCGAGAGGAACTCGCAAACCCAATAGCGTGGAGCCTACCAATATCACTATCGAAAACGCAATAACCAACTTGTTGTGCTTAATCGCAAAACGCGCAATGCTCGCCGACAAAAGCTCAATCCAGCCATCAATACTTTTATCGGTGGGTGCTTCGAGCGGGTCTATTTTCCGCCTCTCCTTTACGTTCGCTTCAGCGGCAGAGTCGCCGTTTGCTTCTACATAGTCACGTACATCCATACGCTTTGCCTTAAGCGGGAAGAAAGAGGCAATGAGCGGCATCATCGTGACAATCACCACGTATATCAACAAAACCGAAAATGCTATGATCGCCCCAAAGCTCACTAAAATGGGTGCATGCGCGATGATAAGTGATCCAAATCCTATAGCCGTAGTCGAAGTCGTCAAAAACGACGCCAAAGCCACACGACTCACACCATCAATGATCGACGTTCTCTTGTCTTTACCTTTGGCGCGTTCATCGAGAATACGCACCAAAATATAGATGCTATTGGTAACCCCGATAACCAATATAAGTAACGGAAGAGTGTTGTTGATCATGGTTACGGGCTGCTCAAACAGAACCATTACCGCGATAGCCCAAAGCACCACAGCGCCAACGCTTATCAGCGGTAGCGCCGCATTCATCACGTTTCTAAAGAGCAAAACGAGCGCAAAAAAGTAAAATAAACCCACCAAAGGCCACAACATCAACTGCTCCGACTTCATCGTCGAAACTGTAACCGTGCGAATGTAGGGCAAGCCCCCAAAAGCAATCTCAAACTGGTGCTCTGGCGCGCGATTCCACGCCGACACACGCTTCTCTATTTGATCAAGCACTGGCTCAAAATTCGCAGCCTCACGGTACTTTTCGTCAAAATTAAGCAAAATTAACGCGTGACGCTCATCCTTCGAAATCAAGTTCCCGCTCAAAATCGACGACGTCTCCACACGACTCTTGACCTTTTGCAGCGTCTCAGATGTCACTGGTCCCGCGGGTATCATCGGCTCTAGCCCACCACCTAACATGATGTTTAACGACATGTCGTTATCGGGCGCTCGCGTCAAGCTGTACGCGTAAGTTACCTCTGGTAAAACCGCCATGTACTCGGTTAAATCGCGAATCGCCTCCAAGCCTCTGCTCGAAATCAGCGACTCATTGCTCTTTAGCACTATCAAAAAGCTATCGTGGGTGCTTCCAAACTTCTGCGCAAAGGAGGCCTCATAATTGAGCTCCTCTTCGCTATAATCAAGCATCGCCTCTGGGCTAAAGTCATACTTCAGGCGCGGCAACGCAAAAGCGCTAAGCACCGTTATTGCTAAAAAAACCAACAAGACCCAGACGCGGTACTTCAACAACCACGCCATAAATCGCTTAATCCACATACGCCTCCATTCAGGGCAAACCGCCCCCGCGTCACTCATGGACGTACAACGCCGAGCCTTATTCAAAGCTAATGATTAGTCAACTTGCAAGCAATTGTCGTTCTTCTTTTTTGCGAAGAACTTATGCCCCCCATCATGCGTTGCAAGGCATACGCGAAACGTGAGCAAACACGCTCTCCTCGCGCCTAAAACTACACAATTTGACCAAGCTGCCCACACGCAGCAAGCGTGTCGGACCCGCGCGATCGCCGCACAGAACAAGCCACTCCCTTAGATAACAAAATATCGCGAAAGCCATCGACTTCCTCGTCGCTTGGGCGCTCGAAATCACAGCCATCAAAGGGGTTAAAGGGTATTAAATTCACCTTGGAGGGCAGTGCGTGCAGGCGCTTTACGAGCTGCGCGGCATCGCGCGCAGACATATTGAGATTCTTGATAAGTATGTACTCAAAAGTAATGCGCTGCCGATTGGCTAGCGGATATTCGTGTAGCGCCTTAAAGAGCGCGTCAAGACCCCATTGACGATTCACTGGCATGATTTTGGAACGCAGTTCATCGTTTGGCGCATGCAGCGATATCGCCAAATTTACGCCAAACTTGCTTTGACCAAGCGCGCGAATACCCGGAACATGCCCCACGCTCGAAACGGTAATTTTTCGCTTCGAGATATCAAAACAACGCCGATCAAGCAGTATTTCAAGCGATCTAAAAAGCGCCTCCAAATTATGGAATGGCTCGCCCATACCCATATATATGATATTCGTTATTTCACGATCTAGACGCTCCCGCGCAAGGCGCTGCGCGCAGTGCACTTGCGTGAGAATTTCGCTGGCACTTAATCGACGCCCAAAACCTAAGTGCCCTGTGCGACAAAATGCGCAGTTAAAGCTGCAGCCAAGTTCCGAGGATACGCAAAGGCTTAAGCGCTTGGGCGTTGGTATAAGCACAGACTCCACTATACCGCCACATTTTAAAGGGTAAGCTATCTTAATGCTACCGTCCTCTGCATGCTCTTCCTTTAGTTTTGGAAACGCTGAGAGCGGAAACTCCACGTCGAGTTTTTGACGAAGTTTTAAGGAAAGATTCGTCATTTCATCGTAGGATTCGACGTTTCGTTGATATATCCACTGCAAAATCTGCTCCGCTCGAAATTTTTTCTCCCCCATATCAAGGAGGGCTTGCTCAAGTTCATCTGGCAATATCGCCCGTATCTCTTCTATCATTTACAATAACCCATTACTCGCCGTTGCAGCTTCGACCACATGCTTTGAGACACTCAGTTCATTCGATATATAAGCTTTTTACTTTTGTGGGGGAAGTTTCCCCCTACGTGTCAACCCCGCGCTGTGCGCGGGTTTGCCACTACCCCCTCAACGGGGGCTCTAGCCCCCGTAACGCCCCCAACGCAATTGTTTAGAGCTACCTTCGAGAGGCTATGAGCTATTTAACCGCCCTAGCCCACGCCTCGCTAAGCGCTATCATGCTTTAAGCCGTTTTTCAGTATAGTGCCTTGATTTCATTGACTTTACTCTGAACGCTCGCCTAACTACTCTTCGTCAATCTTATCTCTTTTTTCCTCGCTATCTCCGTTTTCCTCGGCATTTTCGGGGAGAAATTTTTTGATAAACTCCATACTTAGTTCAAAGACAGTTTCGCGCTCTAGGTCTTGACCAAGTTCGTGGCCAGATTTTGCGAGCATGTGCTGTTCGCGGTAAGGCGACATAACGTCTTTAAATATACGATCGGCGGCTATCGGCTTAATAACTTGGTCTTTACTTGAGTGTATAATGCAGATCGGTGCTTTTACACGAGAAAGAATCGTTATCGTGTGTTTTGCGTATCGATAGAGAGAGTGGAAGCTGTCGGTGCTGATGTAGGGGTAATTTCGATTATTTTTTCGGCACTCTGGGTCGTTGAAACTTTCCTGTCCAGGCCAATACTTAACGATTCGCTTTAAAATCGGTGCAAGATGCACAGCGGGGTTTTTGAAGTAAAGCGCTGCAGCCCAAGTAACAAGGGCTAGGCAAGTTTCTTGGTTTTTGGCCGCTAGTTGTAGAGCCGTTAAACCGCCCATGGATAATCCGACGATGATAACTTTGGGGTGCTTTTGTAGAACTTTGTCGTAGGCGCTCTGTGCATCATCGAGCCAATCCTGCGCTGTGACCCCGCGTAGATCTTGGTACTTCGTGCCATGTCCACGCAGTAACGGCATTTCATAGTCAATTTTAGCAGCCTCAAGATACGGCGTGATCCCCGAAACAGCGTCGAGCGAGGAGCTGTAGCCATGCAAAACGAGCACGCCAAAGTCATGGCTTTTCGGAAAATGATAGTCACTACCGAACTGGCTAAACTTTATTTCACCGTAATATTGTGTTTGAAAAGCGTCTTGCATCGTGAACCTTGGATAGTGTGCGTAGCGCGCGGTAACAGAGGGGGTAGCGCAAGATCACCTGAAATATGCGCTTAGTGGCGTATTTTATGCGGTGGTTTGGCGAATAGCCAAAACAACGCATAAAATACAACGACACTTAGCGAATATTGAAGGAAGCTTGCGCGCAGGGGGAAACTTCCCCCCCTAAAAATAGTTTTATGATGAAGCGTTGCCGCGAACGCTTGCGCAAAGTGTACAAAATTTGAGACTATAAAGGCAAGGGCCTTGATGGGCATTTTTCATTTGCAGCTCTTATATGGATTGCGAAGGTTTTTGGGAAATGGGACGCAAAAAGACTACAAAACAAAACGGCGAGTCGCTAGAGCAGAATACGGAGACCAAGGGTGCGGAGGAGCGCGCAGTCATTACGAAAGAAATTGTTCTTGAGCAAGGAGAGCAGGATTTGGGAACGCTGCTGGATGCGCTTCGCGCGAAAGACCTAAAGCCCACCGAATTGATGCGGATTTGTCAGCAGTTGGCGCCACACGAATTGGACGTGGCGCAGATTATTTTAGACGAGGATGACAACTTTGTCGTGAACTTTTTAGCCTTTTTGCAGCGTCGCAACTACTGGCACGAGGCGGCGCTACGCTTGGTCTTCTCTGAGCGCGAGTTGGTGGCAGATGCGGCGCTTAGCTATATACAACGTATGCTGCGCCAAAACCCCTTGCAGGTCGTTGACTTTATGACAGCTGCGAAAACTGTCCTTGATGAGTTCGCCGAGAAAGCGGCAGACTACAAGAACTTTGTGCCCTTGCGAAACGAATTGCGAGCACAAGTGTCTGCTAGCATAGTAACGATGGGTTTAGCGGAACCGCCAGCGAATCTTCAGAACTTATTCACTGCTTTGCACATGAATGCGGACGAGAAGCTGATTTACACGCTGCTGTACGATGGTTCGATAGCCATTCGCCGCGCAACGGTGAAAATGCTCACCGCACAAAAGGATTGCAGCGTCGGCTTACTGAGTTCGACCTTGGTGCTACTCAAAGACTCCGATGAGCAAGTGCAGCGTTTGGTTCTGAGTATGGCATTAAAACACGCTTGCTTTCCAGAGCTCATTATTCCACAGATCTTCAACTATATGATGACCACAGCATCCGAAGATATAGAAACGAGCAGAGAGCTGATCCAAAAATTTGAGAACGATGCCATTCCAACGGTTATGACACTCTTGGCCAGCACCAACTCTAGAGCAACAGGCGCGCTTTACAAAATTATGAGAACAACGCCTTTGCGCTGGGTTGAGCCCTTAATCAACGCTATGTTGTCATACAGCAGCCCAGAACATGCGGCTGAACGGGCGTCGGAACTCTTAGGGGTGCTGTTGCATGAACTCAATGATGTGGAGTTAAAAAAACGTATCGAAGACGCACTCGAGGAGCGCGAATTCCGAATTAGACCAAAGGACCCTGTGATACCGAAAGCACCCCGTGTAGAATTAAAAACAAATACCCCGCTCCCGCTTGATGGCTTCGACTCTAGGCCGCTGACTGATAAAGAGCTCAAAAAGCTGCGAAACAAGGTCGAGCTAGAAGACCTCCTAACCCTACTCAACGATGGGCGCGACGTCATCAAGCTCAACGCGGTCAACCTCGCAAGGGTGCAAAATTTCAAAGACCCAAACGTTGTGCAGCTCATTGCCATACATCTGCATCTCCAAGACCCAACAATGATAAACGCTGTGTTAGATGCGATCGTCGCGCTCTCCGAGCCTGCGTATTATTTACCTATTTTGCTGCGCCAATATGACACGGCGCCGCTACTTGCGGTGCGAACCCACGCGCTTGAGCGTTTACAGTCTAATGAAGCCAGAGACTTAATGATGGCGCAATTCCGAGAGGAGCCCACCGAAAACTACGAACTGCTAAAAAAACTGCTGCAAGAAGCTGTGGGTGAAAAACTGCTACCACATATTATGGATTGTGTAAGGGTTGACGAAGCCCATGAATTGGTGGAAAACGCGCTGCGCTTGCTGATAACGCTGAAAGCTGACAGTGAACCCATACGAAAGCATCTTATCGAACTCGTCAAAGAAAAATGCTACTATAACGAAAGCGTAAAACGACGTAGAGCGCTGTATTTACTCAAAAGAATGAAAAAAGACGAGGAAACCATCGAGTTCTTGTTGGGTTACGTAAAGCATATCCACAATATGGAGATCAAAAAAATTATCCTCTCCATCTTTAAAACGTTCGACGTCGATTACTTCGAGGATGATGAAGAGGAAGATGATTTTGGCGACTTCTAAGCTCAAGCTCTAGCCCTACAGCAGGCACTGCAAACAAAACGACCTTGCCAAAATAACAGCAAACGTTTTTCTCCAAGCTAGCTGTATCTATTATACGCCTTGAGACTTTTAGCGAAAGATTCATGTACAAACCGAGTCGTCGATGTGAATAGCGCGAGCCATGACGTATTGAATTCAAAAACAAGTATCCGACTTGTAAAAAAGAGCTCGCTGAATACAAACGTATAGCAGAGGCTTTTTTTTGCGACTCAAGCGTGATGGTGAGCGACAAAGTATCTTTCCCCAAAAACAATATATACAAAGAAGTACAAGTAATGCTTGTATTAGTGACGACGCAATATGGTCTTGCGATGAGTTATTTCATATTTCCAAATAACGCATCCAATACGAATACTTTTGCACATGCAAGCAAGTATACTCAGAGACAATTCGACTCAAAGAGATCAGCACCTGTCATCTCACAGAACTGACAAGCAAATTAAGATTTGAAAAGTCTTTGGCATAAAATACAAGGATCAGGTCAAAAGTATAAAATAAACTCTCCCGTAGTGCCCTGTTTTTTGGGGAAACTACGTAGTATATAGCTTTCCTGAGCTCTACTGACAAAGTCGTGAGCGGCATCATCGAATAAAATCATCAGTTAAGCTAAAAAGTACACGATTTGCACAGGTAAAATGGCAGCATTTTGTATTCTTTTTGAGCGAAGGGCTTCCCCCGCGCAAAGCGCAAAAGAAATACCAAATACTGAAGTGGGCAGCGCCGTAGTTAAAAAATAAGAGCTTCTTCAGGGGTGTTCAAAATCAAATTCATAAAATGAGTACATAACACAAAGAAGCGGTTGCCAAGGGCAAAAGCCCTTGGACATGTATTGTGACGCTAGCCCTATTAAACAGGCTTCCATAAGCGACTTCCATACTTTAACAATAAATATCGAAGTGCACTTATACTATTTACCCATCACTGCGCATATCCGTTTGCTGGTGCGGGATAAGCGCCGG